>QLIP01038651.1_pt1 | contig 25092 bp, 19 predicted proteins | sample 1769771 | NCBI WGS metagenome assembly QLIP01 (sample SAMN09428762, study PRJNA476227) | Gut metagenome, whole genome shotgun sequencing project. | isolation source: cecum | host: Rhizomys sinensis | place: China: Jinsha town of Minqing, Fujian Province | collected 2013-09-23 | reverse complement strand
AACGGCGAACCCGAATGGGAAGCTAAGGTTATGGAACTCATGGATGCAGTTGACAACTGGATTCCCCTGCCTCCCCGCGACGTGGACAAACCCTTCCTTATGCCCGTTGAAGACGTATTCTCGATCACAGGTCGTGGTACCGTTGCTACCGGTCGTATCGAAACTGGTATCGTAAAGGTAGGTGACGAAGTTCAGATCATGGGTCTCGGTGCCAACCTCAAGTCTACCGTAACCGGTGTAGAAATGTTCCGTAAGCTCCTCGATCAGGGTGAAGCTGGCGACAACGTAGGTCTTCTCCTCCGCGGTATCGACAAGAAGGACATCCGTCGCGGTATGGTTATCTGCCACCCCGGCGTTATCAAGCCCCACGACGAATTCAAGGCTTCTGTCTACATCCTCAAGAAGGAAGAAGGTGGCCGTCACACTCCCTTCCACAACAAGTACCGTCCCCAGTTCTACATCCGTACCCTCGACGTGACCGGTGAAATCACCCTCCCCGAAGGCGTAGAAATGGTAATGCCCGGTGACAACGTGGAAATCAACGTGAAGCTCATCAACCCCGTTGCTTGCGACAAGGGTCTCCGCTTCGCAATCCGTGAAGGTGGCCGCACCGTAGGTTCCGGTCAGATCACCGACATCATCGAATAATATTTCGATAAAGACATAATAAATCAGAATTTGGCCGGAAGCCTCCGGCAACCGGCCAAATTCTAATATACACGGGAATAGCTCAGTCGGTAGAGCACTGGTCTCCAAAACCAGGTGTCGGGAGTTCGAGCCTCTCTTCCCGTGCTAATTTTTGAAAAATGAAGAAACTCCAACTACTTACGAATATTGAAGGGGCTTATGACGAACTTCGCTATAAGACCTCTTGGCCCACCAAGCAGCAGGTTGTTAAGTCTGCTCTGTTGGTCATGGTAGCTTCCGCCATTATCGCTCTGATAATTCTTATCATGGACCAGGTGGTAGACCATTTGATGCACTTCATTTACAGTTTCTAATTTTCTTAAACCGGTAAACAAAGTGGAAAAATCAAATTCTGAAGCAAGAAGGGGATGGTACGTACTCCGTGCCATTTCCGGTAAAGAAGCCAAGGTAAAGGAAGTTCTCGACGCTCAAATCAAGAACACCGATCTTGGCAACTACCTTTTTCAGGTGCTGATTCCCACCGAGAAGGTTATGACTGTACGTAACGGCAAGAAGGTTGTTAAAGAACGCAACCTCTATTCCGGTTACGTATTTATCGAAGCCGACCTCCGACCCGAGGTGGTACACCTGCTCTCCAACACCACAAACGTCATCGACTTCCTGCGCGGACGCGACAAGGCCAGTTCGCCCGAACGTCTTCGTCAGGCCGAAGTGATGCGTATGCTCGGTGCCGCCGACGAGCTCGCCGATACCACCGACAACGAAACCAACGACTACATCGTTGGCGAAACTGTCAAGGTCACCGACGGCCCCTTCAGCGGTTTTATCGGTACCATCGAGAAAGTCGACCGAGAGAAGAAGAAACTCGTTGTGATGGTCAAAATTTTTGGTCGTTCCAATCCCTTGGAATTAGACAATTCGCAAGTAGAGCGTGAATAAATCGTAGTGAAGGTTACGCTCACAAAGACACATTTACGCGCACATAATTAATTTTTAATTAGTTTTTACAATGGCTAAAGAAATTGCTGGACAAATCAAATTGCAGATTAAAGGTGGTGCTGCAAACCCTTCGCCTCCCGTAGGCCCCGCCCTCGGTTCCAAGGGTATCAACATCATGGAATTTTGCAAGCAATTCAATGCCCGCACCCAGGACAAACCCGGTAAGATACTCCCCGTAGTAATCACTTACTATACCGACAAGTCTTTTGATTTCGTTGTTAAGACTCCCCCTGTAGCTGTTCAGCTCAAGGAAGTTGCTCACCTCAAGAGCGGTTCCAAGGAACCCAACCGTAAGAAGGTGGCCGAAATCACTTGGGAGCAAGTGCAGACTATTGCTACAGACAAAATGCCTGATTTGAACTGCTTCACCGTTGAATCCGCTATGCGTATGGTAGCCGGTACAGCCAGAAGTATGGGTATCACCGTCAAAGGTGCTTTCCCCGGTAAATAACTTTTAAACTTCAATTGAAAAATGAGTAAACTGACTAAAAACCAGAAACTTGCCCTTGCGAAGATTGAAGCCGGGAAAACTTACACTTTGGCCGAAGCAGCCGAAAAGGTTAAGGAAATCACCTTCACCAAGTTTGACGCTTCTCTCGACATTGACGTACGTCTCGGTGTAGACCCCCGCAAGGCTAACCAGATGGTGCGTGGTGTTGTAACCCTTCCCCACGGCACAGGCAAGACTGTACGCGTCCTCGTTCTCTGCACACCCGATGCCGAAGCTGCTGCTAAGGCTGCCGGCGCAGACTACGTAGGTCTCGACGAATATATCAACAAAATCAAAGGTGGTTGGACCGACATCGACGTGATCATCACACAGCCCGCTATCATGGGCAAAATCGGTGCCCTCGGTCGTATCCTCGGCCCCCGCGGTCTCATGCCCAACCCCAAGAGCGGCACTGTTACCATGGACGTGGCTAAGGCCGTTGAAGAAGTCAAGAAGGGTAAGATCGACTTCAAGGTCGACAAGAACGGTATCGTTCACTCTTCGATCGGCAAGGTGTCCTTCACCCCCGAGCAGATGATCGACAACGCTCGCGAGTTTGTCAACACTCTTATCAAGCTCAAGCCCGCCACCGCCAAGGGTCAATATATCAAGAGCATTTATCTTTCGAGCACCATGAGCCCCGGCATCAAAGTCGAAGCTAAATCCGTGGAAGCATAACCTCTAAACAGAAGTAGAAATGAAAAAGGAAGATAAAGCTTTGGTTATCGAGAACATCGTCTCGACCCTCAAGGAATACAACGGTTTCTACCTCGTAGAGACCACCGGCCTCAACGCCGAGAAGACCAGCGCTCTGCGTCGCGCCTGCAACAAGGCCGACATCAAGCTTCTCGTCGTGAAGAACACCCTGCTCCGCAAGGCCCTCGAACAGCTCGACGGCGACTTCGCAGAGCTCTACCCCGTCCTCAAGGCGTCCACTTCGCTCATGTGCACTAACGTGGGCAACGCTCCCGCCAAGCTCCTCAAGGACTTCGTGAAGAAGGGCGACACTCTCCCCGCACTCAAGGGTGCTTACGTTGAAGGTGGCTGCTATGTTGGTGCCGACCAGCTCGACACTCTCGCCGCTATCAAGAGCAAGAACGAACTTATCGCCGATGTTGTGGCTCTTCTCCAGTCGCCCATCAAGCAGGTTATCTCTGCTCTTACCAACGAAAGCCGCTTCGAAAGCGCCGAAAACACCACTTCGGAGGAGGCATAATTTTCAATCTCAATTCCTCGTCTCCTCCATCTAATCACGTAACAATAACAAAATTAAATATACAAAACAATGGCAGATTTAAAAGCTTTTGCTGAACAGCTTGTAAACCTCACCGTTCAGGAAGTAAACGAACTCGCTAAGGTCCTCAAGGAAGAATATGGCATTGAACCCGCTGCCGCTGCTGTAGTTGTAGCTGCAGGTCCCGCTGAAGCAGCCGCTGAAGAAAAGACTGCTTTCGACGTAGTTCTTAAGAGCGCCGGTGCCAACAAGCTCCAGGTAGTTAAGAAGGTTAAGGACGTTTGCGGTCTCGGCCTCAAGGAAGCTAAGGAAATGGTAGACGGCGTTCCCAGCGTTGTTAAGGAAGGCGTTACCAAGGACGAAGCTGAAAACCTCAAGAAGGAACTCGAAGAAGCAGGCGCTGAAGTCGAGGTTAAATAATCACCTGATTTACAGGACAATGGGTTAAGAAGCCGCAGTGGCGGTTTTCTTAACCCCTTTGTGTTGTAATAAACAGTTTGGCACGGTTTTTGCTGACACAATACAACCGACCCTTTTCTTTCAATTACAACATAAAACATTTTTAAGGTTCTCCGTTTTACACTCCTAACCTACTTTCATAGATGTCAGTTTCATCAGATAATCAACGCATTAACTTTGCATCGGTAAAGAATCCGCTTCCTTACCCTGACTTCCTTGAAGTGCAGCTCAAGTCGTTTCAGGACTTCCTGCAGCTCGACACTCCTCCGGAAAAACGCAATAACGAAGGTCTTTTCAAGGTCTTTGCCGAAAACTTCCCGATAGCCGACACTCGCAACAACTTCGTGCTCGAGTTTCTCGACTATTATATCGACCCCCCTCGCTACACCATCGACGAGTGTCTCGAACGCGGTCTCACTTACTCTGTGCCCCTCAAGGCGAAACTGAAGCTCTATTGCACTGACCCCGACCACGAGGACTTTGCCACTGAAATTCAGGATGTGTATCTCGGCCCCATCCCCTACATGACCGAAAAAGGTACCTTCGTCATCAACGGCGCCGAGCGCGTCGTAGTGTCGCAGCTCCACCGTTCGCCCGGCGTGTTCTTCGGTCAGTCAACTCACGCCAACGGCACCAAGCTCTACTCTGCCCGTATCATCCCCTTCCGCGGCTCTTGGATCGAATTTGCTACCGACATCAACAATGTGATGTATGCTTACATCGACCGCAAGAAGAAATTGCCCGTCACCACACTGCTCCGTGCAATCGGCCTCGAAAGCGATAAGGACATCATCGAAATCTTCGGTCTCGCCGAGGACGTCAAGGTTACAGAAGAAAACCTCCGCAACGCTATCGGCCGCAAGCTCGCCGCCCGCGTGCTCAAAACCTGGATTGAAGACTTTGTCGACGAAGACACCGGCGAAGTTGTTTCGATCGAGCGCAACGACGTAATCATCGACCGCGAAACCGTTCTCGAAGAAAAACACATCGACGAAATCCTCGAGTCTGGCGTCAAGAACATCCTCCTCCACAAGGAAGATGTCAATTCGTCCGACTACTCCATCATATTCAACACCCTCCAGAAGGACCCCACCAACTCTGAAAAGGAAGCCGTACAGTTCATCTACCGCCAGCTGCGCAACGCCGAAGCTCCCGATGACACCTCGGCCCGCGAAGTGATTCAGAACCTGTTCTTCTCCGACAAGCGTTATGACCTCGGCGAAGTGGGCCGCTACCGCATCAACAAGAAGCTCAACCTCGACACCTCCATGGACGTCAAGGTGCTCACCCGCGAGGACATAATCAACATCATCAAATACCTCATCGAGCTCATCAACTCCAAGGCCGACGTCGACGACATCGACCACCTCAGCAACCGCCGCGTGCGCACCGTGGGCGAGCAGCTCTACAACCAGTTTGGTGTGGGCCTCGCACGCATGTCGCGCACCATCCGCGAGCGCATGAACGTACGCGACTCCGAGGTATTTACCCCCATCGACCTCATCAACGCCAAGACCATCTCGAGCGTTATCAACACATTCTTCGGCACCAGCGCCCTGAGCCAGTTCATGGACCAGACCAACCCCCTTGCCGAAATCACCCACAAGCGCCGTATGAGCGCCCTCGGTCCCGGCGGTCTCTCACGCGAGCGTGCAGGCTTCGAAGTGCGCGACGTACACTACACTCACTACGGTCGTCTCTGCCCCATCGAAACCCCTGAAGGCCCCAACATCGGTCTTATATCCTCGCTCTGCGTATACGCCAAGATCAACGAACTCGGCTTCATCGAAACCCCCTACCGCAAGGTCGAAGACACCAAGGTAAACCTCAACAACGACCAGGTGGTATATCTCACCGCCGAGCTCGAAGAAGGCAAGGTAATCGCACAGGGCAACGCACCCCTCACCGACGAAGGCAACTTTGTTAAGGACCGCGTCAAGGCCCGCCTCGACGCCGACTTCCCCGTTGTGGCCCCCGCCGAGGTAGAGCTCATGGACGTGGCACCCCAGCAGATTGCATCCATCGCGGCATCGCTCATCCCCTTCCTTGAGCACGACGACGCCAACCGCGCACTCATGGGCTCGAACATGATGCGCCAGGCAGTGCCCCTCATGCGCAGCGAAGCACCCATCGTGGGCACCGGCATCGAAGGCCAGCTCGCCCGCGACTCACGCACTCAGATCATGGCCGAAGGCGCCGGCATCATTGAATACGTCGACGCTACAACCATCCGCATACGCTACGACCGCACCGAAGACGAAGAATTCGTTGCATTCGAAGACGCCGTCAAGACCTACAACATACCCAAGTGGCGCAAGACCAACCAGAGCATGACCATCGACCTGCGCCCCATATGCCAGACAGGTCAGCGCGTGGTCAAAGGCGACATCCTCACCGAAGGCTACGCCACTCAGAACGGTGAGCTCGCTCTCGGACGCAACCTCAAAGTGGCATTCATGCCCTGGAAGGGTTACAACTACGAAGACGCCATCGTGCTCAACGAACGCGTGGTGCGCGACGACATCCTCACCTCCGTACACGTCGACGAGTACTCACTCGAAGTGCGCGAAACCAAGCGCGGCCTCGAAGAACTCACCTCCGACATCCCCAACGTGAGCGAAGACGCCACCAAGGACCTTGACGAGCGCGGCATCATCCGCATCGGCGCGCACGTGGCCCCCGGCGACATCATGATCGGTAAGATCACCCCCAAGGGCGAGTCCGACCCCACACCCGAAGAAAAGCTCCTCCGCGCCATCTTCGGCGACAAGGCAGGCGACGTAAAGGACGCCTCCCTCAAGGCCACTCCCTCCCTCAAGGGCGTAGTAATCGGCACCGCACTCTTCTCGCGCGCCGCCAAGAAAAAGAAAACCAAAGCCGCCAACGCACAGCTCCCCAAGCTCGACGAGGAATACGAAGAAAAGCTCAACGCCCTCCTCGAAGTGCTCATCGGCAAGCTCATGACACTCACCGCAGGCAAGACCTCGGCCGGTGTCAAGGACTTCCTCGGCTCTGAAATCATACCCAAGGGCGCAAAGTTCACCGCCGACGTGCTCCGTCACATCGAGTACGACACCGTCAACCTCTCCAAGTGGACCACCGACCCCCACAAGAACGACCTCATCCGTCAGACCATCGTCAACTATCTGCGCAAGTCCAAGGAAATCGACGCCGAGCTCCGTCGCAAGAAATTCGACATCTCCATCGGCGACGAACTCCCCTCCGGCATCATGCAGATCGCCAAGGTATACATCGCCAAGAAGCGTAAGATCGGTGTGGGCGACAAGATGGCAGGCCGCCACGGCAACAAGGGTATCGTATCGCGCATCGTGCGCCAGGAAGACATGCCCTTCCTCGCCGACGGCACGCCTGTCGACATCTGCCTCAACCCCCTCGGCGTGCCCTCGCGTATGAACCTCGGTCAGATATTCGAAACAGTGCTCGGCTGGGCCGGCCGCGAACTCGGCGAAAAGTTTGCCACCCCCATCTTCGACGGCGCCACACTCGACGACCTCAACGAATGGACCGACAAAGCCGGTGTGCCCCGCTACGGCAAGACCTACCTCTACGACGGCGGCACAGGCGAACGCTTCGACCAGCCCGCAACAGTAGGCGTCATCTACATGCTCAAGCTCGGTCACATGGTCGAAGACAAGATGCACGCACGTTCCATCGGTCCGTACTCACTCATCACCCAGCAGCCCCTCGGCGGTAAGGCCCAGTTCGGCGGTCAGCGTTTCGGTGAAATGGAAGTGTGGGCGCTCGAAGCATTCGGCGCATCCCACATCCTCCAGGAAATCCTCACCATCAAGAGTGACGACGTGAACGGACGCTCCAAGGCCTACGAAGCCATAGTAAAGGGCGATGCCATGCCCACCCCCGGCATCCCCGAGTCGCTCAACGTGCTCCTCCACGAGCTCCGCGGCCTCGGTCTCAGCATCAACCTCGAAAACTAATTAATACACTGTCGGAGAGGCCGCGCCCCGCGGCCCCTCCGACAATCCCAATCAATCTCCTCTATTCTTGAACATAAAACTTCATATCTAAACCCGTAATATGGCTTTTAGAAAAGACAATAAACCCAAAAACGGCTTCTCCAAAATTACCATCGGCCTTGCTTCGCCCGAAGAAATTCTGGATAAGTCGAGCGGTGAGGTTCTCAAACCCGAAACCATCAACTACCGCACCTACAAGCCCGAGCGCGACGGCCTCTTCTGCGAGCGCATCTTCGGTCCTGTCAAGGACTACGAGTGCCACTGCGGCAAGTACAAGCGCATCCGCTACAAGGGCATCGTGTGCGACCGTTGCGGCGTCGAAGTTACCGAAAAGAAAGTGCGTCGCGAACGCATGGGCCACATCAAGCTCGTGGTCCCCGTGGCACACATCTGGTACTTCAAGTCGCTCCCCAACAAGATCGGCTACCTCCTCGGTCTTCCCTCCAAGAAACTCGACTCCGTAATATACTACGAACGCTACATCGTGATCAACCCCGGCGCAGCAGCCGAATTCGGCGTTGAACGCATGCAGCTCCTCTCCGAAGAAGAATACTTCGACATCCTCGAAAAGCTCCCCATCTCCAACCAGCAGCTCGACAAGGACAACCCCGACAAGTTTGTGGCCAAGATGGGCGCAGAAGCCATCTACGAACTCCTCAAGGACATCAAGCTCGACGAACTCTCCTACCAGCTCCGCCACCAGGCCGACACCGACGGCTCGCAACAGCGCAAGACCGAGGCCCTCAAACGCCTCCAGGTAGTAGAATCATTCCGCGCTTCGCGCCACCGCAACAAGCCCGAATGGATGATCCTCGAAGCCGTGCCCGTCATTCCCCCCGAACTCCGCCCCCTCGTGCCCCTCGACGGCGGCCGATTTGCCACATCCGACCTCAACGACCTCTACCGTCGTGTAATCATACGCAACAACCGCCTCAAGCGTCTCCTCGAGATCAAGGCCCCCGACGTAATCCTCCGCAACGAAAAGCGCATGCTTCAGGAAGCCGTCGACTCACTCCTCGACAACTCCCGCAAGTCGTCGGCCGTCAAGTCCGAAGCCAACCGCCCCCTCAAGTCGCTCTCCGACTCGCTCAAGGGCAAGCAGGGCCGCTTCCGTCAGAACCTCCTCGGTAAGCGCGTCGACTACTCCGCACGTTCCGTAATCGTCGTAGGCCCCGAGCTCAAGATGCACGAATGCGGTATCCCCAAATACATGGCCGCCGAGCTCTACAAGCCCTTTGTGATCCGCAAGCTCATCGAGCGCGGCATCGTCAAGACCGTAAAGAGCGCCAAGAAAATCGTCGACCGCAAGGAACCCGTCGTATGGGACATCCTCGAAAACGTGATGAAGGGCCATCCCGTGCTCCTCAACCGTGCCCCGACACTTCACCGTCTCGGTATCCAGGCCTTCCAGCCCAAGATGATCGAAGGCAAAGCCATCCAGCTCCACCCCCTCGCATGTACCGCGTTCAACGCCGACTTCGACGGCGACCAGATGGCCGTGCACCTTCCCCTCGGCAACGAAGCAATCCTCGAAGCCCAGCTCCTCATGCTCGGCTCCCACAATATCCTCAACCCCGCCAACGGCGCCCCCATCACCGTGCCCTCGCAGGACATGGTACTCGGCCTGTACTACATCACCAAGCTCCGTAAGGGCGACAAAGGCGAAGGCACCATATTCTACGGTCCCGAAGAAGCCCAGATTGCCTACAACGAAGGCAAGGTGACCCTCCACGCACCCATCACCGTGATGGTCGACGACGTCGACGCCGACGGCAACCCCATCCGTCACCTCGTCGAAAACACCTCTGTGGGCCGCGTACTCGTCAACCAGTTCGTGCCCAAGGAAATCGGCTACGTCAACACCATCCTCTCCAAGAAGAGCCTCCGCGACATCATCTCGCGCGTAATCAAACGTTGCGGTATTCCCCGCTCCGCACAGTTCCTCGACGACATCAAAAATCTCGGTTACCGCATGGCATTCGAGGGCGGCCTCTCTTTCAACCTCGGCGACGTAATCATCCCCGCCGAAAAAGAAGAAATCGTGGCCGAAGGTTATCGTCAGGCACAGGAAGTGGCCGACAACTACGCAATGGGCTTCATCACCAACACCGAACGCTACAACCAGATCATCGACATCTGGACACACGTCAACTCCAAGCTCACCGACATCCTCATGAAACAGATGGCCGAAGCCAACCAGGGCTTCAACGCCGTCTACATGATGCTCGACTCCGGCGCCCGTGGTTCTAAAGACCAGATCCGTCAGCTCGCCGGTATGCGTGGTCTTATGGCCAAGCCCCAGAAAGCCGGTGCCGAAGGCGGCCAGATCATCGAAAACCCGATTCTTGCCAACTTTAAGGAAGGCCTCTCGGTGCTCGAATACTTCATCTCCACCCACGGTGCACGTAAGGGTCTTGCGGATACCGCTCTTAAGACCGCCGACGCCGGTTACCTCACCCGCCGTCTCGTCGACGTGGCCCACGACGTAATCATCAACGAAGAAGACTGCGGCACCCTCCGCGGCCTCGTATGTCGCGAGATCAAGAACAACGACGAAGTGGTGGCCTCCCTGGGCGAGCGCATCGTGGGCCGTGTATCCGTACACGACATCACCGACCCCCGCACAGGCGAAGTAATCGTGGCCGCTGGCGAAGAAATCTCCGACGCCGCTGCCGACATCATCAACGACTCGCCCATCGAATCCGTAGAAATACGCTCCGTCCTCACCTGCGAAAGCAAGAAGGGCGTGTGCGCCAAGTGCTACGGCCGCGACCTCTCCAAGAGCCGCCTCGTGCAGAAGGGCGAAGCTGTGGGCGTTATCGCAGCACAGTCCATCGGTGAGCCCGGTACCCAGCTTACCCTCCGTACATTCCACGTCGGCGGTGTTGCGTCCAACGTATCTGCTATCTCCAGCGTGAAGAGCCGCTACGAAGGCACGCTCGAAATCGACGAGCTCCGCACCGTCGAAACCACTCAGACAGCCCCCAACGGCAAGCCCGTACAGGTAGTGATTGGCCGTCTGGCCGAAATGCGCATCCTCGACCCCAATACAGGCATGATGCTCACCAACGCCAACATCCCCTACGGCTCCAAGCTCTACTTCGAAAACGGCGACACCGTCAAGGTCGACGACATCATCTGCGAATGGGACCCCTTCAACGCAGTAATCGTTACCGAATTTGCAGGCCGTCTCCAGTACAGCAACCTCATCGAAAACATCAACTTCCGCACCGACGTTGACGAACAGTCGGGCCTCGAAGACAAGGTAATCATCGAATCGCGCGACCGCGCCAAGGTGCCCGAAGTTCAGATAGTCGACGCCAACGGCCAGGTACTCGTTACCTACTCGCTCCCCGTGGGTGCCCACCTTATCTTTGACGACGGCGTCGACGTAAAAGCCGGCGACACACTCGTCAAGATACCCCGCGCCACCGGCGGTGCAGGCGACATCACCGGTGGTCTGCCCCGTGTGACCGAGCTCTTCGAAGCGCGCAACCCCTCCAACCCCGCCATCGTATCCGAAATCGACGGCGAAGTGCACTTCGGCAAGGTAAAGCGCGGCAACCGCGAAGTATCCGTTACCTCCAAGCTCGGCGAGGTCAAGAAATATCTCGTGCCCCTCTCCAAGCAGATCCTCGTGCAGGAAAACGACGTGGTGCGTGCCGGCACACCCCTCTCCGACGGTGCCATCACTCCCGCCGACATCCTCAACATCATGGGTCCCACAGCCGTGCAGGAATACATCGTCAACGAAGTACAGGACGTGTACCGCATGCAGGGTGTGAAGATCAACGACAAGCACTTTGAAGTGATCGTACGCCAGATGATGCGCAAGGTAACCATCCTCGATCCGGGCGACACAATGTTCCTCGAACAGCAGGTAGTCGACAAGCGCGACTTTGCCGAAGAAAACGACCGTATATGGGGCAAGAAAGTCGTAACCGATGCCGGCGATTCCGAAGACCTCAAGCCCGGTCAGATAATCACCGCACGCCGCCTCCGCGACGAGAACTCAGCCCTCAAGCGCCGCGACCTCAAGATTGTCACCGTGCGCGACGCCGTGCCCGCCACCTCCGAGCAGATACTCCAGGGTATCACACGCGCCGCCCTCCAGACATCGAGCTTCATGTCGGCCGCATCGTTCCAGGAAACCACCAAGGTGCTCAACGAAGCAGCCATCCAGGGCAAGACCGACACTCTCGAAGGCATGAAGGAAAACGTTATCTGCGGTCACCTCATCCCCGCAGGTACAGGTCTCCGCGAGTACCAGTCGCTCGTAGTAGGCTCGGCCGACGACTTCTCTCGCCGCAATCAGCCCGAGGACGTTGAAGCTGTTGAAATAATCAACGACTAAGATATAGTCCCCCCCCCAATACCCAAGAGGGTGTGTTGCACACGCAACACACCCTCTTTCATTATGTTATAATTACCCAAAGCAGTAAGTTGGCCAATTTATAGATTAAAATTAACATAAATTAACAAATGGGGGGGGGTAGATATTGATAGATTTTATATATTTGCAGTATCAATAAATATATAATTCCTTAACTGTTTCCGTTCCCCGGCCGGTGCCTCTGGTGCTTGTCGGGGAACATTTTTTGCAGTATACAATAAAAAAGCATCTCGACCTCCTTGCGGAGACCGAGATGCTGTGCTGTTATGCTGAGTGAGCCTGTTACTTCACTTCGGGATCAACACCCCACTGCTGCTGGGCGAGGCGGCGATAGTTGTTGTAGCGCCACATGGCGTTGGACTTGGCGGCTGCAAAGAGTTCGGCAGCTTCGTTGGGATACTGCTTGAGTACCGACGAGTAGCGCACTTCGCCCTTGAGGAAGTCTTCGAACTTGTCCCACTGGGGATCCTTCGAGTCGAGAGTGAAGGGGTTCTTGCCTTCGAGTTCGAGAGCGGGGTTGTAGCGCCACAGGTGCCAGTAACCGCATCCTACAGCCGACTTCTGTTCCATCTGGCTGTGTCCCATACCTGCGCGGAGACCGTGAGCGATACAGGGCGAGTAGGCGATGATGATTGAGGGACCGTCGTAGGCTTCGGCTTCGCGGATGGCTTTGAGGGCTTGGGCATTGTCGGCGCCCATGGCGATCTGAGCCACGTATACGTAGCCGTAGGTCGAGGCGATGAGGCCGAGGTCTTTCTTGCGGATGCGCTTGCCGGCAGCTGCAAACTTGGCGATGGCACCTACGGGAGTCGACTTGGACGACTGGCCGCCGGTGTTGGAGTATACTTCGGTGTCGAGTACGATAACGTTGACGTTTTCGCCCGATGCGAGTACGTGGTCGAGACCGCCGAAACCGATGTCGTAGGCAGCGCCGTCGCCGGCGATGATCCACTGGCTGCGTGCCATGATGAAGCCCTTAAGCTCGAGGAGCTGCTTGCAGAGGTCGCAACCGCAGGCTTCGCAGAGAGCGGGAAGCTTTTCGGCCACTTCGCGGGTGGAGGCGGCGTTTTCGGGGGCTTCGAGCCACTGGTTGGCGAGAGCCTTGATTTCTTCGCTGCAGGAGGTGCAGGCGGCGAGCTTGCCCATGAGGTCGGCCACGCGGGCACGGATCTTCTTGGAGGCTATCTTCATGCCGAGACCGAATTCTGCAAAGTCTTCGAAGAGGGAGTTGCCCCATGCGGGACCGTAGCCCTTCTCGTCGGTGCAGTAGGGGGTGGAGGGCACGGAGCCGGAGTAGATCGACGAGCAACCGGTAGCGTTGGCCACCATTTCGTGGTCGCCGAAGAGCTGGCTGATGAGCTTCACGTAGGGAGTTTCGCCGCAGCCGGAGCAAGCGCCCGAGAATTCAAACATGGGTGTTGCAAACTGGCTGTCCTTGACGGTGGCGTTGGTGTTGACGAGCTTGGCCTTGGACGATACCTTTTCTACGCAGTAGTCCCAGTCGTTCTGCACTTCGAGCTGTGTTTCGAGGGGCTTCATTTCGAGAGCCTTCACGCCCTTCTTGCCGGGGCATACTTCAACGCAGTTGCCGCAACCGAGACAGTCGAGTACGTCGACGGCCTGGATGAAGCGCATGCCGGTGAATGCCTTGCCGATGGCGGCGATGGTGCCTGCTTCGCCAAAGGGAGCGCCGGCAGTTTCTTCGGCGTCGAGCACGAAGGGACGGATGGCGGCGTGGGGGCAGACAAATGCACACTTGTTACACTGGATACAGTTTTCTTCGAGCCATTCGGGAACGAATGCGGCCACACCGCGCTTTTCGTAGCGGGCAGTGCCCTGCTTCCATGCGCCGTCGGCAAATTCAGCGAAGTCGGATACCTTGAGCAGGTCGCCGTCCTGAGCGTTGATGGGACGCACGAGGTTGTTGATGAATGCGGGGTCGTTGTTGGCAGCGGGTGCTTCGGGTTCGAGGGTGGCCCATGCGGGGTCGACTGCGAGCTTGTGGTATTCGCCGCCGCGGTCTACGGCTGCAAAGTTCTTGTCGATTACGTCCTGACCCTTCTTGCCGTAGCTCTTCACGATAAACTTCTTCATCTGTTCGATGGCGAGGTCTACGGGAATTACTTCGGTGATGCGGAAGAATGCGCTCTGGAGGATGGTGTTGGTGCGGTTGCCAAGGCCGATTTCCTGAGCTATCTTGGTGGCGTTGATGTAGTATACGGTGATGTTGTGCTCGGCAAAGTAGCGCTTAACCTTGGCGGGGAGGTTGGCGGCGAGTTCGTCGCCTTCCCAGATGGTGTTGAGCAGGAAGGTGCCGTTGTCGCGCAGGCCGCGGGTCACGTCGTACATGTGCAGGTAGGCCTGAACGTGGCAGGCAACGAAGTTGGGGGTGTTGACCAGGTAGGTCGAACGGATGGGTTCGTCGCCAAAGCGGAGGTGCGAGCAGGTGTAGCCGCCCGACTTCTTGGAGTCGTAGGCAAAGTAGGCCTGACAGTACTTGTTGGTGTTGTCGCCGATGATCTTAACCGAGTTCTTGTTGGCACCTACGGTACCGTCGGCGCCGAGGCCGTAGAACTTGGCTTCGTATGTCGACTCGCCGCCGAGAGCCATTTCGGCCTTGGGGGGGAGCGAGGTGAAGGTCACGTCGTCGATGATACCAACGGTGAAGTGGTCCTTGGGCATGGGGAGCGCAAGGTTTTCGAACACGCTGATGATCATGGCGGGGGTGGTGTCCTTCGAAGCGAGGCCGTAGCGGCCGCCCACGATAATGGGGGCATTTTCCTTGCCGTAGAAGGCTTCCTTAACGTCGAGGAAGAGGGGCTCGCCGTTGGCACCGGGTTCTTTGGTGCGGTCGAGCACGGCGATGGTCTTCACGGTGGCGGGGATGGCCTGCATGAAGTGCTTTACGGAGAAGGGACGGTAGAGGTGTACGGAAACGAGACCTACCTTTTCGCCGGCGGCGGTGAGGTGGTCGATGGCTTCCTTGGCGGCTTCGGTCACGGAGCCCATGGCGATGATGACGCGTTCGGCATCGGGTGCGCCGTAGTAGTTGAAGAGGTGGTATTCGCGGCCGGTGATGTCGCTTATCTTGCCCATGTAGTCTTCAACGATGTCGGCAACGCCTTCGTACTGCTTGTTGCAGGCTTCGCGGTGCTGGAAGAATACGTCGCCGTTTTCGGCCATACCGCGGGCGATGGGAGCCTGGGGTGTGAGGGCGCGACTGCGGAACTTGGCAAGTGCTTCGCGGTCAACGAGGGGTTCGAGGTCTTCCTGTTCCATAACTTCCACCTTCTGGATTTCGTGCGAGGTGCGGAAACCGTCGAAGAAGTTGACGAAGGGGATGCTTGAAGTGAGGGTGGCGAGGTGGGCAACACCCGAGAGGTCCATTACTTCCTGTACGGAGCCTTCGGCCAGCATTGCAAAGCCGGTCTGACGCACGGACATAACGTCCTGGTGGTCGCCAAAAATCGAGAGAGCGTGCGAGGCGAGTGTGCGGGCCGACACGTGGAACACGGTGGGCAGCTGTTCGCCTGCGATTTTGTACATGTTGGGGATCATCAGCAGCAGACCCTGCGAAGCGGTGTAGGTGGTGGTGAGGGCACCTGCCATCAGCGAGCCGTGTACTGCACCGGCTGCACCGCCTTCCGACTGCATTTCCTGCACCAGAACGGTTTCGCCGAAGATGTTTTTGCGACCGGCTGCACTCCATTCGTCCACATACTCAGCCATGGTGGATGAGGGGGTGATGGGGTAGATGGCAGCTACTTCCGAGAACATATAGCTCACGTGAGCGGCAGCCTGGTTGCCGTCGCAAGTCAAGAATTTCTTGTCCTTACTCATAGTTATTATGGGGATTAATACGAAAATTTCAAAAATTACATCTCCCCCGTGAGGGAGTACTTACCATTTGCAACTGCAAAGATACTTAAAATTACCCCAAATCCCAAGCAAAATAGTTCAAAAATACATATATTTTATACTGCGGGGCGTCGCGTGGCGTTTTAAGATTTTTTAAAATGTCAATTTTTTGCGTTTTTACTTGACATCGGGCCGAAAATGTCGTAAATTTGCACGAAATTTGCGCTTTTTGCACCCGTCGGAGTGACGGGATGTCACCAAAGGTTGCTTCTGAAAAATATGACTAAAAAACATACGGCAAAAATATCGACACTCGGCTCGCGTATCACATCGATAGTGAGCGTGTCGCTCGTACTTATAATTTTGGGTATGCTGGGCGTGACGCTGTTGGCGTCGCACGGCATGGCCAACGATATCCGAAGCCGCGTGGGCTTTGTGGTGAAACTTGCTCCGGCGGCCACCGATGTCGATGTGCAGCGTGTGGGCCGGGCCGTCAAGGCCGCCCCGGGCGTGGCTACATACCAATACCTGTCGGCCGAGTCGATTCTGGCCGAAGAGACCCGCCAGATGGGCGAGGACATCCAAGGAATGCTCGCCTCGGAGAATCCTTACGGCTCGGAATATGACGTAAAGGTAAGCCCAGAGTATGCCGGCAGCGACAGCATCGCCAAGCTCGCGTCCAAGTTTGAGCTCGACCCCGCTGTCGAAGAGGTGGTGACTCAAATGGCTGTGGTCGACAGTGTCAACAACATTCTGGGCCGCATGTCGTGGATACTTGCCGGCGTGGCCGCAGCGCTCATGATAATATCGTTTGTGCTTATCAACAACACTGTGAGCCTGGCCATATACTCGCGCCGCTTCATTATCCACACCATGAAGCTGGTGGGCGCCACCGGAGCCTTCATACGCAAGCCGTTTGTGCTGGCCGGATGCGCCACCGGTGCCATGGCCGCCGGTGCCTCGATAGCCGTGCTGGGTGCTCTGAGGGCGTATGCCGCCACACTCGACCCCATGGTCGACACACTGCTGCCCTGGAGCCTTATGGCGCTGATTTTTGTGGCAATAGCTGTGGTGGGCATACTGATATGCGCCCTGGCGGCAATGTTTGCCACCAACCGCTATCTGCGCGCCAAGTACGACGATATGTTTAAAAAATAATTTTGACAAAAAAATACTTCTCATCTCACGATATGACTGAAACACTGCGCAACAAAGCCACCGACAAGCAGGCTGCAGGCAAGGGACTCGAACATCAGGACTTTGCCACCATGCCCCTCGGTCGCAACAACTTCATAATCATGGCTGTGGCAGGCGCCATGATAGTGCTTGGATTCCTGCTCATGCTGGGTGGCTCGAGCACTGCCGAGGCCTTCAATCCCGATATTTTCAGCACCCGCCGCATTGTGGTGGGTCCGGCAATCTGTTTCCTCGGCTTTGTAGCCATGGCCGTGGCCGTGTGTGTTAAACCCAAGCAGAAATAAGAACTTATGACAATCTTTGAATCGCTCGTGATGGGTGTGGTGCAGGGCCTCACCGAATATCTGCCCATAAGCTCGTCGGGCCACCTCGAAATCTGCGGCCATCTGCTCGGCCTCAACCTCAACCCCGAGGAGAGCATGGAATTTGACGTAATGCTTCACGTGGCCACCGTGCTGAGCACCATTGTGGTGCTGTGGCGCGAGTTTGTGCCTCTGGTCACATCGTTTTTCACATTCAAGCGCGACAGCAATTTCAACTTTGTTGTCAAGCTGCTAATATCGTGCATACCCGTGTTCTTTGTGGGCGTGTTCTGCAAGGACTTTGTAGAAGGTTTTTTTGAGAAAAACCTCACCGTCATCGGCTGGTGTCTGCTCATCACCTCCGTACTGCTGTCGTTCAGCTACTTCTTCCGCACCCGTCCCCTCGACGAGGCCGGTACCGGTGTAAAGCCCTATCAGCCACGCGATATATCCTATCTCGACGCATTTGTCATAGGTTGCTCCCAGGCCCTGGCCGTGCTCCCCGGCCTGTCGCGCTCGGGCACTACCATCGCCACCGGCATCCTGCTGGGCGACAAGCGCGAGCAAGTGGCTCGATTCTCCTTCCTCATGGTTATAATCCCCATCCTCGGTGCCGCCATGCTCGACCTCAAGGACTCTATCGGTGCCCCCGCCGCCGAGGCCGCAGTGGGCTTAGCTCCAATGATTGTGGGTTTCCTGTCGTCGTTTATCGTGGGTTGCATCGCCTGCAAATGGATGCTCGACATTGTTAAAAAAGGCAAACTCGTGTGGTTTGCCGTATATTGCTTAATCGTTGGCGTGCTCTGCATTGTTCTTTAATAAATGGATTTTATAACCGGAGAAATAATAAGCATCGACAAGCCGCTGGGCTGGACCTCGTTCGACGCCGTCAAGCGCGTGCGTGGTGCTATTCAGCGCCGCCTCGGTGTCAAAAAGTTTAAGGTGGGTCATGCCGGCACCCTCGACCCCTTGGCCACCGGTGTGGTAATTATCACCACCGGCCGCGCCACCAAGCGCATCGAGGAGTTGCAGAGCGGCGTCAAGGAATATATCGCAACGATTGCCCTCGGAGCCACAACCCCGTCGTTCGACCTCGAGACCGAAGTCGATGCAACATATCCCACCGACCACATCACCCGCGAGCTCGTTGAAGAAGTGCTCAAGCGATTCACCGGCCCCATCGAGCAGGTGCCTCCGGCATTCTCGGCCGTAAAGGTCGACGGCAAGCGAGCCTACGAGCTGGCACGCAAGGGTAGGGAAGTGGAACTCAAACCCAAATTGCTCGTAATCGACGAGATAGAGCTCCTCGACTATGCCCCCGAGAGCATCACGGTGCGCGTGGTGTGTTCCAAAGGTACATATATCCGTGCACTCGCGCGCGACATCGGACAGGCCCTCGGCTCGGGCGGTCACCTCACAGCTCTGCGCCGCACCCGCGTGGGCAGCGTCACTCTCGAGTCGTGCCTCAGCCCCGCACAGGTGGCCGATATTATAGCCGCAGCCCCTCTCGAGTTTCCAGAGGGCTACGAACACAACAACAAGTAAAAAAGATATACATAGAACACTTATATACAATAAGATATGAAGCTGTCGCAATTTAAGTTCCGTCTTCCCGAGTCGCTCATAGCGCAAGAACCCCCCGTTAGCCGCGACGAGTGCCGCATGATGGTAGTCGACCGCAACACCGGCGCAATCGAACACAAGCAATTTAAAGATATACTCAGCTATTACGACGACGGCGACGTAATGGTATTCAATGATACACAGGTGTTTCCGGCACTGCTCTACGGCAATAAGGAAAAGACCGGCGCACGCATCGAAGTGTTCCTCCTGCGCGAGCTCAATGCCGAGAACAAGCTCTGGGACGTGCTCGTTGAGCCCGCACGCAAGATTCGCATAGGCAACAAGCTCTACTTTGGCGACGACTGCGGCATGGTGGCCGAAGTAATCGACAACACCACCTCGCGCGGCCGCACACTCCGATTCCTCTACGACGGCCCTCACGACGAATTCAAACGCGACCTCTACGCACTGGGCCACACCCCCCTGCCCGCCTACATCACACGCGAACCCCGCCCCGAGGACGCCGAGGCCTATCAGACACTCTACGCCCGCCGCGAAGGCGCCGTTGTGGCTCCCGGTGCCGGACTCCACTTCTCGCGCGAGCTCCTCAAACGCCTCGAAATCAGAGGTGTGGAGCAAGCTTATATCACCGTACACTCCGGCCTCGGAACATTCCGCGAAATCGACGTCGAAGACCTCACCAAGCACCGCATGGACTCCGAGCAGATGGAAGCCAACTCCGAGCTCGTCGACATAGTAAACAAAGCCAAGGACGCCGACAAGCAAGTGTGCGCCATCGGCACATCGGTGCTCCGCGGCATTGAATCGGCCACATCGATGGGCGGCCACATGAAGGTGTACCAGGGCTGGACCAACAAATTCATATTCCCGCCCTACGACTTCTCGGTGTGCACATCCCTCCTCACCGACTTCCACCTCCCTTACTCCACCATGATTATGATGGTGTCGGCCTTCGGCGGCTACGAAAACATCATGCACGCCTACGAAGTGGCCATAGAGCAAGGCTACAAATTTGGCACCTACGGCGACGTAATGCTTATCCGATAATAGAAAATATGTTATTGACAGCAAGCGCGGTATCTGTTTAATCGCGGGCGGTGCTACTGGCTAAATCATTATATTCAAAAATTATAAAAACTTTTCTGCATTCACAAATTTGTGAATGCAGAAAAGTTTTTATAATTTTGCAATAAGATAAGGCTCAAGGTCATAGAAAATATGATACTCATATTCGAAAACAAATATTTAAAAGAGATATACGAAACTGGCTCATGTACTGATAAGAAGCATTGGTATCAGCCACTTGTTGTCAAAAAGTATGTTCGTACAATCGATTATCTAAAATGGGCAAGTCGAAAAGAAGACCTGTTTCTTATTAGATCTCTTCATTTTGAGGCGTTAAAAGGATCAAAAAGCGGTTTGTATTCTGTAAGGGTAGACAAACAATACAGAATCGAATTTTCTTTGCACGAAACAGACAATCAAATGCTCCTGACAATTTGTAATATTATAGAACTTTCAAACCACTACGACTGATTATGATAGAAATAAAAGGCATCGACCCCGGTATGATTGCCAACAACTTAAATCCATTCGAGCCAACACATCCCGGGCAACTTATTAAAGACGAACTCGACGCGAGCGGTATGTCACAGGCTGCTTTGGCAGAACAGCTTGGCATAAGGCCTTCACATCTCAATGAGATTATTAAAGGAAAGCGTGCCGTCAATACCGAAATGGCATTGATGCTTGAAGCTGCCCTTGGTGTGCCTGCGAGCCTGTGGCTCAACTTGCAGGCCGCCTACAACATGCAAGTTGCCAAGTCGGACGATTCATTTATGAAAAGACTTGCGCAAATACGTAAAATAGCGGCAGTATTGTAGAATTTTCCCCACCATTTTATTATTGGAAATTGAGAAATTTCCGTAAATTTGTATATCGAAACCTATAAAACGATTCTGACATGGCACAGGTAAAACCCAAAAAGGCCCTCGGACAGCACTTCCTCACCGACATGAGTGTGGCGGCACGCATTGCGGCCACCATCGACGACTGCCCCCAACTGCCGGTTGTGGAAGTGGGCCCCGGCACGGGCGTGCTCACACAGTTTCTCATAGCCGCCGGCCGCGACCTCACCGTAGTCGAGCTCGACAGCGAGAGCGTAGAGTATCTGCAACAGGGACACGTGCCCGGTCTGCGCCCCGACCGCATAGTCGAAGCCGACTTCCTCAAGCTCGACCTCGCCAGCCTCACCGACGGCCGCCAGCTGTGCCTCATCGGCAACTACCCCTACAACATCTCATCCCAGATATTCTTCAAGGTACTCGACAACCGCCACCTCGTGCAGGAATGTTCAGGCATGCTGCAGCGCGAAGTGGCCGAGCGCATCTGTGCCCCCGAGGGCAGCAAGACTCGCGGCATCCTCAGCGTGCTGCTACAGGTGTGGTACGACTGCGAGTACCTGTTCACCGTGTCCGAGCACGTATTCAATCCGCCACCCAAGGTCAAGAGCGGCGTGATACGCCTGCGCCGCAACCGGGTCACCGACCCCGGATGCGACTTCAAACTCATGCACACCGTGGTCAAAGTGACATTTGGTCAGCGTCGCAAGACCATACGCAACTCGGCCAAGAGCCTCCTGCCCCCCGGCGTGGCTTTCCCGGCATCGTGTCCACTCGGAGCCATGCGCCCCGAGCAGCTTACCGTGGCCCAATTTATCGAACTCACCAACATTATCGCAGCACTGCGCGAATAGTAGCGCATAACACAATATAAGTCTGATGAAAGAATTTACCCCCGAACAGTTAGAGGAAATCCGCGGCATCATAGGCCGTAAGGACGCCGAAGGAGCTCGCCGCGAACTCGCCGACCTCCACCCGGCCGATATAGCCGAGCTGTATCAGAATCTCGACCTCGACGAGGCCGAATTCCTATTCAGACTTCTCGACGAAGAAACCGCCGCCGACGTGCTCATGGAGCTCGACGAGGACGACCGACTCAAGCTCCTCGAAGGCATGCCCACAGAGGAAATCGCCAAGCAAATCGAACACCTCGACACCGACGACGCCGTCGACGTAATACAGCAGCTCGACGAAGAAGACCGCGACGAAATCCTCTCACATATCGACGACGTGGAGCAGGCCGGCGACATCATCGACCTCCTCAAGTACGACGAAGACACCGCCGGCGGCCTCATGGGCACCGAAATGATTGTGGTCAACGAAAACATGTCCATGCCCGAGTGCATCAAGGAAATGCGCACACAGGCCGAGGAAATGGACGAAATATACTATGTATATGTCGTCGACAACGACTACAAGCTCAAGGGCATCTTCCCCCTCAAGAAGATGATTACACACCCATCGGTGTCCAAAATCAAGCACGTCATGGAGACCGACCCCGTCACCGTAAAGGCCGACACTCCAATCGACGAAGTGGCCCTCGACTTCGAAAAATACGACCTCGTGGCAATGCCCGTAGTCGACTCCATTGGCCGACTCCTCGGCCGCATTACCGTCGACGACGTGATGGACCAAGTGCGCGAAGCATCCGAACGCGACTATCAGCTCGCATCAGGTATATCGTCCGACGTTGATGCCGACGACTCCATGTGGGCACAAATCAAGGCTCGCATACCTTGGCTCCTCATAGGCATCGGCTCGGGCATCATCGCCTCGCTCATCCTCGGCGGGTTTGAAGACCAACTCCAGGCCGTCACTGCCCTCGCACTCTTCATCCCCATCATCGGCGGCACGGGCGGCAACGTGGGCGTGCAGGCCTCGGCCATCGTCGTACAGGGCCTCGCCAACGGCTCACTCGAAATCTCGGAATTTTCAAAGCAGCTCGGCAAGGAAATCCTCGTGGGCCTCATCAACGCCACCGTGCTCTCGTCCGTGATATTTGTCTACAACCTCATCATGTTGCCCCATAACTTTGCCGTCACAGCCTCAGTGGCCGCATCGCTCTTCACAGTGGTGATGTTTGCATCCATCGTAGGCACCCTCGTGCCGCTCACACTCGAAAAACTCAAAATCAACCCCGCCCTCGCATCAGGCCCGTTCATACAGATCACCAACGACATAGTGGGCCTAATAATATACGTATACGTAGCCAAACTATTTCTCTCTCTACTCGCATGAGCTGGTACAACACCATCGAATTTTATGTAATATCCGGTGCCGTCGCAGCCGGAGCCGTGGCCCTTGCAGCCCTGCCTCAGCGCACAGGGCGTCGCGTGCAGCACCTCCTCGCAGGCACACTCTCGCAGAGCACCGAGCCACAACCGCCGGGCATCGACCTCACCGTCGACGACAACCGCCGCCTCATCCTGCGCCGCACAGGCCTCCCCGCAGGCATCACAGAGTGCGGTGCCGTGTCGCTCTCCGTAGGCGTGCAGGGGTTCGACATCGTAATCGACGAGCGCATAGTCTACGACCGCAGTGGCTCGACACCCGTCGACACCGCCACCTTCGTCCTCGACTTTCTCGCCCCCGAGCGCTATCACATACGCTACAACTCCGACGAGACATCCTCATTCACAGCATTTACCATCCCGATACGCGAAGGCATACACATGCGCCGCGACCTCAAATAACCATCCACCGTCATGAAACCACTCATATCACTTCTCCTCGCTGTCGCCACCCTGATGTGCTCGGCCTGCACCTCGCCCTCCGAGCCCGTAGTCGACCCCACACCACCCGACCCCACACCACCCGTCAAGGAAACTGGCTTTGCACGCGGCGCCGATGTGAGCTGGCTCACACAGATGGAAGCCGAAGGTCTCAAATTCTTCACCCCCGCCCCGTATCGCCGCGAGATGGAATGCATGAAGCTCCTGCGCGACAGTTGCGGCATCAACTCCATACGCCTCCGAGTGTGGGTCAACCCCGCCAACGGCTGGAACGCCATCCCCGACGTAGTCGCCAAAGCCAAGCGCGCCGAGAACCTCGGCCTGCGCACCATGATCGACTTCCACTTCTCCGACACCTGGGCCGACCCCGGCCATCAGGAAATCCCTGCCGCATGGAAAGGCCTCGCGCTCACCGACATGTGCACAGCCCTCGCCACCCACGTCACAGAGACCCTTACCGCCCTCAAAGCCGCCGGCGTCACCCCCGAATGGGTGCAGGTAGGCAACGAAACCACCCCCGGCATGCTCCTGCCAATGGGCAGTTGCGACAAGCCCGCACAATACGTACAGCTCCACAACGCCGGTTACCACGCCGTCAAAGCCATATTCCCCGACGCCAAAGTAATCATACACCTCGACCGTGGCAACGAGCGTGCACTCTACGACTGGACATTCGACAACCTCACCCGCCACAACGCCCGCTACGACATCATTGGCATGTCGCTCTACCCCTATTGGGCCCAGGAACAAAACCTCCCCGGCGGCTGGACCAAGATAGTCGACGACTGCGTGGCCAACATCACACACCTGCGCCAGAAATACAACAAGCCAGTCATGATGTGCGAAATAGGCATGCCCTACAACAAGCCCGACCTCTGCAGCCAGCTCATCACACGACTCATGACCACCCCCCTCGAAGGCATTTTCTACTGGGAACCTCAAGCCCCCGCAGGCTACAACGGCGGCTACAACATGGGTTGCTTCGACAACTCCGCCCCCACCCACGCCCTCGACCCCTTCAAAACCCACCGCAAGCAATAATCAGCCCCCTAAGCGCCCCTCGCAACAAGCGCCAAAAATGGGCGTAGCCCAAAACTGCCCACACCGCGCAAATCCGGCACTCCCCCCCACAAGCGCGATAGCGCGGATTTGAGTTAGCCGCGTCTGGAGCGTAAGCGGAAGGCGTGGTTCAAGGAGCGCGGATTTGAGTTAGCCGCGTCTGAGGCGTAAGCGGAAGGCGGGGATAGAGAGCCATACACATAGAGCCCAGCAGGGCGACTTATCCCCACCCACGCCCAAG
>QLIP01068860.1_pt1 | contig 25154 bp, 22 predicted proteins | sample 1769771 | NCBI WGS metagenome assembly QLIP01 (sample SAMN09428762, study PRJNA476227) | Gut metagenome, whole genome shotgun sequencing project. | isolation source: cecum | host: Rhizomys sinensis | place: China: Jinsha town of Minqing, Fujian Province | collected 2013-09-23 | reverse complement strand
TCGACCCAGCCATTATGTTACGGTATTTCAAGTTGATTTGAGTCTGTTACTCAGCTCTCTCATAGAATGCAATCCAATCTTAGTTGTACATTAGATATTTTTTGTAATTTTGTAAAATGTAAGCGAAAAGTAAATATTTCGCAATTAATCCAATTGCATATTTTGCAGAATCTATCTCATGAGAATACTAAGACAGATATATAATTTGATAAATAGAGATAGCCGCGGTATGTGGTATAGTCGTCTCTATGACTGGTATATGTTGACAATGATTCTTGTTAGCATCATTCCTCTTATGTTTATAGAAGACTATTCAATATTCGGTGTAATTGAAATCATTACAGTTGTAGCCTTCTCTATTGATTACATTCTTCGTTGGCTTACATCAGTAATTCGGTTGAAGAAGGGCGTGTGGTCCTACGTCATATATCCTTTTACCCCAATGGCAATAATAGATCTTCTTTCTATCCTGCCAGGAATGAACTTGATAAGTCCTGAGTTTAAGCTATTACGACTTACGCGGTTGCTCAAGATTGTGCGACTGCTTAAGATCTTTCGCTACTCTAATAAGATTACGATGTTTATTCGGGTGCTGAAAAAGGAACGTCAAGTCCTTTTATCCGTTCTTGTTTTGGCGTTATTTTATATCTTCATAACTGCGCTCTTGATGTTCAATGCTGAACCGCACATCAATCCCATAACTGGAGAACACACGTTTCACTCTTTCTTTGATGCTCTCTATTGGGCAACCGTTACTTTGACAACGGTAGGCTATGGTGATTTGTGTCCAGTAACAGATTTAGGAAGAGTGGTCTCCATGCTTTCTTCATTATTTGGAGTAGCTATCATTGCGTTGCCATCGGGTGTAATAACGGCAAGTTATCTAGAGGAATTACGCGAATACAAAGCATCAAAACGATAATAAACGATATTACAATGAAAAGACTTTTATCAGTAGCATTTGCTGTAATAGTATTAACCCTCAACATAATAGCTGCTACGCCATTTAAATTACCTGCAAAAGGTGATGTTCAGCCCATTTTACACCAGATTCATGGCAAAGCCATTTACAATCTAAAAATCTCAATAGAGAGACCGATAGAGTTCAATCTATATTGGTCAGATCCCGGTTATGTAAAAGGACCAGAATGGCGTAAAGATTGTGATTTCTATGTTATATCATTCACAACCAGGACCCTGACAAAAGACAAAAAAGGCATTCTCTATTCAGACGATTGGGTATATTACTTTCCGGTGAATGGCGAAAAATATGGATTTCTCCGAAATCGTTACTATGGGAAAGGTTATCATGGAGGTTCTCTAAAGTATATCTATACTCATAAGAACAAAGTAGACTCCTTGCAGGAATGCCTTACAAGAGAATGGAATAAGGAAATCACAAAACTCCACAGAGCTATTTTCAGTCAGTCGAAATGATGATTGATCATGCGTTTGTTATGGGCGCGTAAATTGTAAAAATCTTGAAATTATTGAAATTATAACTTAGCTAAATTTTTTGGCAACAAAAATTTTCATATTTTAAGGAATTTGGCTAACTTTGCGTCGGCTAATGATGTCCTTTTACTGGACACCCAAGAGCAAAATGACATTTTTGATTAAGCATTTATTGCTTTGTGTTTGAGACTAAATAGAATAGTGATTATCTACAGTAGTTAGAACTGTTCTATGTGCGCTCCTAAATTTAGTCATGCTACGATATGTAATCAGTACGTGTGATAATTTGGCGTATATGTATGGTTCGTATATTTAGATAAATATCACAGAGTAAAGATGACTAATTTGAACTAATTTATAAACCAATCACTGTTTCAAAGAAACGAGTGCTTTAAATAAGATCATGAAATGACTCCAGTCAGTGACAAAGCGTTTGCTGTAATGGCGGTATGTCCCGAGTCAAAACAGTATTATGGCATCACAGTAGATTCTATACGAAGGGATGCTTATAAGTTTGTGTGGGCTTTTAAAATAGATAAGGAGAAGGCTCATAGAGAGGGATATGCAGAACAACGTGTTCATGGCAGTGTGGAATTGGATGCTGAATATCCGGGCTGTCCTTATTGCAAGAGTAAACAATTTATATTTTGCTCATGCGGTGCTGTTATGTGCTGGCACGGTCAACGTGTCGTAACATGCCCTTCTTGTGGCGCGTCTGGAGAAGTTACATCGGTTTCATCGGTAGACCTCAAAGGAGGTGGATTCTAACTATATATTATGGCAGAACTAAAAAAAGGCGATAAAGTCAACCTCACTTCTGGAGGTTATGTCACGATTGACAAAGAATTAGGTCGTGGCGGTCAAGGTATAGTATATCTCGTGGACTTGAATGGCGAGAAGAAGGCCTTGAAATGGTATCTTAATGCTCCCAATGACAAATTCTATAAGAACTTGGAGCATAACATCATGAGCGGTGCACCATCTGCAGCTTTCCTGTGGCCGGAATATCTTACGCTCAAAGAGCATGACAGTTATGGTTATGTTATGAAACTCCGCCCTCAAAATTACTTTGAGTTCGGTAATTTCTTGCTTGCAAAGAAGTCTTTCAAGTCATATACTGCAATGCTAGCTGCGGCTATGAAGATCTGCAACGGCTTTATGATGCTTCATCGCTGTGGATACAGTTATCAGGACTTAAATGACGGCAACTTCTTTATTGATCCTAATACTGGAGATGTACTCATCTGTGATAATGACAATGTAATGCCTCAAGGTGAAAAATCCGGCATTATGGGTAAGGCTCGCTATATGGCTCCTGAAATCGTTGCCGGTGGCGCCCCAGATAAGTACAGCGACCGTTTCTCCCTTTCCGTTATTCTCTTCATGCTATTCTATGCCAACCATCCTTTCGAGGGATCTAAGGTAGTAGCTTGCCCCTGTATGACCGAGTCATTTGAAAAGAAATTCTATGGATCTGAGGCGGTCTTTATTTATGATCCCGCAGATAAGAGCAACTTACCTGTTCGCGGTATACATCAAAATGTAATCCGTCGCTGGCCTGCCTTCCCTGGCAAACTTCGCGACATCTTCATTCAAGAATTTGCACAGGAGAAACTCAAGAATCCAAGCACTCGTATGCTTGAAACCTTATGGGAAAAACTCATAGCAGGCATTCGTGATACGCTCGTTCGCTGTCCTCACTGTGGAGAGGAAACCTTCATTGAGGAATCGGGCAAATGCATGGATTGTGGTGCATCAATCGACACTTCTCGTCGTTTAAAAATCGGCACTCGTTCAGTTCTACTCACCAAAGGAACAAAGGTTTATGTTGATTCCGACAACATCGCCGATGGCGAAGTTGTGGCACATCCGTCGGATGCAACAAAACTTCTACTCAAAAACATCTCACCATCTTCTTGGACTGCTGAAACTCCCAGCGGCAAAATCAAAGTGGTGGAATCCGGTGATATGATGCCTATAAATCCGGGTATCAAGATTGCCTTCACAAGCACTCACAAGGGAGAATTTACTCAAGAATAATTAATAAAACACATATAGACTATGTCACTCTTAGACGAACAGGTCAGCGTACCTCGCAGAACAATGACCCTCTTCTTTCTTATCGACACTTCTGGTTCGATGGAAGGCAATAAAATCGGTGCCGTTAACGACGCCGTAGCAAACGTACTTCCGATGCTTGACGAAATCTCCGCTGAAAATCCTGATGCAGAGATTAAAGTTGCTGCATTGGAGTTTTCAAGTGGTGTAAATTGGCTGTACACAGAGCCTAAACTAGCATCCGATTTCGTATGGCAGGATGTAAAGGCTGCCGGTCTGACCTCTCTTGGTGCAGCATGTGCGGAACTGTCTTCAAAACTCTCTCGTAGCGGTTACATGCAGTCGGCAAGCGGTTCGTTTGCCCCTGCCATTATTCTTCTTTCGGACGGAGGTCCTACTGATGACTTTGAAAGCGGACTGAACAAGCTCAAGGCTAACAACTGGTTCAAGGCTGCTATCAAGATTGCAATCGCTATTGGCGATGACGCAGACAAAGATGTGCTCAAGCAGTTTGCCGGAAATAGCGAAGCTGTTTTCACAGTCCACAATATCGATGCTCTCAAGCAGATTATCCGAGTAGTAGCTGTAACTTCTTCACAGATTGGTAGTAAGAGCAGCACTGCAGGCGAAACTACTAAGCAAGATCAGGTAATCGAAGAGGTTAAGAGCGCAGTAGATAATATCCAAGGTGCTGAAGTCGCTACCGGAGTGGACAGCAGCTCCTACGATGACGATTGGGATTAATATATGAATGCAATAAACTTCAGCTGTCAGGGCGAAAGCCATATCGCCACAGGCAAGGTGTGTCAGGACTATTCTTATAGCCAAGTCTATGAGAATGGGAATGCCATAGCTATTGTCTGTGACGGGCATGGCGGTAAACGCTATTTTCGTAGCGATATCGGTGCTAAAATTGCGGCAGAAGTTGCTGAACAGAAAGTTAAGTTCTTTATCGAAGAAATAGGCGCTGATTTACTTGCCGGAAAAACATTCACTCAATACGCTAGTTTATCTGAACAGATATCAAAGCAGGATTTCGATAAGGTAAGCCAGGCGGAGCGTGCTTTCAGACAATTGTTTGGGTCTATTATATATGAATGGAACACTATTGTTGCCGAGCATGCCGCATCCAATCCAATCACCGAAGAAGAGAAGGTTGGATTAGAAGACCGGTGGATTGCTGATTTCGAAAATGGGAGAAGCTTGGAAAAGGTATATGGTTGTACACTTATAGTGTATGCATCAACTCCGAGTTTCTGGATTGCATTTCAAATTGGCGATGGCAAATGTTTTGCATTTGATAAGAATGGTGATTGGAGTGAGCCTATTCCTTGGGACGAACGATGCTTTCTAAATAAAACAACCTCAATATGCGACAGCTGCGCCATTGATGAGTTCCGTTGTTGCTTTGATGGTTCTGGCAATTTCCCAATTGCAATAATCCTCGGTTCTGATGGTATCGATGACTCCTTTGGAGCAGAAAGCAATCAAGCCAACTTCTATGTGCAGATTCTTAAATCTATAGTAAAAGAAGGAGAGGAAGTTACTCAAACAGAAATCGAAACCACGCTTCCCCAATTAAGTAAAATCGGTAGTCAGGATGATATGTCAATTGCAATGGTCTTTGATATGGAAGAAGTTCAAATGGCTTATTCCAAACTAATCGAATGGCAGATTGCAAATGTCAAGCAATTAATCTATCTCGAAGACTGCAAGATTGAAAATGCACGAGAAACGCTCAAACGACTAGAATCGTGCAGTAATCCTACAAAGCAGAATATGATAGATCTACAATACGCTAATGCTGATGAAAAGCGGGCCTTAGACAGTAAAATTAAACTTGAGGGGCGATTAAGCGTATTGATGGGCGAACTAAACGGTGATTCAGATAGCTCTTCTGAGTCCGAGGATGCCAAGTCAGAATCAGAAACAGAAGCAGACTCGATGCCTTCATCCAATTCAGAGACTGCACCTGAGACGCCTAATAGTTAACTCGGTAATAGATACAACACATAATAAATGGAACTAAATAAAGCTATAGCTGATATTACAACGCGGTTCGGTACCGTTTCTGTAGCCACGCGCCAATTTGTCAATCTGTTAGATGACGTTGGCGCGTTCAAAAATGAACCTGCCGCCACCAAAAAAGTTATGAAGGGGCTACTTGAAAGTGGCTTCGGTGAGTTGTTGTATCAATTATCCGAAAAAAGAACGTCAAACTGGCAGAATTCGGTAAGAAAGTGTATCAGCGACTATATCTCTAAATCTGGATACCAAGACGCGCTAGTTAATAATTTGTCGTCTCAGTTGCTGTTTGGATTAGGCATTATCAACGAATTACCCAAGGTAGAAGAACCAAAGAAGGTTGAACAGAAGCCCCAAATTCGCATAAAGGATCCGAAGGAATTACTATTCGCACTTAAGCAAGAATACGTCACGGCATTATCCGAGTTGTTGACTATAACAACAGATGAATTTGGACATCGTTATGGCTATTACACCACTGAGGCAAATACCAAGCTTTATGTCCTCGATGGTAAGATTCGTCTTATAGCAAAGGAATTAGGCACAGATAACGTTGATGGGTGGTTGATTGAGGAGCGTAGAAAGATTGAAACAAAGAATCGTCCTACACCAGCTCAAATTAAACAAGCCATCGATGATCAACTCGGTGTCCTTGAGCGCGAATTTGATGCTATGATGGAGAAGGGATATGAAGTAAACGACGACGAGTTTGGTTTAAAGTCTGCTTCGTTTCGTCAGAATGTCATATCTGATTTTCGTGTAGTAGAAGAGAAGATTATTAAGTTAGGTAAGCGTAAGAACGAAGACAAATCCTCTTGGATAGAACAAAAAAAGTCAGATTTCCTTGCGTCAAAAAGTTCTCCAGCAACAGTTCGTCGTGGAGTTCTTGACCAACTTAAGAACGACTATATTGCGCGCTTGTCTGAACTTGACAAGGCTAGTAAATCTCCAGATATTGACTTCTCAGATACATCACTTCGCGATATACGTCGTAAGTTGATTAATCTTGGCACACTCCTTTACGTTAATATGGAGACCTGGTGTGATACAGAGAATGACACAATTGACAAAGCCCATAAAAAACGTCTTAAGAACAAAAAGAGACGAAATATAATTGTGTCAGCTGTAGCCTCTCTTGCTCTCTTAATTGGTGGCGGGGAAGCTATATCTTATCAATCCTCGGCAGATGAGCGTAGCCAATTCGAACAGACTATGTCGTTGGCAAACGCTGAGTATTCTCAAGGGCACTACGATAAAGCTTTAACTCTATATCAAAAGGCTGAAAATGATTATACAGCATCTTTTTCATCTTCAAGCTATAAGGGCGAAGCTCATGAGAAAGCAGTTGAAGTTTCCGATAAGATTATCACTGATTGGGCCTCCCAGGTTCAGCCCCTTCTGGCAGACAAGTATGCAGCAGAGGCTAAAATAATTACGATGAACTTACCTGTCAACTTAATAAAAGAGGGTAAGCAAGGTGAAACGTATAATACTTTAACGCAACAGATTAATGCCGCTGTTAAAAGTAGGACTGCCGAAATTGTTGATGAACTGCTAAATGACATCTACACAAACCATGGTAAATTATCGGCAACTGCGCAAAAGGAACTTGACGCTATGATTAAGGTTGTACCCGATAATTACTGGTTGAACTTCTTAAAGGAAAAATCAAAATGAAAGACAAGTCAAAAAAGATTATAAAAACATTGCTGTTATCTGCAACTGTGGCTCTGTTCCACGGATCCGCAAAAGCAGACCTACGAAAATCTCTTTCATTGGATCTTGACCTTGGATTAGGCAATGGTGGAGCTTCTCCTGAAGTTTCAAAAGGTAAGCAGCCTATTGTGAAGGATGTATATAAAATTCTTAGAAGTGGTGAGGCTAAATTAATTGCCGGTCACCGCTCACACTCTTCGCATCGCAGTTCGGGAGGTGGTCATTATTCGCATTCAAGTTCGAGTAGTCATAGAAGTCATAGCTCGCACCGTAGTTCGGGCGGTGGCTCCCACTATTCCCATAGCTCAAGTTCATACGGTAGCAGTAGTAGAAGTTCTGTCTATACGCCACCTGCCAAAACAGCAGGAGACTATTCCTTAGGTGACAGAACTCTTTCTTTGGGCATACACGGCTCTGACGTTGACGAACTTGTTCCATACCTTGTTAGATACTACTATCTTAAAGACGGAGTAGTTTCAAAAAAAGGTGGTTACTACGTTTATGATAGTAATGTTGTGAATGCAGTAAAACATTTCCAAAAGGATGCTGGGCTGACACAGGATGGCAAGATGACTGCAAATGTACTCTCAGAACTTAAATCTTGGAGTGCATCAAAGACAACAATCCCTTTAGGTTTTAGAGCATTATCCACTTCGGATGAAACATCAGGATTTGACGTAGATGAGTTGGTGAACTTGCTTATAAAGGCAGGTTACTCTCCTAATCCTGCACTTTTAAAAAAGAGTGGGAGCCATTATGTCTTTACAACGGATATTGTAACAGCTGTAAAGGTATTTCAAGCCTATAATGGAATAACTCCTAATGGAGATGTAAACTCAACAACCATTACAAAACTAAAATCAGCAAAATGAAAGTAACTCTGGATCGTAGAATATACTCAGACAGTGTTATTTCCAAAGCTGTTTATTGGTTGTCAGGTAATTATATTATCTCCAGAAATTTGCTTGATGATAATACTGAGGAGTTATATATTGAGATTAGCAATAACGAATTAACCGAAAAGCAGGTTTTTACATCACTTATGCAAGCTCTTAATGACTTTAAGCTACGTCAGATAATTGCAGACGAAACAAGAGATGTAAAAACTATTCTCTATGCCAAGGCTTTTGCCGAGGATGAGAATCTATGTGAGGACGATATACATGATTGAGAAGCCATATTATTTGTTGCCGTTTGACTTTACACAGATTTCCGGAAAAGAAGTCTTGGTAAATGAATTGGGGGATATGATTATATCTCCCAAAGGCACTGTGCAGCAAATAGTTGACAGAACTTTACCTAAAGAGGATTTATATAAGTCGTTGGTGTCCAATTTCTTTATATCAGAGCAAATTCTTCCTCCGTTGGCTGAGGTATATGCTGAACGTCTCCGTGAGAAAAAGCGCTTTGTTGAAGAATGGACAGGACTTCATATCTTTGTCTTAACCCTCCGATGCAATCAGAACTGCGTTTATTGCCAGGCATCCAGTCAGAATGAAGACAGTTTTGGATGTTCCATGAGCAAAGAAACCATGGCCAAAAGTGTCGATTTGATGTTCAAGTCTCCCTCAGAATCCATAACCATGGAGTTTCAGGGTGGAGAACCATCTCTTGTACCTGAAATTATTGAATATGGCATTCAGTTAGCGGAGGAGAAGAATAAAGAAGCTCATAAGGAAATTCACTACGTCCTTTGCACTAATAGCATTCACCTCACGGAAAGAATGCTTGACATCTGTCGTCGTTATGGCGTGGTAATTTCGACTTCCCTTGACGGCCCAGAGTTTCTGCATAACTCAAATCGTGGTAAGAAAGATAGCTATGAGAAGGTCATTTCCGGAATTGCCAAAGGAAGAGAGGCAGTCGGACATAATAAAGTTTCTGCTCTGATGACAACCTCAATGGAAGGTCTTAACTATCCAATAGAGATTGTTGACGAGTATGTAAAACTCGGTTTTAGAGCAATGTTCCTACGTGCTCTAAATCCTTATGGTTTAGCAGCTCATAACGATGATTGGGAAGACTATACCAACCGATTTATTGAGTTCTATAAGACGGCATTCGAGCACATTCTCGACCTCAATAAACAAGGAACATACTTTGTTGAAGAGTTTGCGGCAATTATACTTCGAAAGATGCTGACCCCATATTGCACTGGTTTTGTTGACCTGCAATCACCGGCCGGGGTTATCAATTCTGTGTTGATATACAACTATGATGGCGGTGTATATTGCTCTGATGAGTCTCGTATGCTCGCTGAGTTCAAGGACTATACATTTAAACTCGGTAGCGTCAATGACCGCTATGAAGATCTTGTTTTTGGAAATAAAGCCAAAGAAATAGCAAATGTGTGGGCTAATGAAGCACTCGCTGGATGTTCCGACTGCGCTCTAAAACAGTATTGCGGAGCTGATCCAGTGCGTAACTACTCTACTCAAGGAGACATGTATGGCAATCGCGCCACATCTCTTCTCTGCAAGAAAAACAAGGCTATCATAGAATATCTCATTTCATTAATCATTGAGCGTCGCGACGAAGTGATGCCTATATTTAGAAGTTGGTTGGCATGAGAGGAGATTTTAGAATAGAAAGCAATGACAACACGTTGTTCACCACTGCAAGGTGCAACAACAACTGCATTATGTGCTGTCAACCGCCTTTGAATAATGACGATATCGATGAACTCTACGAAAGAAACATCGCCATTATAAATCGTGCACCTAAAGATATTCCAGTAGTGGGAATCTCAGGAGGTGAACCGACTCTTCTCGGAGACAAACTCATCTCTCTGATACGACATATCCGTGAAACGCTACCCGATGCAGAGATACATCTCCTCTCCAACGGTCGCAATTTCAAGGATATTGATTATTCAATGCGAGTTGCTGAAGCCGCAGAAGGGAAATTAGTAGCCGGTATACCTTTGCACTCCGATTACTACAAAGATCATGACATAATCGCCGGAGCAAAGGAAGCCTACAATGAAACTATTGCCGGTATCTTTAACTTAGCAGCCTTTGGTGTGGCCATCGAACTTCGAGTAGTTATTAACAAACTCAACTACATGCGCCTTCCGCAGATGGCTGATTTCATTTATAAGAATCTCCCATTCGTGGCATGGACGGCATTTATGGCAATGGAACACATTGGCCATGCCGTTAGCAACGAGCGAAATATCTGGATTGAACCCTGTGAGTATGCATCACAACTATCTGAGGCAGTACTCACACTAGCCCAGTGGCGCAAAGAGGTCGCCGTATACAACGTACCTCTTTGCCTCATCCCCGAATCAATCCATCCCTACGCTCAAAAGAGCATCAGCGACTGGAAGAACAAGTATCTTCTGAAGTGCGACCAATGCTCTTTAAAATCAAAGTGTTGCGGTCTATTCGCAACCAGTCATAAACCATTTAAGAATATTGAAGAATGGCAAGGAAAATAAGTTCAAATCCATATAGAAGTTCTTACTCAACGCGAACCTCATCAAGTTATAGACGGTCCTCAACAGGTAGAACTACAATAAAAAAGCGGCCTCAATATAGTTCATATTCCTACAACTACTCGTCTAATTCGCAGCTTGAAGATAATTCAGGTTGTGGAATGGCTATTGGTATAGCCATTATGATATTGTGTGTAATAATTTTCTTTTGGTCCTTAAGTTGGGACTGGGTAAGTTATACACGTAAAATGCATCAACGAGTAGATTGGGGATGGTTGAAGTTTATCTTCTATCCGGGGCTAATTGGAGGCTTTCTGTTTGGGTTAATGGACTATAATATTTCTCGTCCAAAAGAAAATGCAAATCAAACGGATACACAAAGTCCACAGTCAGGTGATAAACTATAGCAATCGTCACAACCGTAATTCTGTTACGCAGTCTACTTACATATTCGAATAGGACAAATTCGTTTATGTCGGAAATATCCTGATTTTATTGATATATAGAAATGGAACTTATAAGATTGTTATTTTAGATACCATATGGCTAAGTGTAAATACTGTGGACAATCAGCGGGATTCTTTTCACGCTCACACAAAGAGTGCGAGGAGAAGCATGACCGTGGAGTGAAAGGTATGGGCGATTTAATGCGTCGCTACTTCGGAAGTTCTGTATCTGCCTCAGAATTGAGCCAGAAACTGAGCAAAAATAGGCTACCCTACTTCTTGACTGATGATGATATCGCATCATGCGCTATTGCATCTTTAACAGCATATGGAGATTCGTTACGCCGTCCCTATAATTCTGTTGTATTACCTCGTATTAAAGATTTCCTGTCATCGATAGGAGTACCTTATGCGAAACTAAATGAAAATGGCGCATTAGACCACTTGGGACAAACCTTGTTCCAAGGTTATGTAGTTGACTTTTTCGCAAAAGGTGTCTCGCTTAGTCAGATTCGAGTAAGCACTGATTCTGTTATGTCAGTACTGCCGCTTAGTCCACAGAAGCGAGATGAAGCTTATTATAACGTGCTTAATAAGGCCGCCGATAGGTTTATGGCTGATGGTTGGCTAAATGATAATGAACAGCAATTAATAGAATCTTATACCTCTTCATTGGGAATCAGTTTGAACTGCTTACCTATGCAGTATCAGAGTGAAAGCCTTGCTCGCATAGGACAGGCTATCGTTCTCAAAGACCTTCAAAGAGGCGTACTTCCAAAAAATCCCTTAACTGTACCGGTTATGTTGGGAAGAGGAGAATGTGCCCTTTGGGTTTATGATAACGTAAAGATGTTTCAAGAAAAAATAACCCGTGAGTATGTTGGTGGTAGCCGAGGTATGAGTTATCGTATCTGCAAGGGTGTTACATATCGTACAGGCTCGTTTAAAGGACGTCCTGTAGAAAGAAGTCATATGGAACAGATTGGTGTCGGCTCTCTCGTCGTAACCAACAAACACTTCTTCTTTCACTGTCCGACTGCCAGCGTAAAGATTCCCTATGCCAAGTTAGTTGGTGTAACCCCATATTCCGATGGTCTTGAAGTCCATAAGGAAGAGGCAAAACCAAAACGTACCGTATTCCAGGGCTTCGATGCATGGTTTGTAATGAATGTCCTCAACCAAGTGAATAACATATAGCAATGATAAAACAGACAATATACTCAAGGGTTAATACCCATATAGCAGCAATTAGCCGTAGCTACAGGTTCAATGGTGGCACAGCCACTGTTCAACTTGATAGTCTCGGCAATTATGAAGTATTAGTTAATGGATCTCGTTTCTCCGCATTAGAGAACACTGCAAAACGAGACTCAGGCTATAAAACGGCAATTGCAGACATTTCTGCCAAGATGCAGGCTGCATTTGAAAAGCGCGACTCTGATTTCACTGGAATGCATCGCAACGCACCAAAGATGCAACGTCTTTCTGAACATGAGAAAAAGATTAACGATCTTGCGCCCAAAAAGTATGTCCGCGAGCAATTCTCAATGTCTCGTCCAATGCGTGACGAAGTTAGGAAAGAGCTCCAGCAAGAGGCGACAATTCGTTTTGCAGATCTCTATGATGAGAAAACAAAAGAGCGTAATGCTTATATCAATGAGCATGAAAAGGAAGCAATGGCTTTACGACTTCGTGGATATGAAGAAATTCAAGCTTTTTTTTCGGATCTGCAAGATGATAAAGAATCGCGAGCAAATGCTGCTTTCCAAAAAGAGTATGATCGTCAACGCAAAAAAATTGAGGATTATATATATGGTGAGCACAGGTCTACTGAAGAACGACTGCAAAACATCTTAGGAGAAATCAACCTCCCATTTAAGATTGATGTTGCATGTGACTACGTGGAGAAGAAAAGTCTTCTTAATGTTGACATTGTGTTGCCAAATGATCTGAATATTCCTACTAATAAAGCTAATATCCTTTCAAGCGGAAGAGTTTCAGTAAAAGACAAACTTGTCAAGGAAGTTGAACAACTAAAAACTGAAACTATACTCAGTCTTGTATACTATATCGCTGCGTCACTATTCAACGGTGCGATTAATATTCAGACTCAACGGGTATCAGTCTGGACAAGCGGAATGAACGAAGGCCTCCTTTGGATTCAGTTCGACAGGAATAAGTTCTCACGCTTAAGCATGAGAACTGTAAATGTTATGGTTGACTACTACGAATGGCCGCGTATTGATGCTCTTCGCATGGTTAGAGGTGCATCTCAGTTTGATGGCATTTTTAGCCATGACTTCAAGAATGCCATAAATCAGACAATGATTGATAATGGCATAGATGATGTGCAAGAAGCCCCGAATATTCCATCATCACAAGGAGACTGCTGGGTCGCTACACTTGGTTATGCACGCGCTCTGGCAGATGCCCTACCGAACGACTCAGAACTTCAGAAAATTGTCTCTGAAGCAAACAGGACAAACGTTTCAAAGGTATCTTTACCTAAGAAATATAAAAGTATTTTTACTGAATTAATGAAATAGAAAATGTATTCAACGTTTATAGACTCTGTTATTCATGTAGTAGATAACTTTGGGTCTGACATCTTAATTGATGACAGACTCTGGAATATCTTAAGGGACAGTTATGCATTTAACTTAGATAAAAATCTCAAGGATGCATTAAAAAAATCAATAGACAATGGATATGTCTCAGAGATTGCAAAATATTCGGGTTCAAAAAAAAATATATCAACTGAAATACTAAGAATATTAAATAAAATAAGCAGCAATAATAATAAACTATACAACGAGTATGTTGCTGTTTTATTTGCGATTGCGATTGCTAAAGGTCTTTGCAAAAAAAATGATTATTTTGATTTTGCTTCTCAAATTAATCCTGGGTCAACACCTACGCCAAATCCATCATCACATCCTAATTCAAAGTCCAAATCGAAGCCAAATCAGAGGAAGAGTACAAAGTATTCACTGACTGGTAGAGAATATCTATCCCTAACTTTACTTGTCTTGTTTGGGTGTGTTGTGTCATTCGGAGGAACTATTTTCTATGTCACAATTTTTCATGACTGGTGGCTTTTTTTTATAGTTCTTATATCTGGTTTTTTACAGCTTGGATATCTCTCACAACTTGCTGAATTTTCTGAGTTAGGGCGTCGTAATAATTTTAGTGCATCATCATTTAATGAGCTAGTTATTTCTATATCTACTCCGTTCGTTATTTGTGTCTGTTGCAATGCAATCAGTTCATTACTTTTTTTTAGTGGAACTTTTACACGTTTATTAGGAGAGTATTTTATAGGATATGGTTTCGATTGCAGTAGTAGTTCAATCATAACCTTCCTACTCTGTTGTATATATATTGTATGTATTTTTGCAGTCTCTACATTAGTGTTTTCTGCATTCAATAATTTTAAAGATTGGATGAAATGGTGCCGCAATAATACATTATGCATAAAATCGACAGTTATAATATTAAGTTTGTATATTATTCTTTTCTTATCTCCTATTGTGACAAAATCTATTAAAAGGTATAACATTTATCGTATTAACAGTTTAAATGAACAAAAATATAATGCACAAATTAAAAGAAACAATGAGTTACAGCAAAGTCGTAACAAGGATATTGAATTATCATTTAAAGGAGTCAAATTAGGCATATCATATAATACGGATGTGCAGAGTGTTGAAGCATCCAAGAATTTTCAATATAAGTATCATTCATATTACAATTTAAATATAGGAGATGAAAATCAGCCGATAGATTTTAATACTAGCATTATACCTTATGACTCTCTAAGGGCAAGAGGTTTAAATGATATAGGTGGAATGTTTTTTAAAGCAGAAACATTATTAGATAATATTCCAGTAACACTTAATGTATATGAATATAGAGGTATAGCATCTATGTTTATTATCACTCCTGAATATTCAGTTGGAAGTGATAATTTAAGTTCTTTTATACAATTATATACAAAAAAGTATGGTGAACCTGAACATAGATCAATCTCTGGAAAGCCGTCTGAACCAATTATGCGAGATTATGATGAACTTTCTTATAGATACTATAATAATGAGGATGCTTATGACACCAATAATGATGATTGTGTTTGGACATTCAAAAATGGATCGATTAGAATATCTAATCAATCAATCATTTATTTAACAACTCAATTTAGTAATGATGTAAATAGAATTGCATATCAACGTAATGTTCAAAAGAAGATGTGTGATATGCAAACTGCGGATTCTTTACAGCAAATGAAAGTGCGACAACAAAAAATAATGCATAAAAAAGCATATAGGGATAGCATAGAAAAAGCTAAAAATCATAAGAATGCAATTAAAGAGATATGAAATGGCTTAAACCGGTTCTATTCGCATCACTCTTTTTTAATCCAATAGCCCTTTTGATTCTATTCAAAAACTATTGGATTGCCATTCTTATACCCTTTCTTATTGTAATAGGAGGATACTATACTGCAAAACTATCTCAACTTAGATTGACTGTATGGGTCTTTAATATCTTTGCAATCATAGGGATTGCCTTGAATGGTGAATTGATTTTCCGACAACTGTATTCTTCGCTGGACGTGCCAAATATTTACGAAGTTAGATGGTCGTACTATTTCAACAAACCCACTCTTAATCAGGTCTTTGATGACGAGGAGTTTCATAGTCAATATCGCACTAATATCCAAGGATATAGAATAGACTTGTTATCAAATCCCACTGATACAATCAAACAGTGTGATTGGTTATTTATAGGCGATTCATTTACTCAGGGTGCGCAGGTTAATTACAATGAGATGTTCAGTACTCTAATCTATAGAGAGTTTCCGAACAAAACGATTGTGAATGCCGGTATGAGTGGAGCGGGTATATATGAGAGTTTGAATTACCTACGCGACGAGGGAAAAAAACTCAAGCCTAAGCGCGTTATACTGCAAATTGGAGCATTCAATGACTTCTATAATATAAGGGAGAGAAGAGCCGGTTGGAGCGAATACCTTATGGAGCATTCAGACCTCTACCGCTATATTCAATATAATCTTCTTGATAATCCAGTGCTGCCGTTAGGACGATGGACTGAACCGTTTTTTGATAATGACGAGGAAAACAGCAAATATAATATCTTCTACAGAAAATCTTCAGACCAGAAGGAAGCTGACAAACTTGCCTTTGCCCAGGTTTTGAAGCAACTCAGAAAAGAAACGGATAAGATTGGTGCCGAACTAGTGGTGATGCTGATACCGTCAAAAGAACAGACGTCTGAGAAGTATCTGGCAGAGGTAAAAAAAAGATTCAGCATTGCCGATGCTCAGTTGGATATGGCAGCTCCAAACAAGCTTGCATCTAAGGTATGTGAGGAGATTGGTGTACCCCTTATAGACCTTACACAAGCGTTTAAAAGTAGTGAGACCTTTCCGTTTTTTCATCGAGATGAACATCTGAATAGCGATGGTCATAAGTTGATTGCATTCGAATTTTCACTGGCTTTTACAGCTGAACGAGCTATCTATACTGTTCATAGCAATGGGAATGACAATGAACGTTATCCAACATTTTATGATGATGGGAACTCATTATTATGTCAATCTCAGGACAATGATAACTCCTATATCAGAACCAGTAATTTAAGCAGATCCAGAACCGATAATCTTTGGACAAGCCATCGTGGACTAATTCATCCAATGATTTCTAATTCTGGAGAATGGATGGTGTTCACTCAAGGAGATCAAGATAGAGGAGAAACAGATGTGATTCTATACAATAGGCTTCATAATAAAGATATCCGTATTAATCCTACCGGATTTAGAGGGGCAATACCTATGCTTAGCAACGATGCATCAAAACTTGCCTATCCGAAATGGAAAGATAACGAACATCCTGTAATTGCAGTCTATGATATCACAGCTAAGAGAGAGGTTTTAACTATTGGAGATAAAAAATCAGAATGTTGGCGTCCGATATTCTCGCCAGATGATTCCTGCATATACTATCTCTGCATGGGCAACTCAAATCGCTTTGTAATCAGAAAGTATGAACTTACTACAGGCAATGACTCTGAGGTATTACGCATGCCATTCAATATTTGGGATATAACTATATCGCCAAATGGCCAGCATATGGCTTTTGCCGGAAATAAGGATGGAAACTGGGACTTGTTCGTTTTAGATATACCAAATAAGAAGGTAAGACAACAAACATATACTATAGGAAATGAGTGGGATCCTTATTTCCGTTCAGACAACGAACTCTGGTTTGCCGGCGAGTTTGGCATTAACAACGGCATTTATAGTATTACAATAAAATAAATTAGGATATTTAACCAATGATATGGCTGGTAATCATATTGGGTGTATTAATATATTACACCATTGGTCGAAGCTGCCAGAACTATATTCTGACGGCATTGAGTCTATATGTTTACTGGCAGTTTGGTCAGTGGAGCATCCTACCTATAATAGTAATGACGATAATGTTCCTGATAGCAAGTGCGGTAATGGAGAAGTGCCGGTCAAAGATCATTCTATGGCTTTCTACCATGATTTCTATTGCAGGATTTTTCGTTTTCAGGAATAATATATCAAATCTCGTTCTTCCACTGGGTTATTCGGTAATGACATTTAGTGGGATTAGTCTTTTGATTGATCAATATCAGCGAGGCAAAAGGTATAATTGGGCAAATGTGGCAAGTTTCCTGCTCTTTTTCCCTAAAATATTTGCTGGTCCTATCGAACGAGCTGATCATTTTATCACCATTCGACCGAAGAGTTTCAATTTCGCCACCATCTACATAGGCATAAAGTATCTCATTTTTGCTACGTTTTGTAAGTTTATAGTGAGCGATTTTATAGTGGCTGATTTGGAGCACTACGGTATAAACCTGTGGTTTGGGATAATAACCTATGCCATAACTTTTTTCTTTGATTTTTGGGCATATTCGCTTATGGCAATAGGAGCAGGATATATGTTCGGCTATCATCTAACTATTAGTTTTGACAGGCCCTACTATGCACAATCATTAAGAGATTTTTGGCATAGATGGAACATCACGTTAGGTACGTGGCTTCGCGATTATATCTATTTCCCGCTTGGAGGCAATAAACTAAAGCCCTTTAAACAAGCAGGAGCTATCATGTTAGTGTTTTGTGTAAGCGGCCTATGGCATGGCTCTTCACTTCCATTCATTTGCTGGGGGGGCATGCACGGACTTTTATTATGTATCGAAAGGTTATTAATTAAGCCCGAACGCCGTAATATAATAGCGCAAATTTTCTACGCAATGAGTATGTTTGTCATAATATCCTTGCTTTGGCAACTTTTTGTAGTAGATACTATGCCTGATTTTTGCTCAATTCTTAGCAGACTGCTCCAGCCATCAGACTTGATATTGTCGTCGCTTTATAAGTTGCTGGCAGGTCTCGCAGCTGTGGCAATTCTAACGCATAGAAAGGTTGTAGACCTCATATCTCACAATGCGATTCAACGCAATCAAATCATCACTGAATCAACGATGCTAAGTCTGATGCTTGTGGCTTTGTTGCTTATAAATGCGCCTTTTAATCTCAACTTTTTTTATTTCCGATTCTGAGTATGAATATCTTAGGCATTTCAGCATATTATCATGATTCGTCTGCAGCGCTGATGGTGAATGGAGAAGTGGTAGCCGCCGCCCAAGAGGAACGATTCTCGCGTATCAAACACGACAATTTGTTTCCTGTGCAAGCGTGTCGCTACTGTCTTGAGGAGGCTAATATCACACTTGAGAATATTGATGCAGTAGTATTTTACGAAAAGCCATTCTTGAAATTTGAGAGACTTCTGGTATCACAAATTGTGTCATTTCCCAAGAGTCTTCCAATGTTTCTTCGCACTATGCCGATTTGGTTGAAAGATAAACTTAATATGCGTAAGTGCATTCGTCAAGCCCTGAAACGAGAATTTGGAGTAAATCCGAAGGAAATAAAATTTGTGGAGCATCATCTTGCCCACGCAGCATTTGCCTATGGCTCATCCGGATACGAGAAATCTGATATTTTAGTAGTTGATGCTGTTGGAGAATGGGCAACCACATCCATAATGAAAGGCTCTAAGAATGGTATTAAGGTGATCTCCGAGCAGCACTTCCCAGATTCCATTGGTTTGCTATATTCAGCCTTTACCCAATTCTTAGGATTTATAGTAAACTCCGACGAATATAAGGTAATGGGCTTGGCTCCATATGGTAATACCGATGACAACCAGGTACAGCTGTTCATTGATTTAATCAAGCATGAAATAGTTGACATCAAACCGGATGGGACTATAACGCTCAATCTTGACTACTTCCGATTTCATTACGGAGATCGTATGATTAATGAACACAAATGGGAGTTATTGTTTGGCATGCCTCAGAGGAAGTCCAACAACGAAATCACCCAATCGCACATGAACTTGGCATTGTCCATTCAGACCGTGACAGAAGAAATCCTTCTTAACCTTATTAAGACAATGAAACAAGAGTCAGACAATGACTCGCTGTGCATATGCGGCGGAGTGGCTCTCAATTGCGCTGCCAATGGTACGATGTTGTCCTCTTCTATATACAAGAATCTATTCGTACCATTTGCTCCAGGTGATTGCGGTTGTGCAATTGGGGCTGCCATGGCATACGATATGCTCACATCCAATCGTAAGCAGTATCAAGTTTCTCCTTATCTTGGCCCCGAGTTTATCAACCCGGATATAGAGCAAGAATTGATGACTCAATCATTCAAATGTGAACGTATTGAAAGCCAAGATGATTTGTGTGCAAAAGTGGCCTCATTGATTGCTCAAGGAAACATCATTGGTTGGTTTCAGGGTCGAATGGAATTAGGACCACGAGCATTAGGCAATAGAAGTATCTTAGCAGACGCACGCCGTCCGGAGATGAAGGATGCTGTAAATGCTCGCATAAAATTTCGCGAAGCTTTCCGTCCTTTTGCTCCATCTGTAATAGAAGAATTTGTATCGGAGATATTTGATACCGAAAAACAATCTCCTTTTATGATGTTCACGTATCTGGTTAAGAATCCTACTGTACCTGCCGTAACCCACAAAGATGGATCAGCCAGAATACAAACCATCTCTTCCTCAGACAATCCGCTATATCATAAACTCATAAGAGCGTATTATGACCAGACCGGTTGTCCAGTCATACTTAACACAAGTTTCAACGTAATGGGAGAACCCATAGTTTGCTCACCTACAGATGCGCTCAATACGTTTCAAAATAGCGGCCTCGATTATGTTGTAATTGGTAATTATTTAATTAAGAAATAGATATGCAGTTTCTCAAGGAAATACTTCAATTTATCATAGCTACCAAGAAGTGGTGGCTTGCACCTTTGATTTTCAGTTTACTAATAGTTGGTTTAATCGTGTTATTTGCCGATAGTGCTATCGCACCATTTATCTATACTCTTTTCTAATATGAAAAAGATATTTATAATAATCCGAAATTTTGGAAAAAGAATAAATTGGTGTGTGGTTAGAGTCATTCTAGTCCTAGTGTACTTTTTGCTCATTACCCCATATTCCATCTTTATCAGATTCAGACGCAATAAAATGTCTCGCACTTATACATATACTGTAACCGAGTGCGAGACAATGTTCTAATTATTTACAATTTACTTTTTTCGTAAACATTTGCTAGGCAGCAATAACTAAATTCTCGTAAATCAGCACCTGCAACAAAATTACAGCATCGGCTACAACCCTAAAAGTTGTAGCCGATGTTAGTATTAGTTGTAATTTCATCTATTTTTCAGCATAAAGAATCCACGCCTCTGTATTTACAATTATTTTAACCATTTAGCCACTCCGCCATGATGGGAGCAAGTTCCCCTCCTACTTCTGCTAAAACTATATGTTCCGTCTCTACACAGAGCAGTAGCTCCCGCTGGAGCGCTTTGATAATATGTTGGAGACTGTACACGCTCTCCATAAGAATTCGTGTAATATCTGACAGATGAGTTTGTAACACCATTACTAGAGCTTTTGGTTAGATGAGAACTTGCTTTTCTGGATATGTATTGCCTCGATACATAGTTCGTTTGACCATTGTATGTCACTCGTGCCCAGGAGTCATCTTCGTAGTTTAGGACATAAACAGTAGAACCTTTCGGGATAGTTGTCGTAATACCTGCGCAAGTACATGGTAGCGACCTCATGTTTAGATTCGCCGTTGTTACGAATGGCGTTTGAGCCATACTTGCGATAGAAGACAGCAGAATTGTTAATAAAAAAATTAATTTCTTCATTTTATGATTTTTAAATTATGATTTTTATGTACAGAAATGAAATTTATTTATATCTCTCTGGGCTAGAGAAGATGGTTTTCATCTGTATCATAGCAGTTTGAGACAGTTGCTCAATGCCAGTGATTGCGAACTGTGAGGAGAGGATGTCGTTCTCAACGAGGGAGTCGGTTGATAGCCAGGGATGTTCCTCTACTGCGTTGAGGACAAGTAGTTCTATCTGGTCGTCAGCAATTGACTTTACCGAGCATTCGTATTCAACGTAGGCTGTGTCGGGATTGCAGATGAAGACTGTGTCAGCAACCTTTGCACCGGGGAAAGCCGGCACAATGATCAATCGGTCGTTCATCTCTATGTCTTCAGCATCTATGGCGATAACCCACGCTTGTGGGAGATTGAATTTCAGCATGGATAAGATGTTATATGGTTTTAGTGAAATTGGGTATAGCATCTCCAAAGTTGGAGAGGAAGTCGGTTTCAGACATGATTTCAAGGTCCTGACCTTTGTTAATCAAATCTATGGCTTTCTTCTGTTTGCTACTCATTCCAGTGTCGCCAACAACACGATAGTCTTGTTGTCCGACCACAAGAATGTTGGTTTTCTTTGTTACGCTATCCGTCGGAATTCCCCCAACATCTGCGATAGCTTGAAGAAGGTCTTTACGAGCGCCAAAAGAGAATGCTCCAGTGAAGCATACTGATTTACCAAAGAAATAGCTATCTGGATTGATTTTCGATTCATCAACGACTATGTTCTTAAGAATATTCTTATAATCGTAATGTGAAGTATCCTTTTGTCTCTGTGGGAAATGTCCCTCTTTGGTGAATCTTCCTTTGCGAAGAGCCAAAGAAGTTTCTAATTCATACGGGTCATTTATACCAAACTTATCCAAGGTCTTCAGGAAAATTTGCGCACAACCTATTGCGTCACCTTCGGCACGATGATGCTTATCGAATGGAATTTCGATTGCTTCACATAGAAGGGGAAGTGAATATGAGTATAGTCCTGGGAATGCCTTTCGTGATATGCGCAGTGAGCAGAAATAATCAAATTCCGGCAGTTCTACATGATTCTTATCAAGAGCATCTTTGATGGCATACATATCGAACGACGTGTTGTGTGCCACTACTAACTTATTTTCAATGTAGGGCAATACTTCTTTCCACACCTCCTGAAATGAAGGCGCATCTTGCGTCATTTCTGGAGTTATACCATGTATTGCAATATTGAAATAGTCATACTCATTATCCTTAGGCTGCACAAACCATGATTTTGAATCGACTATTTTACCATCTTCCACAATTGCCAGACCAATTTCACAGATACTTCCTATCTCGAAAGTTGCTGTCTCTAAGTCTAATGCTACAAAATTTATTGCTGCCATGTTGTTTTGTATTATTGCGTCGTATTGTTAATCGTAACTGTCGCTATCGTAGTATGAGTCGTGATCGTCTTCAGCGTCGAAGTCTGAATAGTCGTAGTACAGACCGACGGGGGCTTCTTCGTCGAAGGTCGGTAAGTCGATTAGATTGCCTTGTGAGTTACGACGGACTTTGCGGTCGTAGGTCTGTCCATCAATCTGCTCATACGAGTTGGGCAGGTATGAACGAGATATGTTATGGTAGTTCTTTCTTCCTTTGGCCATTAGATTTTCAGGTTTCGTTTAGTTAGAAGAGATGAGACCACCGGTGGCAGTCTCATCTATCTATGATTTTGGATTAGTTCCCTTCTTTTTTCTTGTTGAAGATTTCAAGGGCGGTTTCCCAGGCAGTGTCGAAGGGAAGCTGGAGCGACTTGTGGAGTTCGGGGTTGAACAGTTTCCATGATACATAGTAGTATGCAAGAAGCTGATAACCGGACATTACCTTGTCACCAAGAGATTTCACTACATAGTCTTTCACTTCAGGGCTGATGCCTGTCATGCCAATCTGAGCGATTTCGAAGGCTACTCTCTGAATGAATGATTTAGGCTCGCCATCGAAGGTTTCCAAGGCACCGACCATATACATGGCCATCATCATCGTCTTGGCAGCATCGTCGCCGTCCTTGTTCTGCTTGTAGAAGTTGTCCTGACGTTCCTTCTGTGCATCAGACAAGCCATCGATACTGTTGCCTGTATCGCCATCAAGAGGGTCTACACGGTCACCGATTACGGCATCGCGATAGTCCTGCATATCTTCCTTCTGCTCCATATTCTGCCAGTAGAAGTCCTTTTCGGGCGAGAAGGAGATGAAGTCTTCAAGGTCGAGGGTTTCTGCAAAGAACTTGATAAGGTCGTATTCCTCACCGGGAGTATAAATATTGTCCTTCTCCATGTAGGCGAGATACTCGGTGTACATCTCTACTGCTGTGTCAAACTCCTGCTTAGTGGGTTTGTAGTAGTTGTAGAGACGGATGCCATACAGTTTTTCAAAGTGCATCGAGGTTACAATGTTCATTATCTTGCTTGCGCGGATAATGGGCTGAGGTATGAAGCCAGCCTTGCTTGCACCTTCGATAGACTTGATGTTCTCTTCCTCTTGTGCAAGAAGAGATAGCAACTGGAGGGGACGCATTACCTTGTACTTGTCGAACATGCGCTTCTCAACGAAAAGGTCGAGCGGACAGTTCATCACCTGTACCATCAAGCCATTGAGAACCTGACCAACTACTTCCTGCGCCTTGGTATAACCGAATTTTTCGGTCAACTTCTTTGCCCATGAAGCGTAGCGAGAACGAAACTTGCTTTCATTCTCGTTGTTTGAATACACTACTTGACCACCGAGTCCTTTGCTATTTGCTTCAAGAGTCATGTCAAGATGCATCAATTCATGCACCATCAAGTGGGGAATGTAAGGACGCTTGGGATTGTAGCGAAGGAGGTGCCAGTTGCGACCGCGAGCGGGGCCATACTGCAACTGAGCATACACTTGCAGTTTTTCGTCAGCCTCTTCACGGATTTCAGCGTGCGCTTCCTCTTCAAGAATATCCTTGATGCCAAGATATACATCCTGGTAGTTATATGCTTCAGTAACTGCCTGTGCGCTTGCCAACATCAGTTTGCGGAGTTCTTCAGAAACCTCCTTGTTCTCCGGACGGCGAACGCCATCTACGCAACCTTTACGCGCCCATTCGAAAGCCTTCTCAAACTTATCTGCACGATAGTACAACATAGCAATGCCGTAATATGCATTCTCATAAGTTGGGTCAATCGCATTAGACTTCTTGAACCACTCGATAGCCTTTTCCCTATCACCCAGTTCGGCATTGATGGCTGCGATATTGTTGATGGCAATAAAGTTTTCGGGGTCAACTTCCACAACCTTTTCGTAGTAAGTAAGCGCAGTCGGCTTCTCATTGAGGTCTTGGTTGAAGATATTGCCCATGAGGATAAGTGCCCAGATATTCTTGGGATCACATCTGAGAGCATCGATAAGAATGTCAAGAGCCTTATTGGGGTTGCCATTCTCGCGTTCAATCTGAGCAAGGAGACGATAGGCTTCGCTATTATAGGGATGCGACTGAAGAAGTCGATTGAGGATTTTTTCAGCCTCACCGAACTTGCCCTGGTCGCAGAGATTACGTACTTTCGCAAGGTCTTGCTGCGCTTGCTTAAGACCTTCCTCATCGACGTGAACGCGAACCGCATCCCCGTCTATATTTACTTCGGCTGAAAAGCCATCCTTAGTGAAATACTGCATTACTTCTTCATGCAGATCCTTAAGGTTT
>QLIP01011231.1_pt1 | contig 25201 bp, 9 predicted proteins | sample 1769771 | NCBI WGS metagenome assembly QLIP01 (sample SAMN09428762, study PRJNA476227) | Gut metagenome, whole genome shotgun sequencing project. | isolation source: cecum | host: Rhizomys sinensis | place: China: Jinsha town of Minqing, Fujian Province | collected 2013-09-23 | reverse complement strand
AGAAAAATGTGGAAGCGCACCAATTATTCGTGCAGAAAAATGTAACATACCCTTGATTATTCGTGCAGATTTATGTAACTTTACCTAATAATCAACCACTTAGACAAATTGGCTCGGCAGTAAAGATTAAAAGAGGTGACGGGAGGGGAGGCGAACCAAGGCGTGGTGATGCGCTATGCCGATATGCGCAGTGCGCGTGTGCGCCATGCTACCCCTGCTCAGTGCGGATGGTGCTGCCGGGGTAGCAGCTTCATATCTGGAATATAAGATTAAAAAAGGTGTCTTGCCGTCCGACCTTCTCCCCCCGCCAACTCGGAATTTTTCTTACCTGATAACGGATATTTCTATCTCCTAATCAACCTTATCCGCTTTACCCCTCGACAAGTTCGGTGACCCAACCTGCCCCTTGAATCTTAAGATCCAGCTCGCGAAGCTCTTTGGCTGAACGGTCGTAGATTTTGCGGAAGTCATCGATGCTGACGGTACGCACAAATTTAATCTCGCTGCGACTGTATCGGTTGGGTTGCTCGCGAAGCGATGCCAATGCATCGGCCAGCGATTGGGTGCGTATCTTAAGCATATCGCGCCGGGCAATGAGGGCGGTCAGACTCTCACCCTCAACCAATGTTTGTGTGTTCGTGATATTTATGCGGAACACGAGCTGCTGGAGTTCGCCAAGCGTTTCGTCAAGACGTTTCAACACATCGGCAGGAGTATCAAGAGGTTCATCCCCCTCCTGCACCTTGACGCAACTTGTGAGAAGTGCCCTCAACTGATTCACATTCTGCACCAGCGCCCCCCTGAGGCTCAAAGCTTCGGCTAATTTCATACCATTCAAAATAATTACTGTAAATATTACAAACAGCCCCGTTCAAATGTTTACCCCCCAACAACCGTGAACCTTTACGGAAATATTTACGGGAATCTGTACGAGAATCTGTACGAGAATCATTACAGGAAGCTTTACAGGAATCTTTACGAGAATCTGTACGGGAATCTGTACGGGAATCTGTACGAGAAGCTTTACGGGAATCCTTACGAAATCCTTACCTACAAACATTCTTAATTCGGCTCAAATTTCCAATCAGATTAATTTGCAATTATAGAGGCAATAGATTAAATTTGCACTGATAAGTTAGAAAAAATGTAATTTTCCACATTTTTTCTAACATATCAGTGTAATTTGAGTGTTAATTGTAATTTGAGTGTTAATATAGTATACTATGTGGATACAGCGAGACATAATAGAGCAGTTTAAGATCTGGAAAAACCGAGCCGATAGAAAACCAATTCTACTGAAAGGAGCCCGCCAGATTGGCAAAACCCGAGCGATGGAACAGTTTGGCAAGGAATGTTTCAAATATGTCGCTAAGTTTGATTTTGACCGCCAACCTGAGCTAAAGGAAATTTTCAAAATTAGCAAACAGCCATCACGCATACTCCGAGAGCTTGCATTATACTCAGACTCTCCACTCGATCCTGAAAACACACTCATTATTTTTGATGAAATTCAAGAGTGTGAAGAGGCTCTGAACAGCTTGAAATATTTCTATGAAGACGCACCAGAATACCATATCATAGCAGCGGGGTCCCTATTGGGTGTTGCCGTGCGCAAACGCTCCATGACCGTTCCCGTAGGGAAGGTTAATATTATGCGTATGTTTCCCCTTACGTTCAAGGAGTTTCTGCGAGCAAGCGACCTTCAGGTATACGAATACATTGAACAATTATCCTCATTAGATCGCCTGCCAGAAATCATTCTCAATAAACTGAACACTGAGTATCGGCGATACACTGTCTGCGGTGGTATGCCCGAACCGATGGTCGCTCTTCTCGACAATCAGGGGATAGCAGCTGTCGACGAAAAACTTCAGGATATACTGGATCTCTACGAACTCGATTTTGCTAAATATGCCACCACTCGTGAAATACCACGTATACACGGCATATGGCATTCACTGCCATCGCAATTGGGGAAAGAAAACAGAAAATTTGTTTATAACATCATCCGCTCAGGAGCGCGCTCAAAAGACTACGAGGATGCTTTGATGTGGCTGGAAGATACAGGGATGATATATAGTGTATATCATGTCAGCAAACCGGCTATCCCTCTCAGCGCATATCAGCAACGTGACATTTTCAAGGTATATGCATGCGACTGCGGTTTGTTGCGACAATTGGCACACCTCCCCGCTTCTGCAATTTTAGACCCAGTGTCCAGCTACACAGAATTTAAAGGTGCCATCGCAGAAAACGTTGTATTGCAATGTCTGATACCCACAATCTCGCCGCAAGCCCCCAGCTACTGGACGTCGGCAGGAATAGCCGAACTCGAATACCTGCTTCAGATATCATCTGATATCATACCTGTAGAAGTAAAGGCCGAAGGAAACATCGGTGGAAAAAGCCTTGCCCAATATACAAAAAAATATTCCCCCCGATATCGTATTCGCTTCTCAAGTCTCAATCTTCAATACAACGGAGGACTTCTCAGCGCACCCTCGGCGTTAGCCTCCTGGCTACCACGGCTCTACACCCTGCTAACCACCGCCTCCCCCCTCGTCAGCGACTGAAACTCACCCGACAGTAACACGTCTCCCTACAATCAAATTTTTGAATTTGCTTCAATTGCGATTATTTTTCAAAAAAAGATTCATTCAAGAGCATTATTTTCAACATAGAGTTTTAATGTTGGATAATAATTGCTATCTTTGCACCGAACTATTCTAACTGTCAGATTCTAAAGCAATAACCAGAATCTGCTACAATAGACGGATTCTAAAGCGATAACCAGAATCTGCACAATAAACGGTCTCTAAAACAATAACAGCTCTTTCAATATCACCACGTCATGAAAAAATTACTCTCCAATACACGCTTTGCATTGGTGTTGACTTTTATTTTCCTCTCAGTTTTCAGTAGCACGGTGCTTGCTCAGCGTGCCTCATCCGACGAAATCAACAAGGCTATCGTCTCCGAAAAATCCTTACCCCTCACCTGGACAAACAAAGAAGGTGAAAAGGGGTGGATTGTCAACAACAAGAGTCTCGAAACCACGGAGAGCGGCGACTCACTGAAATTTACTTATACATCCAGTCATCCGACATTGGTAGAGTTCTACGTTACGTTAAAGAAATCTTACAGTAGTTCTTCAGTTTCTTTTTCCACATACGTCTATAATTTTACCGGCAAGGGAGATTATTTTTTCCTCAATAATGGGAGTTATAATTATGCTACCGAGATGACCTTTTTATATTCTGAAGTCCTTCCGGCCGGTACAAGAACCATAAAATTAACCCCTAATAGCTATTCTAACTTTACCGCTATCCTGGAGGACGTATGCGTCACAGAACTTAAAGGAGCTACAAGCGAAGAAATCAACTCAGCTATTGTACTTCCAAACTCATTACCGTTAACATGGAAGCACGATGAAGGGGATGAATGGCCGTGGATTATCACCGACAATCCTTTCTATAACGAATACTATGACGATGATCCGCTCATAAAAACTTTGACTAATACCAACTTCGGATACAATAACACCTCTTCCAAGATTTCCTTCTCATATTCTGCAAAATACCCATCAACCTTTACTTTCAAGCATCGAGAACTGCATAATAAAAGCTACTACTATAGCGATAATAATCAGCTTCTGCATGTAAGTTTGGACAACAATCGTATTCTGACAACTTCAAGTAGTAGTATTCGAACTCAAACTTTTCAAATTCCCCAAGGTGAACATACCATATCTTTTGAAGCTGAATCCATTCTTTTGAACTATGGAGATTTATTCGCAACCATCTGGGACGTATGCATCACCGGACCGCAGGTTCCCGATTTAACAGCACTGAACGCCAAAATCGTCAAGGAAACATGCACCCCTATCGAATGGGAGCATGACGACAACTTCCCCGTTGAAGTGACCGAAGAGGGGGTCCGCACCTCCAACGCAATGTGGCAGAATACTAATTCGGGTATTAAAGGGAAAATAAAAATCGACAAACCTACTCAAATTTATTTTGACTGGCGATTAGGTTATAACGACTCCCAAAGTTATGATAAAAAACATTACGCATACTTATATGTAGATGGGTCCTTGAGACACTCCACCTGCAGCGAAACCGAGTGGACCACCAAGAGTATCACACTCTCTCCCGGCGAGCACACGTTGGAGTGGAAATATAACGTAACCACCAGCGGTGCGAAGTATTGGATGGAACTCCGCAACCTTACTCTTACCACCTCCGACTGGTTGAGCATCGAGAGCTCACCTGGTCTGTTAGGTGTCGAGACGCTATATAAAGTCGAAAAACTTCAGGATATCAAGCTTCTTAAAATCAAAGGAGCTATGAACGACTACGACTGGGCCACAATCAAGAAAATGACCAACCTATACGGTCTTGACCTGTCGCAAGCCGAAATCCTCACCATCCCCGCAGGTTTCAATGCCAACGAACAGTTCGGGTACCTTATCCTCCCCGAAACCCTGGAAACCATACCCGACAACGCATTCCAGACATGTAAGCTGACCTCACTCCATATCCCCGCATCAGTAAAAAGGATTGGGAACATGGCTTTCAGCAACACAGTGCTTGAAAACCTCACCGTTGCCGACAACTCCAAATTGGCAACTATCGGTTACAAAGCATTTTACGGCACACCCTTGCGTAAATTCACAATGCCTGTCAGCGTCACAACGCTCGATGTCAACAAGGGTGGCACCAACCCAGACTACGCTGGTACGTTTGCCGATTGCACCAAGTTAGAGACGCTCGTGCTCTCCGACTCTTTGAAGCATCTCCCCGCTTATACCTGCGCAGGCTGCACCAACCTCACCAAGCTGCATCTGCCGGTTAAACTGCAATCCATGGGGACGCAGTTCATGACCATGGGTACGGCATACGAATTTACCCGCGGAACTACTAAACTGGAAACCCTCGAAATCCCAGGTACCCTCAGCATCATACCAGCCGATGCGTTCCGTAACGTAACAAGTCTGAAAACCGTAAAATTTGGCAACGGTATAACCCGCATTAATGACTACGCATTCAACAATACAGACCTCCAGACACTGGAGCTGCCAGAATCTCTGACTTACATTGGTATAGGGGCCTTCGGTGGAGCTTTATCGCTGAAAGAGACAAAATTCCCATCCAAACTCGCCACAATTGACAAATGGGGGTTCAGCGGATCTTCTCTTGCAAATGTAACATTCTCCGAGAGTATGAACAGCATCGGACTGGAAGCATTCAAAGGTTGCCAGTTAGAGAGTGCTGTACTACCTGTTAAGCTTACCACACTCGGTTCGCAGGCATTTGCAAACAACCCCAAGCTATCTCATATTCAGTTGCCACAGGGTGTAACCGGATACACCGACCAGTTTATCGGTTGCAACGCCATAACCAGCATTGAGTCACTGGCCACCGCACCACCCGCAATCACTGGCGACCCGTTCAAAGACTGCGACAAAACGAAAGTCACACTTCGTGTACCCAAATTTGCCGTACCTCAGTATAAACTTGACGAATACTGGTACCAGTTTGGTAGCATCGTCGAGGGGGCACCCTCCGACTATTGGAAGATAAATGGGGACATCCGTCTGCTAAACAACCGCCGCATGGATGGCAAACCCGACATTGACCTCTACTACGGAGGTAAGTTTACCGTGAAGGGTGACGCCGCCATGCCTATGGGTCGCTTTGATATGTTCACTTCCGACGCCAACCCATCGGCATTCCTCACAGACTGCCCCTCGGTGACCGCCGACCAGATAAATGTAGTGTATAAGGTAGATGCCAACAAATGGTATTTCTTTACACCGATGTGCGATATCGACCTGACAACAGTGCAGATTATCGGTACACCACACTACGTGTTCCGCTACTATGACGGTGCAGTTCGTGCTGAACAGGGGGCCGGCAACAGTTGGAAGAATATTAGTGAGTTGAAACTGAAAGCGGGTGTAGGTTACATTTTCCAATGTGCAGCCCCGGCAGAGATTCTGTTCCCGATACCCTCCGAGCATCATGGCAAAATCATCGGGAACGAGACCTTTACAATATCCTTGCAGGCCAACCCGTCGGACAACAAGGCTCACCGCGGCTGGAACTATATCGGTAACCCCTACCCCAGCTTCTTCGACATCTATTTCATGGATTTCGTGGCTCCGATTACTGTGTGGAACGGCTCGACCTACAAGGCATATTCCGTAACCGACGATGAATTTGTGCTGCGCCCCATGCAGGGATTCTTTGTGCAGAAACCGGATGCGGTCGACAACATTGTGCTCCAGGCCACCGGTCGTCAGGTAGAGTCTGTAATCTCCAAAATTCACTCTGCACCGCAACTCAGCCCGGCTGTTGGGAGCAAACCCCGCTCGGTATTCAATCTTAGAATCACAACTGGCGACAATAGCGACGACACCCGCGTAGTTCTCAATGACGCTGCTTCGACCGACTATGAACTTGAACGGGATGCCGCCAAATTCATGTCGACCACCCCCGATGTACCGCAGATATACTCTATCGACTACACAGGAACCGGTCTGGCCATCAATGAGCGCCCCGCGGACAACGGTGAAATCAAACTCGGTGTCTACCTCCCCGCCGACAACCAGACCAGCACCATTGCCGCACTCCGCATTGACGGCGAAGCTTGGCTCTATGACGCTGAGACCAAGGTGAAACATGACCTTTCGCAGTCATCATATACCTTTACCGGTAACAAGGGTATCGACGAAAACCGATTCACACTTATACTTAAGAGTGGTGGCACATCAGAGATACGTGATTTGAACTCGGGACGAAACATCAAATTTGAGTCTCATCGTGGCATACTGAATATCTCGGGCGCAAACGGAGCAAAAATAGATATTTACAATTCCGAAGCAATCCTTGTCCATTCTATCGGCAATTGCGCAGAAGCAGTGCAGATACCGCTGACTCCCGGCATCTATGCCGTGACAATCAACGGTGTCACCTATAAAGTAGCTGTAAACTAATTGACTTGCCGAATGTACAGACTCAGAATACTCCTAATGTGGGTAATGCTCCTTGTGGGGATTTCCGCATTTCCGCAATATAACCCCACCAACCCCGACGAACCGGGTGATGACGGCACAGAGAAGAAAACCTACTATGCCCTGACCCTGCAGTGCTCACCGCAGGATGCTGGTTCATTCAACATCGCCGCAGTCACAAAATACACCGCCGGTACGCGCGTCAACTTAGCCGCCTATACCAATACCGGCTACCGGTTTCTACGCTGGGAACTCAACGGCAAGGAGTTGTCCACCTCCTCGTCGCTGATATACACAATCCCTAATACCAACACCACCCTGGTGGCGGTATATGAGAAATATTACAACCCCGACAACCCTGGGGAACCGCAGACTCCCTATATCCCCCGATATGCCACCCTCAACGTAAAGGTCAACAATACGGAAGGTGGGTACATAAACATAGCTGACGGCAACCGGTATGAGATAGGGTCATCGGTGCGATTGCAAGCCTACGCATATAAGGACTACAAGTTTGTGAACTGGACACAGAATGGAGAGGTGATATCCACCACCCCAGCGTTCAACTATGTCGTGAAGGAATCAAACCCTGCCATAACTGCCAACTTCAAGTATGACAACAGTTATGTATACAATCCCAACAACCCCGGCGACCCTGACTCTCAAGCTACCCAACCGACAAAACGGAAGGTAACACTGTGCGCCAACCCCACCGGGGGAGGATATTTCAACATAGCGAGCGGCAACTATTATGCCGCTGGCACCAACGTCACACTTCGCGCATATGCCAACAAGGACTATGCATTCCGGTACTGGGCAAAAGGGGAAACGGTGATTTCTACCAGCTACTCGTTCAACTACGTAGTCCCCGACGAAGACTCCGAGTTGACCGCCCATTATGAATATACCTGGAAATACAACCCCAACGACCCGGGGGACCCCAACAGCCCCAATGACCAGGATGTGAGCATTTATGGGATGACCGAGAAGATATTCCCCGGACAGACCTTAAACTTCCCCATCTACCTGCGCAACAACAAAGCGGTGTACGGAGCACTCATAGACCTCGTAATCCCCGAAGGGTTCACCGCCGACTTCAGCAACATTGTGCTGTCGGCACGCTGCAACGGTCATGAACTCACGGTCGACAATCTCAACAGCGGTGCAGTCCGCCTCAGCCTGCGTGGAGACTCCCCGTTTGCCAGCGACAACGGCAAGATTATTGAGATACCACTCACTGCCACCACTGGCATCGATGTCGGCACCAAACACCCTGTCATGATACTGCGAGGGGTGGCAATCCTTGCCAACTCTGAAGTGTTGCCGCTCTTTACCCGCGATGGTATCCTGCAGGTTGAAAATCCGTCGGACGGTTTTGTCTATGCCAAATTCAGCTACGACAAGTTTCTGAACCGAGTTAAGTTTACCGACCAGTCTTCGAGCGACATTGTAAGTTACGAATGGGATTTTGGCGACGGCACCAACTCCACAGAAAAGAACCCGCTCCATACCTATCCCCAACCCGGCACATATACCGTTAAACTGACAGTGTCAAACAGTCTCAAGACTGCCACTCACACCCAAAGTGTCCTCGTAAACGACAAGTCAAGCTGGGAGGCTGCGGGTAATTTCTATCTCAGCACCGATGCCACAGGGTTGAGAAACTACAGCACCTACCAGGCTCTGGCTCAGATGCTGATTGAAACACCCATTACCGGCAATATCATCATCAATGTCGAGAGTGGCAAGGAGTTTAATGTCAACCTGGATGACACAGGTTACAATACGCTGTCACAGCTGTATAACAAGCTTAAAAACGGGGGGCGCACCCTCGGATATGCCAAATCCGGCAAGCAGGCAAACCCCACTCTTAACTTCGGCACATCCAATATCGCAGAGTTCAACTCTAAGCATCTGGAGATTTTCAGAAGGTTTGGCGACATCCAGACTTGCAACGGTGTGGAGATAAAATTCTTTGGGGTAAACTTTGATGTTGCCAAACTTAACGGAATCGGGAAACAGGAGCTTTGCTCTCGCAACCGTAGCAACCCAGTGTCGTTTGCATCGATAAGCACCGACATGCAGTTTGACTGGAAAATCGCTGAAAACCCCTCCGGAGTAAGAGACTATATCGAAAGCGGCTCCGGCACCATCCCCTCCATGACCATCATCAACGAAGGCTTAGGTGACGCAAATTTAATCTACAATGTCACTGCGTCATATAAAAACAGTGCCGTTGCCGAGTTTCAGGTTGAATATACAGTTCACCCATCGCTTGTTGGGCTTTTCAATTCTCTATCCCCCCGCAACGACGAACATATCGAAGGGACAAATATCAATCTGTCGTGGAATCTTATCAACAACGCCCGCTACGACGTGTATCTATGGAATGTCAATGAGCCGGAACCCGACAAACCGATTGTGGAGTCGAGTATGAACCTCCGCACATCGATAGCAAATTTTATACGCAACGGTAACAGCTATAAATGGTATGTCCGCGCTCACAACAACTGCAATGAACTTTGCAGCGAGGTCCAGACCTTCCATATCGGTGCACTCCCCGACCTTCATGTCTCAAAAATCGACTTAGGGGATGCAGTGGCAGGTAAAGAGCTCGATATCTCATGGACAGTAGTCAACGATGGCAACGGAGGAACCGGGTCTACCGGATGGACCGACTACATCTGGCTGGTGCCAGACGTGTTCGTCGGTACACAATACGCATATCTGGATCAAAGCAAGATACATCCAAAACTTTTAAAGTCCGTAGCCAACCTGAAGGCACTCGAGGCTGGAGAATCATATACCAACTCCGCAAAGATAAAGTTGGACGAACGCACATCCGGCAATCTATGGATTATAGTGACAGCCGATATGTACTCGGTCGAAAATATCGACTGGTCTGCGGTTAAGAACATTATCCCCGATCCATATACACCATCCGCATCAGGCTCACCCTATAACTATCTGCAGGGTACAACCAGAAGTGATTTCAACAAACTGACCGAAGCCAACGAGACTCCAACCAAGTCCGATAACTTCAATTATAAAAAGATCAACATCGCAGTTCCTGGTTTGGTGGATTTGGCCACCCGACAGGTAACAGCTACCGTCAACAACCAACCAGGCACAGTGAACATACAAGGGAGACGTGAACGCGTTATCCCCACCCCTCACACCACATGCGGGCTCGCCGAATCGACCGAGTTTTACTCCGGCAAATTCTATAAAGTTAAAGCCGTAATCGAAAACATCGGTGAGAAAAAGATGGAACGCACCAAATTCACAAGCGTGCTGTTCGTATCTGACACCCCCGACGGTAATATCACCGGTCGACTTGCCTCAGTCTGCTCAAAGGATACTGCAACCTTTCTCGAACCCAAGGGTAAATTAGAACTTGAATTCGACTGTCAGTTACCCTACGACTGGCATGGGGACACATACTTCTATGTACTCGCCGATGCCAACAAGGCAGTAACAGAGTTAGCGTCGACCGACAATAACTGGGGTGTAAGCGAAAAGTATGATGTAAAGCTCACCCCCGCAGCCGACTTCGTACCTCAAGAGCTCAAGACACCATCAAAAATAGTATTGGGGGAACCGTTCGAAATAACTTATAACGTAAAGAATGCGGGGCCAAACATACCCACAACCTCGAGTAATTGGACTGACAATATCTATATCAGTAAAAAAGCTGAATTTGATGAGAGCGCGGTTTTAATCGATAAGCATACACAAGGACTTGTGTATCAGAATACGATTATAGGGGATAATGCTCCAGGTCCCGTCCTTATTCCTGCAAGTTATTTTGTCCCAAAGGGGGATAATTACACCGCCCAAAAGAAACTTACTGTAAACAGTCTTGAGGAGGGTAACTACTATCTGTTTGTCAAAGTTGATGCGGAAAACAAAGTTTTTGAACCTAACGGAGAAGAAAACAACATTATCTGCTCTGATGTGATATCCTGCAAATTGCCCGACCTTGAGATTCTAAATCCCAAAATAGAAAGCGAGACCGTACTACCCGACAAGCAGGTGGCACTCTCCTGGGTAATCAAAAACAGTGGACACGAAATTGTAAAAAACAGAACGGTTGAGAATAAAATATTTGTATCGCGAAATCAGGACGGTGCCAAACCCACCGAAATCAAAACTGTTTCCAGCGAGCTGTTCATCAATCCAGGTGAAGAGCAGACTGTGCATGCCAATATCAGCATCCCCAACCGAGCTGAATTCAACGGTGTTCTATACCTCTTTGTGAATTGTAACCATAACAAAACGCTCAAAGAGTTAGAGTACTCCAACAACCAGACAACCCCAGTCAAAATCACATTCCAATATCAGGAACCGGGTAAAGAACCCGACAAGCCCGATAACCCCCAGAAGAAAGAGACTGATATCAGCATTTCAAATATCTCGATACCTGAGTCATACCTTCCCGACGAAGTTATCACCGTCTCATACACCCTATACAATAAGGGTAACAAGATGGTGACGAAAGAGCTGAGCAACGAGGTGTTTATCTCCGAAAAAAGCACCCTTGACAACTCGGCAATAAAATGCCAGATAGTAAGCACCAAGGGGACAACTGTCAACCTTAGTGCCGAGGACTCCACCCCATTCATTCTGACGGTTAAGGTACCGGGGAACATGATGGGTGGCACCAAGTATCTGCATGTGGCAGTGGACCGCGCCAACACTCTTGGGGAAACCAATATCAAAAACAATGTTGACTACGGTGCTATCCAGCTCAAGGGTAATCTACCGGATATCAAGGTTATGAACATGGTGTGCCCGGACACTGTCACCCCGCATCAGAATTTTGAAGTCTCCTGGAATCTCACCAATGCAGGCACCTGGTCGGCACCACCGTTCAAGGTTCAGGTTTATCGCCAGACTACAACAGGTAATGAGGTTCTTGCCACGCTTGCCCTAAAGGGTCTGGCAGCCAGTGAGTCGACCCAGCAGAAAGCCACTCTCAGTTTCCCCGACCGCGATGCCGGGAAATGGATTATCAGCATTAACCCGGAGCTTGAATGTAAACAGCTAACCGTCGACGATAAATTCGCCACCCGCCCCGTGGTGGTGAAACAAGGACCATTGGCCGACCTGACCGTCACCTCTCTGCAAATTGACGGGGTGGCACGAAGCGGTCAGCAGGTTACTCTTACCACCGAATTCAAAAACATCGGTGAGTATGTCACACGGCAACCCCGCTGGTCGGAAGATTATTATCTTGCCAACAGCAATATCTTTAATCCGCAAACAGCTATCAAAATCGGTAGCCGTGGGCACTTCGGTGCCCTCGATGCCGGAGAGAGTTATAAGTCAGCCATCACGGTCACAATCCCCCCGTCGGCCGAAGGGAACTACATGATATTTGCCATTGTCGATGGTGCCGATGCTGTGTACGAAAGTAATGAAAACAACAACTCCCGCTCAATACCGGTAAGCATACCGGCAAAAATGGAAACAGAAACCGACCTGACAGTTGCCAATATCTCGGCTCCGGCACAGATTTACGCCGGTCAGCAATTTTCACTGTCATACGAAGTTGCCAATATCGGAACAAGTACTGCCAAAGGAACTTGCCGCGATGTGATCTATCTTTCGACCGACGACAAATGGGACCTCAACGACCAGATGGTAGGCACCGTAACGAGCGAAGTTGAAATCAACCCCGGATGTTCGGACCAAAGAACTGTCACCGGACGCCTCTACAGTGTTCCCGAGGGTACATACTACCTTATCATCAAGACAAACTCGACTCGCTCCATTGTCGAGAAGGATGCTCAGAACAACTATACTACTCTAAAGTCGCCGGTAAGTGTCAAATTCAATACTCTGAATCTGAACGATACCAAGAGGTTCAACACATCGGGATATTTCAAACTCAATATCCCGGCTGGTTCCGAAAACAAAACCATCGGGTTCTATCTGAATCAAGACGCGGCAAACACCACCGGCTTGTATGTATCATATGAGAAGGTGCCCACAACGGCATCTTATATGGAATGCTCCACAAAGACAAGGACCGACCTGCAGGAGGTTATCATACCCAATGTGAAGCAAGGGAACTACTATATCTTAGCGCAGGATAACTCGGCGGTGGTCAGCACGGAAAGCATGGCATTCTCGCTTACCTCCGCGGGCGAAGAGAAGAAAATACCCCTTTCACTCTCCTGCAAGGAACTCACCTTCGGGGCATCCTCCCTCAGCCTTAAAGAGGGTGGCAACGGCGGGTGGCTCTCCACCACCATCAAGGGTGCAATGCTTGAACCAATCATGGACTTCCGATTGGTTAACAAAAATGAGGTGATACCGGTAGAGGTGATGAATTTCAAAAGCACTACATCGACAAATGTCTCGTTCAACCTCAATAATGCACAAACCGGAGTTTACGACCTTGTCTCCGAATTACCCGACGGCACTACTGCTACTCTTAAGAGCGGGTTTACAGTAGTTCCCGCCACTTCAGGTGGTATTGAAGTGGTGCTTGACGGTCCGGAGCAGGCCCGCTTTGACTCGTACGCTCCGATGTCGCTAACCTACGCCAACAACGGCTCAAACGATGTTGCTCTCTTAGGATTTCTCATTAAAATAGATGCCGGGTATATATCTACCACCTACGAAGGGCTGAATCGAGATAAGCAGAAGGAACTCTTTATCAAACCGAACTATGATACCGACCGACGGGGGTATATCTCATTACCACCCGGCGAAAAACATACCCAGACTTTCTTTATAAAGACAGGGAGTTCGTCAGAAAACAACGTGATTGCGGTCTATATCGTAAAATGACACTAACCAGTGGTTATAATAAAATGACACTAAAATGAACTATCTAAAAAATCTATCATACTTTCTGCTTCTCTGCATTTTTATGGCATTGCCACTAAATGCACAGAACAATGTGCGCCCCAAGATTTCTGGACCTGGCGAAACATGGGTCAATAGCTATAACGGAGTGCTGTTTTTCGGAAGAACGGATTTGAAAACCCGGAATTCGGCACTCCCCATGGAGTTGCGATTCTACTATAACAGTTCATCGAACTCAACAAATTATAACTACGGATTAGGGTTTTCGCTCGGCAATGAAATGCGATACCGAGTCGATGCCGACGGGAATGTAACTATCGAAGACGGCGACGGGCGCGAAGATATCTTTACTCGCTACGGCAAAATCTACGAAGCTCCGGCTGGTGTGTTCAGCACCCTGACACTGGAAAACGATGTGTACACCCTCACTGAAAAAAGCGGCGAGAAATACAGCTTCGCCAACCCTGCTACACGAAGCGTTACCAGTATTACTGACCGATATGGTAACACCACTCAACTCTCCTATCAAGATGAGTTGCTTACAAAAATTGCAGATGCCGTCGGGCATGAAATAACACTGTCATATACCGACGGTCTGCTGACCTCGACACAGGCATCATTTCAACCCGGCGCGTATAAATATGAATACGACGAGCAGAAAAGATTGAAAAAGGTTACCGACCCGATGGGGCACACTACTCTGTATGGGTATACCAAAGAGGATCGTCTTAACGAGATTACCGACCCAAACGGCAACAAAATCCTTATCGGTTACAACAGTGCCGGAATGGTGAGCCGACTGAAAACGGATGTATCGGACAAGTCCATAAGATATGATAAAGATGAGACAGTCTTTATCGACTACACACTCCCCGAAAATCAATACTCATACTATAAATGGGACTCCAAAGGGCGCGTTATCGAGAAGGCAGGGCTTTGCTGCGGGATACAGTCCAAACTCGAATATGATATTTATGACAACATTATACGCTTAACCGACGGTAACAACAAGGTCACCAATTTCACTTACGACCGAACCGGAAATCTGCTCACAAAGACTGATGCAGAAAACGGAACCGAACGATTCACCTATGACCGTGTGCTGAACCTTGTCACCACATATACCGACCCCAACGGCAACATCTATAATTTCACATACGATGCCGGAGGTGGAGAAACCGGCATGTCAGGTCCGTTGGGTGTCCAGACCCGCAAAACATACGATTCACACGGGTGGCTGCTAACCGATACCGACGCGTGTGGCAACGTTACCGCCAGAACATATAACACCAACGGTACCCTGGCAAGCATAACAGATGCAGCTGGGGGGAAAACCACTTTTGAATATGACAGCTACGAAAACCTGATTTCCAAAACCGATCCGTTGAACCGCACTGTCAAATACACCTACGATTCGCTTGGACGCCCACTCTCCGAAACCGATCCGCTTGGCAACACCACCACCTACAGTCTCGACAAACTGGGAAGGATAGTCCGGATAAAAGACCCGCTTAACAACATTACCGCCTATACATACAATTCGCGCGGAGATGTACTGACTAAGACCGATCCCGACGGACGTATCCACAGATTTGAATATGACGGGAAAGGGAACATGACCAAGTATACCAATCCGGGTGGTGAAGTCTATAATCAGACATACGACGACCATAACCATGTCACCTCGGTCACCAATCCGGCGGGAGAAAAAACACAGTTCGGGTATGACGTCATGGGGAACATGACTACCCTGACTATGCCCAACGGGAATATTGTGGCCTATGAATATGACGGGGCAAACCGGCTCATATCCATCGACGACAACATCGGAAATCTTGCCGAGTATACATACGACGCGGCTGGGAACAGACTTACTGAAACAGATGGAGAAGGGTGCAAAATTACCTATACCTACGATGCATTGAACCGTAGGGTAGCCAAGACACTTGCATCGGGAGCCACTACACGCTATGAGTATGACGGCAAATCCAACATTACGGCTGAAGTCGACCCTTTAGGAAACCGCAACAGCTATGTCTTCAATTCTCTCGGCAAACTTATGAGCTATACCGACCCTATGAACGGAAAGACTTCATACTCTTATGACGCGGCTGGAAATATGGTAACTGCCACCGATGCCAACGGGATGGTAACTAAATGGACCTACGATGCGCTAAACCGAATCACCCACATCACTTTTGCCGACGGCCTGCAACGCAAAATGGGGTATGACGCCAATGGTAACATAACCACCCTCACCGACCGCTCCGGTTCGACATTCACCTTCAGCTATGACCGACTGAACCGCAAGGTCGCAATGTCATATCCCGACAAGAGCACCGACACTTTTACCTACGACATCTGCGGTCGGCTCCTGTCCTGCACCAACAAGGATGCCGACGTCACGTTTACATACGACCCCGCAGGGCGGCTTAAAAGAGAAACGCTTAACGGATACGTAACTAAATATGAATATGACACTGCTGCCGGGAAAAAGAGCATTACATACCCCAGTGGGGCAACCGTAACCAAACTGCTTAACGCCCGCGAACAGATTTCTTCTATCACACTTGATAATTCGGAAGTTGCGAAATTTGATTATGACAATGCCGGTCGCAAGTCAAAGATAACATTTGCCAATGGGGTCGCTGCCGACTACCGATATAACGCCCACGGATGGCTATCCCAGTTAGTGGTCGGCAACAACCTCTTAGACTATGCCTATACCTATAATGAAGCGGGTAATATTGTAAAGCGTCTCGACAAGATAGAGTATCCCCGCTCCGAGACAAACATCTATGACGCACGCAACCAACTCATTTCGTCGGCACGCGGTGACAACAATGCCTCAACATATAAGTTTGACCCAGTCTGCAATCGAACTTCCGTAACCGAGAATGGTAAAACATCGGGATATACCGTAAACAGTATCAACTGCTATACCGAGATTACCGGCAACGGCAGTTGTGTGCCGCAATATGACAAAAACTGCAACTTGCTGAATGATGCGTCCAGCCGTTTCAAATACGATTACAACAACCGACTGATTGAAGTTACCGATAAAAATATATCCTATAAGTTTGATGCTCTCGGCAGGAGAATATCCAAGACCACTCCACAGGGTACCGTCCGATACCTATATGCCGGCAACCAAATGATTGAGGAATTTTCAGGGGACAAACTTGCAGCAACTCACATTTTCGGCAACTCAATTGACGAGATTGTCATGAGCCGTCGCAACGGGAAACAATACTACTTCCATACCGACCATATCGGTTCTACAAAACTCGTAACCGACAATGATGGTAAGGTGGCGGAGCGAGTGGAATATGATGCATATGGTACACCTACATTTTTCGACGCCAATAACACAGCTTCTTCAAAATCGGGTATCGGCAACAATATCTTATTTACCGGTCGCGAATTTGAGGAGGAATACGGTTGCTATTACTTCCGCGCAAGAACAATGCATCCGGTGATGGGACGGTTTATGCAGATGGACCCATTGCTCTACTTTGATGGCATGAACGCCCTGGCCTATGTCAACAACTCGCCGGTAGCTGCCATAGACCTGTATGGATTATCCAGCAAAGTTCCTCCAGTTACCAATCCAAGTGGGTATTTCAATAGCCCGTTTTCCCGTTGGGGGCAAGCTTTTGAAAAGGGGGCAGAGCGTGAACTGAAATTCTGTCTCGATGCCTTTCAAAAAGGTGCCAACAGAGCTGCATCCCGTGGTGCAGCACAATTCGCTGATAATGCCGCTGCCCGCACCGGACTCATAGGTGCCCGAAATCTGGCTTTGAGGAATCTGGCAAAAGGGGGTGGCGGTATTTTTGGTGCCGCCATAGGCACTTATTTTGGGTTTCAGGATGGGTATAATGGTAATAATTTCCTCAGCGGTCTTATCGGGGCGACTCTCGGTAGTGCCGCAGGAGGTGCTCTGATTGGGCTTGCCGCAGGTGGTATCGGTGCTGGCCCCGGTGCTCTCGCAGGCGCTGTTGTAGGAGGGGGCACTTACATTCTGGGGTATGTTGCTGGTAATATTAGTTACAATTATTAACAGGTGCAATGAAACAGACAGTCTCTAAATATATAATCTTATTTTCGGTAATCTTCTTGGGTTGCTTTGTGATTGCCACTGCAAAAAAAGATGATTGTGAGGGGGGAAATTGCAAACCCCTCCCGATTCCGATTCCCGACTTCCGTAAGGGTTCCAATTTTGAGATGGTTATGCAACGATCATGCGAGCCAAATGAATTGAAAGGGCCGGTAGGGGTCGACTCTGTACGCTGGGTAAGCATCAATGATGAACTTACTTACACGGTATATTTTGAAAATGACCCCGTTTTCGCCACTGCAAGTGCACAAGTAGTTGATATTCATATTAACATGCCTGACCGGCGATTACTTAAGGATTTCAAACTTGGCGATTATGCATTTTCAAATCGAGAATTCAAAATCCCAGACTTCCCCAATTTCTATTCCATGCGAGTTGATGTGCGTGATACTCACAACATCTATGTGGACCTTACAGCCGGGATGGAGGTTGAGAATAGCAAACTCTACTGGCGATTTGCTTCAATTGACCCAGAGTCAGGACACGCTCCTTGGCAGGTGGATAGAGGTATGCTTCCTGTCAACGACTCTAATAATGCAGGTGAAGGTTTTGTCATCTTCAAAATTAAACCCTATCCTGAGATGGTGACTGGAGATACTTTGAGTTTTTTTGCAAAAAGTGCCTTTGATGCAACCGACACCATCTCCACCAACCGCTGGTGTAATAAGATAGATGCAGGGGCTCCGACTTCCAAAATCATATCGAAGGTAAACCCTGAGAATTTCTCAAACTACAAAATCACATTCGATGCCAAGGATGATGAAGGGGGATGCGGTGTGGGTCGTGTCAAGCTATATCTTGCCGACAATTTAGGGAATTATCAGGAGTATGCCGACTGCCCACCGGATACTGTTATCGACTTCAATGTCGAGAAAGGGCAGCAATATAAGCTCATGGCTATTGCTACCGACCGCGTCGGGAACCGAGAGAAAGCGAAATCAGAACCCGATATCATTCTGAACTTCAATGAGCCTCCTACGGACATTATCCTTTCAAACACCACTTTCCAGGATGACATTATGGCCGAAGGGTTCATTGCCGAATTATCTACCGTCGACTCGGACAATAAGGGGAGCTTTACCTATGCGCTTGCCGAAGGTGAGGGCGCAGTGCACAACGATATGTTTGCAGTGCGGGAAAACCGCCTTGTTGCCAACGACTGCTTTAAATGCGCCGACGAGACGGAATATAAAATCCGACTGTCGACAACCGACGATGGTGGTTTGACTTTCTCAAAGCCGTTTGTCCTGAAAATGAAAAGTGTACTCGAACGTCCCACCCCTGTGGTGAGTGGCATACAGATTTGCGAGGGTGAAAAGTATCTGTTTCACGGTAAGGAATACTCGCAGACCGGCAGGTTTGAGTATCGCAAGCCCAACGAATTTATGTGCGACAGCATATATATCCTTAACCTTACCGTCAACCCCATACCGTCGGCACCGACTGTAACCGTCACCGGCAGGATGACTCTGACTTCTTCGGCAGAAAGGGGTAATCAATGGTACAAGGATGGTGAACCGATAGCCGGTGCTACCGACCAGACATATACCGCCTCCGAAACCGGTAAATACTTTGTGACCGCAAGCAACGGAAGTTGCGAGTCGGACCCGTCCGACGAGTTTTATGTCAATGTAGATGATATCACGGAGCTGCGGATTCCTCTTCCGCAGGGATGGTCCTGGTTTTCTTCCAACATCATCGAACCCAGCGCAAAGTCCCCCTCTAATTTCTTTGCGTCGATTCTCTCAAAAGTAAATCGGGTACTCGGACCGAATGGCGACTTATCGCAGGCTCAGGGGAAATTGACCGGCTCTCTAACAAGCATTGAGAACTCTACCTATAAAATTTCTATGGAAATGCCAGGGGAATTAGTGGTAAAGGGGGGTGTTGCCGATGTTACCGATGCTACGCTTCAGCTCTCCACTGGGTGGAACTGGATTCCATATATCCCGACAATGGAACTGGATATAACACAGTCATTGGCAGGAAACACCCCCAACGAAAACGATATCATTAAAAGTCACTCCGAATTCGCTGTCTTCTCAAATGGTAAGTGGCAGGGGACGCTAACCAAAATGAAACCTGGTGAAGGGTATATCTATTATGCCTCAAAACCGACTACGCTGAAGTATGCCGATACTCGGGCCGCCAAGGTGGCTACGGCTACGTACCCTGCCGGTCAGAATCAGAACGGTTGGCAATATAAACTTACAGACTTCAAGGATAACATGACTGTGATTGCTGACCTTATTGTGGATGGAAGCAAACCTTATCAGGGTGCTTTCTCGGTGGGCGCCTTCTGTGGTAATACATGCCGCGGTATCGGCAGTTATGTTGACGGAAAAATATTTATCTCCATCCATGGCAACGAGGGTGACCGAATTGAGTTCAAGGTTTTGGAAAATGCCACGAATACCGAGGCTACTGCCCGGCAGACCGTTACCTTTTCCGATACCCACTCAGGTTCGATGGCAGCTCCATTCAACATCAATGTGGATATGGGGAGCGGCGTCGACGATACTAAAGCGTGCGACATAGTCATCTACCCCAACCCGGTGCGCGATGTTATGTATATTCAGGGGGACACCTCGGAGATAACGGAGGTTAAGATTATCTCCTTAAACGGGGAGGTTCTTATCACCAGCGACTCGATACAGTTTGGTGTTAATGTCTCCACGCTCAGCGACGGTGTCTATCTGGCAGCCTTCAAACTCCCCTCCGGCACCATCTATAAAAAGTTCGTAAAAAAATAAGCGGCATAGCCGCAACGGAAACAGCTTCGCGCCAATGCACCGTCATAGCCGCAACGGAAACAGCTTCGCGCCGATGCAACGGCATAGCCGCAACGGAAACGGCTTCGCGCCAATGCACCGGCATAGCCGCAACGGAAACGGCTTCGCGCCAATGCACCGGCATAGCCGCAACGCAAAAAGCGCGACTCTCGGGGTACCAGAGTCGCGCTTTTATTGGGTTGCTACCGGTGAGCATGGCTCCCGCGGCGGCTATTTAGCGGGCGGGGATTTCGACGGGGCGGTTGCGGTCGCGGTCGTCGATGAGGTGGTCGTTGAAGAAGTCCACCAGTCGCCAGTAGAAGTATTCGTCCATGTTACCGAACGAGTGACGCTGTGTGGGTATCATCAGGAAGTCAAAACGCTTGTTGGCATTTATCAATGCGTTCGCAACGCGGATGGTGTTACCGGGGTGCACGTTGTTGTCGATATCGCCGGTCACGAGCATAAGGTGCCCTTTGAGGTTTTTGGCAATCTCGGGGTTGGTGCGGATTTCATATACAAATGTTGTATCACCCTTTTCAGTTACCTTTTCCTTAACTCCATGGTGAGTTTCGCTCCACCAGCGGTTGTAGATGCGGTTGTCGTGGTTACCGGCGGCTGACACGGCTGCCTTGAAGAAGTCGGGATATTTGAGCATGGCTGCAGTACTCATAAATCCGCCACCGCTGTGTCCGTGGATACCTACGCGGTTGATATCTATAAACTTATGACGTGCAGCGAGTTGTTCGATGGCAGCCTTCTGGTCGGCTAGACCGTAGTCGCGGAGATTGCCATACCCGTAGTTGTGATACCACTTGGAGCGGTCGGGGTGTCCGCCGCGGTTACCTACGGTGATTACCACAAAACCACCCTGTGCCAGACGGTCGGTGCGTACCGACATGCGGGTAAAGGGGTAGTTGGTGGCTTCAACCTGCGGACCGGGGTATACATAGTCGATAATGGGATAGCTCTTTTCGGGGTCAAAGTTAAACGGCTTGTACATTACCCCATAGAGGTCGGTAACACCGTCGGCAGCTTTGACGGTAAAGGGCTCGGGGAACTGATAGCCGTTGGCGAGCAACTGGCTGAAGTCCGACTTTTCGAGCACCTCAAGTTTATTGCCGTTGGTGTCGTAGAGTGCAGTCTCGGGGATGGTGTTCACTCGCGAGTAGTTATCCACAAAATAGGTAGCATTGTCGTCCACCAGCGGTGCGTGGAAGAAATTGCCGCTGTTTAGCAATTTGGGTTCGCCGCCGTCGAGACTTACGCTGTACAGATGCTGATAGTAGGGGTTGTCGTCCTTGGCCGATGAAAGTTTTGAGACCTTCTTGTCTTCGCCGGGTTTGGGCATTTCGCGACCCATGGCGGTAAAGTATACCTTGCGGCGGGGTTCGTCAATCTTGAGAATCTTGTGTACGTGCCATGGACCTTCCGTAAGTTTGCGCTTCAGGTTACCCTTGTCGTCATAGAGATAGAGATGCGCCCAGCCGTCGCGTTCGCTCCACTGCACCAGCTCCTTGCCGTTGTTGATGGCAGCCAGCGGACGCTCCTCCTGATAGGTGTTCATGCGCTCTTCGATGATGGGTACTATCGAGTCCTGACCTACGGTATAGGTACAGATGTCGATGCGGTGAAGGTCGCGGCTTGAGCGGGTTATAAATGCTCGGTTATTATCACCCAACCAGACGCTGGGGACATCATAGCGACCGCGGTCGGCCTGAGTGCGCGGACGGGCGGCGATGGAGTGTGTCTGGTTTTTAAAGCGGTGCGTTTTGATTTCCTTGCGCGAGTTGTCGGCCATATCAAAGAGGTAGATGTGCTCCTCGGGGGCTTCCATCTCGCCGGGCATCTGGTATTTGTAGGTTTCGAGTGTGGGGCGGGGTTCTGCAACCGAGTTGATTACCCACAACTCCTTAACCTTGCGGTTATCCTCGAGCTGTGTGAGGAAGTAGCGTGAGTCGGGGCTCCATACACCATACACCCCCTTGCGCTTACCGTTGCAGAGAGTGTCGGTGTTGAGCAGGCTGTAGGGTATGCCATACCCGAAGTGCTCCACACCGTCCTTGGTAATCTGGATGTCGGTTACGGTAGAGTCGTTTTCGTTCTTTTTGAGCTTTTCGTAATCCTCGCGACTCATGCGGTACAGATTAAGATCCTTGGAATAAACCACGGTCTTGCCATCGGGGGATACCGATGCCCAGTCAAGCTGTTTCTTCTCCTCTTCCTTATCCTTGAGATGAGTCAGTTTGCCGCTTGCCACATCATACGAGAAGTAGAAAACCTCCTTTTTACCCTTTTCGGGTTTCTTTTCCTTACCATCCTTATCTTTTTTGGGTTTTGCATCCTGCGAGGAGACTACTTCAAAAGTAAATGTGCTTCCGTCGGGAGATGCTTCAAGGTTCCGGATGGGGAGCGACGCACCGATAAACGGGTCCTTGACGATTTCGGTGAGCTGGGCGGCGAGTTTGTCGGTGTCAAACAGCAGTTTCTTGCGGTTAACGACTGCCGACGGGTTCACGATATACCATTTTGTACCCTCGGCGGTTTTGTATGAATACCAGAACTTGTTGCCGGTTTCAAACCAGTGCGGGTCGACGGTGGTGGAGAAGAGCATATTAGAGAGCTTCCCTCCGGCAAAGCGTTCGGCCATTTCATACCGGTTGGCACTGTTTTCGACGGGTGCCGGAGCCGTATGCCTGCCGGCTTCTTTCTGCGCCAAAACAGGGAGCATAGTCCCGGCCATGGTAGCCGCTGCAAGCAGTAAAGACGATTTTAGTTTCATATAGGTTAGTGTTGTTAGTGTTATCTTCTTTATTTGCCGGAGCCGAGCTCCGGAACGGAACAAGCTTCGCGCGGACGATAAGCGCGAGGCACTTCGTAATGCGCTTCGCGCGGACAATGGGCACGAGGCGAGCCCTTTAGCGGGCGCGGGGCGCCCTATTCGACCAGGCGGTTGAAGAGGGAGGCGAAGGTGGCGGCGAGGTCCGCAGTCTTGCCAGGGTGCGGTCGTGAGGTCTGCAGCGATGAGCTTTTTACGGCTGTAAGCCAGCGGAAACGCTCCTCGACCGGAACATCGGCCATGGCTCCCGCTTCCTTGCGACCGAGGGCGGTGGCTTCAAATATCCCCAACTGCCGCTCTACCTCTGCCGGTGTGTGCGGAGCGTGCAGCAGCGCCAGCCGGGCTGAGTCAACCTGAGTCCGCACTGCTATCCAGCGACGCCGCTTGCACATCATAAGCAAACCGACATTCACAAACTCCTCGCGCTCTATGTCGGGAACATAGCGAATCACCGCATATTCATATAAATGCATATCAGCCATCACTATCAGAGTTTTTTGCGAGCCTCTTCGGCAGCTTTTACAAATATTTCGCTGTTGGCAAGGCGCAGTGTGAGAAATCGCTTGTAGCCGTCGCGTATCTGGTCGGGGGTCAGTTCACCACCCTCCCACTGCAGCCACTCGTCGGGGAGCAAGTCTACAATCTTGTTGAGCGTGCGCGGAGTGATGCGCTGACGCATCCAGCGGTCGGCCTCCTCCAACCTGGTGGCACGGCGCAACAATGCATGGTCCTTGATATATGGGAACGGGGTGAGTGCCGCCTTGTCCACGTCGTTCCAGTTGTGGTGAAAATAGAGCGATGCTCCATGGTCAATGAGCCACAACTCGTTGTTCCAGACAAGCATATTGGTGTTGCGGAAGGTGCGGTCCACATTCGTAAGGAATGCATCCAGCCAGACTATGCGAGAGGCAGTGTCGGGGTCCACGTCGTTGACCGATGCGTCAAAGGTAAAAGACCCCTGCAGGAAATGAAGCCCCAGGTTAAGCCCCTGGCTCCCCTTGAGCAGGTCTTGAATCTCCTCATCCCCCTCGCTCTGACCAAAGTACTCATCGAGGTCGAGAAATACCAGTTCCGGGACCTTAAACCCGAATGCACGCGCCACTTCGCCACCTATCAGCTCGGCGATAAGCGCCTTGGAGCCATGACCGGCACCACGCATCTTGACCACATAGCGGAAGCCGTCGTCAGCCTCTGCCAGCGCCGGGAGCGAGCCACCCTCGCGGAGCGGAGTCACATATCTTGTCAATTCCTGTCTGCGCAATTCCATATTATGCAAATTTAGCCATTTCAATTTAAACAACAAAAGTTTTGACTCCAAGTGGGTAAAATAGTTTATTTTTGAGATTAATTGCCTAATTTTGACAGTGGCGAACCATCCGCAATTGCGAACCATCGGCAGCAGGGGGTGGTTTATCTAAGAAAGTGAAAACCAATATAGCGAAAACGGCATATCATGGGGAAGAAAGTTATCAAAGAGAGTGTATATGGTGCAGAGAGTGTGAATCCGGCCGATGAAATTCCGGTTGAGAGTCACCCCTGGCCTCCGTTTATTCCGGACGGGGCAAAGGTGGTGCTGATGGGTACGTTCCCACCGACCGAAAACCGCTGGGCCATGAAGTTTTTCTACCCCAACCGCA
>QLIP01018605.1_pt1 | contig 25207 bp, 27 predicted proteins | sample 1769771 | NCBI WGS metagenome assembly QLIP01 (sample SAMN09428762, study PRJNA476227) | Gut metagenome, whole genome shotgun sequencing project. | isolation source: cecum | host: Rhizomys sinensis | place: China: Jinsha town of Minqing, Fujian Province | collected 2013-09-23 | reverse complement strand
GAAAGCATCTGTTCGATAATTTCATGAACTAAAAAAGCGTATGTATCCTCGTCATGAGGCACATATGAAATAGGTCCGATCATGCTGATAACCTTTGCCAGGCGTTTATCCTTTTTGCACAGATACTGAACGGACAGCGTATTCATATCGAGTGTAACGACATTCGGCATGATGCACCTCCTCGGTCAATCTTTTACTGTTTCCATAATGTCTTCTAACGTGCAATCCAAAGCCTCGCAAATTTTAAGCAAGACATCCGTGGTGATGTTAGTGCCCTTACTCAGATTGGCGATGGAAGCTGAATGATGCTCTGAGGGCAAAAAAAGAAACGAACAATGAGCTGGTTGAAAAACTCATTTCTTTCTAATCCCTATTGTAAAGGCATACGGCAGTTTTATCAAGCAAGAAAATTTGGATAATTTGATATAGGTGCCTATATTGTTAAACTTATGCCGTCCGCGATAGAAATAAGCCATAGACGCAAGAGTCTTTATATGGTATTATAACCTTACTGCATCAAGCTTCCTTTCTTGTTGCAGGAGTGCGGTAATTGGTGTAGTAAAAATCCAAAGAAAGGAGAAAAGCCTATAAAATCAAGGTTTTTCGAATAGGTAAACGAAAAAATGAAACTAGGCATCATCGGATTACCCAACGTAGGAAAGAGCACGTTGTTTAATTCCCTGACAAAGGCGGGCGCGGAATCCGCCAACTATCCGTTTTGTACGATCGATCCGAATATCGGCGTTGTTGCCGTGCCGGATGAGAGGCTGCGGCTGCTTGGCGATATGTACAAGTCTAAAAAAGTGACGCCGGCCGTCATAGAATTTGTTGACATTGCGGGGCTTGTCAAAGGCGCTTCGAAAGGGGAGGGCCTTGGCAACCAGTTTTTGAGCAATATCAGGGAAGTTGACGCGATTGTACATGTTGTCCGCTGCTTTGAAGATACGAACGTTGTACATGTGGACGGCTCTGTCAATCCGCTGCGGGATATGGAAACGATTACGCTGGAATTGATTTTTTCCGACCTTGAGATTTTGGAAAGAAGAATTGCAAAAACGGGCAGGGGCGCCAAAAATGACAAAACGCTGGCCAAGGAGCTTGCCCTTTTAGAGCGCATCAAGGCGCACTTAGAGGAAGGAAAGCCTGTCAAAAGTTTTCAGGCAAGGGATGAGGACGAGGCGGCATTGTTGTCTTCCTATCAGCTTTTGACGCATAAACCTGTGATTTTTGCGGCCAATGTGGCAGAAGAAGATTTGCCGCAGGATGGCGCGGGCAATGCGCATGTTGCCTTTGTAAAAGAGGCGGCAGTAAAGGAAGGCAGTGAAGTATTTGTCATCTGCGCACAGATCGAGCAGGAGATTGCGGAGCTGGAAGAGGAAGAAAAGGCGGTCTTTTTGGAGGAACTTGGCCTGACGGAATCTGGTCTTGAGAAGCTGATCAAAGCGGGCTACCGGCTGCTTGGGCTGATGAGTTTTTTGACGGCGGGCGAAGATGAGACGCGGGCATGGACGATCAAAGCTGGTACAAAAGCGCCACAGGCAGCAGGCAAGATCCATACGGATTTTGAGCGGGGATTTATCAAGGCGGAAGTTGTCAATTATAAGGACCTGCTAGAATGCGGCTCTTTGGCAGCTGCGAAGGAAAAGGGGCTTGTTGGGCTGGAAGGAAAAGACTATGTCATAAAAGATGGAGATGTGATTTTGTTTAGGTTTAATGTATAGACCGTGCACAATTACACTAGGAAAGATAAGGAGCAGACTTATGCAGGAAATGATGGACAGCATGGATATTGCTTTTCCAAATCTTGGGATTTATCTGGAAAATGTGCCAAAATCCTTTCAGGTTTTCGGGCTTGAGATAGCATTTTACGGCGTGATCATTGGCATTGGCATGATGGCGGGACTCGCCATGGCCGTAAAATCTGCAAAGCTGACCGGGCAGAATACAGACTTATGGTGGGATGCCTTTGTATGGGAAATCATTTTCGCGGTGATCGGCGCAAGGGTATATTATGTCATTTTTAATTTTGAAATTTACCGGAATGACCTTTGGAGCATCTTTAACATCCGGGAAGGCGGCGGCGCCATTTACGGTTCGGTAATCGCCGCGCTGTTAACGCTCTTTGTATATACGAGGAAAAAACAGCAGTCGTTTCTTGCCATGGCAGATACCGGGGTGACAGGCTTGATACTTGGGCAGGCGATTGGCCGTTGGGGCAACTTTACAAACCGGGAAGTGTTTGGCTCTTATACGGACAACCTGCTTGCCATGCGGCTTCCCATTGGCGCCGTAAGATCCTGGGATATTACGGAGGAACTGTGGGCGCATGTGGCAGAAGGAACAAACTACATTCAGGTGCATCCGACATTTTTGTATGAATCTTTGTGGAATCTGGCGGTGCTTGCCATGCTGCTGCTTTACCAGAAACACAAGAAATTTACTGGCGAGATATTCCTTTTTTACCTTGGCGGTTACGGGCTTGGGCGTGTATGGATTGAGCATATCCGCACGGACAGGCTGCTAATTCCGGGGACGGCGCTGGCAGTTTCTGAAGTGCTTGCGCTTTGCTGTGTCATTGCCTCTGTTGGCATTGACTTGGCGGTGAGAAGGCATTTAAAGAAAAAAGCAGACATTTTGCCAGAATCGAACAGCTAAAATATAAAACCAATCACGAACAAAAAATGACCGGGCGGGCAAAGCACATCCCTGCCTGGTTATTTTTTTCTTTTTGTCCTGTCATAAGCAATCCCATATTTTGTGCCTGAAAAAATCTATACCACAATATAGGATTTTGAAAAAAATTTTTTTAAAACTTTCTTAAAAATTCTTTAATTTTGCTTGCCAAAACGCGGTTTCTACTATAAAATGGTCACAGAGTGGTAGGAAGTGGTGCGAAGTGGTAAGAAGTGGCAGCAAGACACTTTCTGTGGCAGACCAACTCTAAGAGGGTGACTGCAATGTTTATGGGAGAATACAATCATACAATCGATGCAAAGGGCAGACTGATTATCCCATCCAAATTCCGTGAAATTTTAGGGGATGAGTTTGTCATTACAAAAGGGCTGGATGGCTGTCTGTTTGTGTATGAGCATAAAGAGTGGCATGTATTCGAAGAAAAACTGCGCACGCTCCCTCTGGCGAATAAAGACGCAAGGCAGTTCGCACGTTTTTTCCTTGCCGGTGCGGCAAGCGTGGAAGTGGACAGGCAGGGCAGGATCCTTGTGCCGTTGGTGTTGCGGGAATTTGGCGGGCTGGATAAGGACGTAGTGCTCATAGGCGTTGCAAGCCGGATTGAAATCTGGAGCCGGGAAAGATGGGAAGGCAGCATCCCTTATGAGGACATGGATGAAATTGCAGAGCATATGGCAGAATTAGGCTTAGGGATATAAGGGGCTCTTTGATGGAATTTAAGCATACATCGGTTTTGCTGCAAGAAACGATAGAATATCTTCATATCAAGCCGGACGGGATTTATGTGGACGGCACGCTTGGCGGCGGCGGGCATGCAAGGGAAATTGCAGCCAGGCTTAGCAGCGCGGGGCGGCTTGTCGGCATTGACCAGGACGAAGCGGCAATTACGGCGGCTAACGGGCGGCTTATGGAGTTTTCGGACAAGACTGTGCTTATCCAAAGCAATTACTGCGATATGCAAAAAGTACTGACAGGACTTGGCATAGATAAGGTGGACGGGATCCTTTTGGATCTTGGCGTGTCGTCTTATCAGCTAGATACGATAGAGAGAGGTTTTTCTTACAAATACGATACAAAACTGGACATGCGCATGGACAGGCGGCAGGCACTGACGGCGCAGGAAATTGTCAATACGTGGCCGGAAATGGAGCTGTTTTATATCATACGCGATTACGGGGAAGATAAATTCGCTAAAAATATCGCAAAGCACATCGTACAGGCAAGGGAAGAAAAACCAATTATGACAACGGGAGAATTGAATGGGATTATAAAGGCGGCAATCCCTGCAAAGATGCGGGCGGCGGGCGGGCACCCTTCCAAGAGGACATTTCAGGCGCTTCGCATCGCGTGCAACAGGGAGTTAGAAGTGCTGGAAAACTCCTTGGATATGCTGATAAGCCTGCTGCGCCCGCAGGGGAGACTGTGCATCATCACATTTCATTCATTAGAAGACAGGATTGTGAAAACGGCATTCCGCAAAAAAGAAAATCCCTGTACCTGCCCGCCGTCGTTTCCAGTCTGTGTATGCGGACAGACGCCGCAGGGCCGGGCTGTGACAAAAAGGCCGGTCTTGCCGGGGCAGCGGGAGATGGAAGAAAATAAGCGCGCAAAAAGCGCAAAGTTAAGAGTGTTTGAAAAAATGTAGAGAGGATAGCAAGCCATGGCAAGAGCAGCGGGCACAAACCGAAGACAAACTGCATATAGGAACGCGGCAGAACGGGGCAGTGCTTATGTTGACGGCACAGCGGCAAGGAAACAGGCCATTCCTATGCCGCTTCACGAAAAGCCCGTCAAAAAATTAAGCCATACAACGAGAAAAAACAGAGATAAAGCACGCCATATGAATCTGGCGTATGTGATATTCCTGACAGCGGCACTCGCGGCAGCGGGATTTATCCTAACAGGCTATATCCGCTTACAGTCCGGCATTACGAACAGCATGGAAAGGATTGCCAGATTAGAAAGCCAGCTAAACAACTTAAAGGCAGATAATGATGAACAGTTAAACCGCATTGAGAGCAGCCTGGATTTAGAGGAGATCAAAAGAATCGCAATCAACGAGCTTGGCATGCGCTATGCGAGAGAGGGACAAGTCATCTTGTATTCAGGAGAAGGAAGCGATTATGTAAGGCAGGTTTTAGAGCTTCCGGCAAAATGAAAAGAGGGTGCTTCTTGAAAAAGGCAAAAAATTACGTTCCAAACAAATTTACAGGCGGCATGCAAAAAAAGCTGGTCGTATTGTTTTTGGCAGTATTTCTGGCTTTTATCGGGCTAAGCGCAAGGCTTGTCCTGATCAATAAGGAAAGCGGGGAGAAATACAAGAAAAAAGTGCTCTCCCAGCAGCGTTATGACAGTATGACGATTCCTTACCGCAGGGGCAGCATCATCGATGCCAAAGGCTCTAAAATGGCGGTCAGCGAGAAAGTCTATAATGTCATATTGGACACAGACCAGCTTTTGTCTGACAAAAAGAACTTAGATCCGACAGTGCGTGCCCTTGTATCATGCTTTGGCGCACAGGAAGAGAAGCTGCGTGCCTATATTGCGGACAACCCCGGCTCAAAATACTATATTGTAAAAAAGCAGCAGACATACGATGAGATCAGCAGCTTTGTCAAGATGCAGGAAGATACGGCAAAAAATCCAAACATCAAAGGGGTATGGTTTGAAGAAGAATACAAAAGGATTTATCCAAACGGCAGCCTTGCCTGTGATGTAATTGGATTTACCGGCAGGAACAATACCGGCTCTTATGGGCTTGAGCAGTATTATGATACTACTTTAAACGGGATCAATGGCAGGACATACGGCTACCTGAATGAAAATTCCGATTTAGAGCGCACGACAAAAGCGGCAGTGGACGGCTATACGCTTGGCTCTACGATCGATCTAAACATTCAAAGCATAGCAGAGCGGTGCGTTTTGGAATTTAACGAAGAGTACAAGGACGCATACCGCACCGGGTATGGCAGCAAGAGCACGGGCTTTATCATTATGAATCCAAACAACGGCGAGGTTAAGGCAATGGGAAATTTCCCGTCTTATAGCTTAAATGACCCGCTGGATAAAACAAAGCTCATTGGCTTAAACTATGTGGATGAAAAAGGCAGCATCCGGGACGATGTCATTACAGAAGAATCGCTTGCGGCAATGAGCAGCGAAGAGATTGGCGCAAACTTAAACGCCCTTTGGAAAAACCTGTGCATTACGAATACGTATGAGGCGGGCTCTGTTTCTAAGCCGTTTACAACGGCAACAGGATTAGAAAGCGGGAAGCTGACCGGCAATGAAACCTATTTGTGTACCGGCAGCCTGGAAGTAGGGGATCATACGATTCATTGCCACAACCGCTATGGCGATGGGCAGCTTAGCTTGGCAGAGGCAATCGAGCGTTCCTGCAACGTTGCGCTGATGTATGAAGGTTTTTCCATTGGGAAAGATACTTTTTTGGAATTTCAGCACAATTTTAACTTTGGATTAAAGACGAACATTGATCTGGCAGGGGAAGCAAGGACGGCATCGCTTGTATTTAACAAAGATACGATGGGGCAGACGGAGCTTGCGACATGTACGTTTGGACAGGGCTTTAATGTGACGATGATCCAGATGGCAGCGGCATTTTCTTCTTTGATCAACGGCGGATATTATTACGAGCCGCATATGGTCAATCGGATTATAAACGCCGATGGCACGACGGTCAGGACGATTGAGCCGCGCATATTAAAGCAGACGATATCAAACTCCACGTCCGCGAAGATTGTGGAATATTGCAACACCGTTGTGACGGGTGAAAACGGCACGGGCCGGAAAGCAAAACCGGCGGGCTATACGCTTGGCGGCAAGACTGGGACAGCTGAAAAACTTCCGCGTGGCAATAAAAAATACGTTGTGTCCTTTATGGGCTATGCACCGGCTGATGATCCGCAGGTGCTTGTCTATATCGTCATCGATGAGCCGAATATGCAGATGCAGGATCTTGGGACGCGCTACGCAGCAGAAATGGCAAAAGATATTTTAACGGAAGTGCTTCCGTATATGAATATTTTTATGACGGAAGAACTGACAGAAGAGGAAAGGGCGGATTTAGAGGCGCGCCAGATTAAAATTGCGGAATCGTTAAACGCCAGGCACGAGAGTGTGTCGGAAAATAGTGCAGAGCCGGCAAAACCGGAAACAACAGTGTCGGAAAATACGGCAGAAGCGCCAAAAGAAGAGCCAAAGCAGATTAAGCCGCCGGTCGGCATCTACGACCCGGAAACAGGCTATGCCATCGATCCGCAGACCGGGGAATATTATGACCCTGTAACGGGAGAGCATCTGACAGGCAGCCCTTCCATGATAGAATGACCAAAGAATCGGCGCACTTTAGCGCATAACCTCATAAAAACGGTAATAAAGTATAGTAATACCTTTTTTATGGGGTTTATCATGTTAAAAAATAAAACGTACCATCGCAAGAAAGTTGTTGTTTCCTGCGTTATCTGCGTCATGCTTCTAGCCGGGTTAGCTGGAAGGCTTTCTTATATCATGCTGTTTCGGTCCGCATACTATACGGCACGCGCAAAAGATTTGCATGAAAGGGAAAGAAGCATCAAAGCGGCAAGGGGCCGCATTCTGGATGCGAATGGAACCGTGCTTGCGGACAACAAGACGGTCTGCACAGTTTCTGTCATACACAGCCAGATAGAGGACCCGGAACTAGTCATAAACAAACTTTGCGCCATGCTTAACGTAAGCGAAGCGTATGCCAGGAAACGGGTGGAAAAAGTATCGGCCATCGAGCGGATTAAGAGCAACGTGGAGAAAGAAACAGGCGATGCCATCCGCAGGCTCAACATTGCCGGGATTAAAGTGGATGAAGATTATAAACGGTATTATCCATTTGCCTCTCTGGCATCGAAAGTGCTTGGCTTTACGGGCGGCGACAATCAGGGCATCATCGGCCTTGAAGTCATATATGATAAGGAATTAGCGGGAGAAGAAGGCACGATCTATACGGTAACGGACGCAAAGGGCATTGAAGTCGAGGAAGCGGGAGAGGAACGAAGCGAGCCTGTCAACGGCAACGATTTGTGCATCAGCCTAGACGTGAACATCCAAAAATACGCGACCCAGCTTGCCATGCAGGCAATGAAGACAAAAAGCGCGGACAGCGTATCGATTATCGTCATGAATCCAAAAAACGGAAAAATCTTCGCGATGGCCAATGTGCCGGAATTTGATTTAAACAATCCGTTTGTTTTGCCGGATGCGCTTGAAACGGCGGCGCTTAGCGAGAAGGAACGCCAGGATGCGTTAAATGCGTTATGGCGCAACGGCTGCATCAACGACACGTATGAGCCGGGCTCCACTTTTAAGATTATCACGGCGGCGGCCGGGTTAGAAGCGGGAGTTGTAACAACGCAGGATACATTTCACTGTCCGGGGTATGTCGTTGTGGAAGATAGAAAGATCCGGTGCCATAAAGTTGTGGGACACGGCGCACAGACATTTACGCAAGGCATACAAAATTCCTGCAACCCCGTTTTTGTCAATGTTGGGATGCGCCTTGGCGCAGAGCAGTATTACGCATATTTTAAGCAGTTTGGGCTGTTGGAAAAAACGCATGTGGACTTGCCGGGAGAGGCGGCGACGATCATGCACCAAAAGGATGCGATAGGGCTGGTGGAATTAGCGACGGTATCGTTTGGGCAGTCGTTTCAGATTACGCCGCTTAAGCTGGCAGCGGCCGTTTGCTCAATCATCAACGGCGGTGTCAGGGTAACACCGCATTTTGGGGTAAAGATTACAGACGGCGCAGGGAATGTCGTTAAAGAACTGCAATATGAAACAAAAGAGAATATTGTATCAAAGGAAACGTCGGCAACGATGCGCTGCCTGTTAGAGCAGGTTGTAGAGGGCGGTTCTGGCAGCAAAGGGTATGTAGAAGGATACCGCGTCGGCGGGAAAACGGCGACAAGCCAGACACTCCCAAGGGGGAGCGGACGCTATATTGCCTCGTTCCTTGGATTTGCGCCTGCAGATGATCCCGGCGTTTTGGCAGTGGCGATCATAAACAACCCACAGGGCGTTTATTATGGCGGGCAGATTGCCGCGCCGATCGTCAGGCAGCTTTTTGAAAATATCCTTCCCTATTTAGAAAGAATGGATTATAATTAACCGTGGATATTTTGGAAAATGTCTGCAAAAATGCGGAAAGGAGAAACATCGCTATGGATTATCGTATTGCCATGCCGGTACTCATTGCATTTGCAATAAGCGCATGCATGGGGCCTGTGGCCATCCCGTTTCTTAGGAGATTAAAAGTGGGGCAGACGGTGCGCGACGAAGGGCCAAAATCCCATTTGAAAAAGTCCGGCACGCCGACGATGGGCGGCATCCTTATTTTAATGGCCGTGGCTTTGACATCACTGCTTTATATGAGAAAATACCCGAGGATACTGCCAATTTTGTTTTTGATGCTGGGTTTTGGGCTGATTGGCTTTTTGGACGATTATATCAAAGTCGTGCTCAAGCGTTCCATGGGCCTTAGGGCGTGGCAGAAAATGCTTGGCGAGATTGCCGTGACCGGCATATTTGCTTATTATATCACCGTCCAGGAACAGATGGGCTTAGCGATGCGGATTCCGTTTCTTCCCGGGAAATATTTGGATTTTGGCATGTTTAACATCCCGGTGCTGTTTTTTATCGTGATTGCGACAGTAAACGGCGCGAACTTTACGGATGGGCTGGATGGCCTGGCAAGCAGCGTGACCGTCATCATTGCCACGTTTTTTACGGTTGTTGCAATCGGTACTGGCAGCGGCATCGATCCTATCACCTGCGCGGCGGCCGGGGCGCTGCTTGGCTTTTTGCTCTTTAATGTACACCCGGCGCGGGTATTTATGGGGGATACGGGCTCATTAGCGTTAGGAGGCTTTGTCGCCGCTACGGCTTATATGCTGCAGCTGCCGCTCTTTATCCCGATTGTAGCGTTTATTTATATGATCGAAGTCATTTCCGTCATGCTGCAGGTAGGGTATTTTAAGCTGACGGGCGGCAGGCGCATTTTTAAAATGGCGCCAATCCACCATCATTTTGAACTGTGCGGCTGGTCTGAAAAAAAGATAGCGGCAGTTTTTTCCATCGTTACAGCGCTGTTGTGCCTGATAGGGCTGATGGCACTGTAAAAGAGCAGTAAAACTGGCATAAAACGGGCATAAGGAAGGAAGAGGCAGCGGCATGAAGATTGCAGGGGAAAAAGTTTTGGTCGTAGGAGCAGGAGTAAGCGGTATCGCGGCAGCGGCACTCTTATCGAAAGTGGGTGCGCATCCTGTCATTTTTGATGAAAATGAGCACACAACAGAAAAAGAAATCCAGCAGAAACTGCCAGAGGGGACCATGGCACAGGCCATAACAGGAAGCCTGCCAGATGATGCGTTAACCGATGTGGCATTTGCGGTATTTAGCCCCGGCGTCCCGGTTGATACGGCGTTTGCAGACAGGCTGCGTGCCGGGGGCATAAAGATTTTGGGAGAGGTCGAACTGGCGTTTGCATTTGCTAAAGGCGGCATCGTGGCGGTCACGGGGACAAACGGCAAGACGACAACGACGGCACTGCTTGGAAAGATTATGCAGGATTATTACAAAAACGTTTTTGTCGTAGGCAATATCGGCAACCCTTATACGGCAGAGGCACTGCGCATGATGGAAGATTCCGTCACCGTGGCGGAGATTAGCAGCTTCCAGTTAGAAACGATAGAAAATTTTAAGCCGGCGGTATCTGCTATTTTAAATATTACGCCGGACCATTTAAACAGGCACCATACAATGGAAAACTATGCTGCCATCAAACAGTCGATCACGAAAAACCAGACAAAAGAGGATGCCTGCGTGCTCAATTATGAAGATAGTTACACGCGGCAATTTGGGGAAACGCACTGCCCGGCGCGGGTGATTTTCTTTTCTTCCAAAAGGAGGCTGGCAGACGGCTATTATGTAGAAGACGGCGCCATTTATTTTGCAAAAGAAGGCAAGGGCAGCCGCCTGCTGCATGTGGATGAAATGCAGATTTTAGGCGTACATAATGCGGAAAACGCCATGGCGGCGATTGCGGCGGCGGCGGCATATGGCGTGCCAATGGAGAGCATTCTTGCCTCGGTCAAGGCATTTACGGCAGTGGAGCACCGCATTGAGTATGTTGCCACAAAAAAGGGCGTCGATTATTATAACGATTCTAAAGGCACCAATCCCGATGCGGCGATCAAAGGCATCCAGGCGATGACAAAGCCAACGATCCTTATTGGCGGCGGCTATGATAAACAGAGCCTGTTTGATGCATGGATCGAAGCGTTTGACGGAAAAGTCAAGTGGCTTGTGCTGCTTGGGCAGACAAAAGAAAAGATCGCACAGTGTGCCAGGGCGCACGGTTTTTCTAATATATTGATGGCAAAGAGCATGGAGGAAGCGGTGGCGCTTTGTGAAGAAAAGGCAAAACCCGGGGATGCCGTACTTTTATCGCCAGCGTGCGCAAGCTGGGGGATGTTCCCTAATTATGAAGTGCGCGGAAAAGTATTTAAAGAGTTAGTCCATCGGATGAGGGAGTGAGCATGTGGCGGTAAAGGCTGGCAGAAGAAATAAGAAAAAAGAATATTTTTTTGATTATACGCTGCTGTTTGTCGTGTTGTTCCTGTTAGGCTTTGGGCTTATCATGATCTACTCGGCAAGCTCTTATGAGGCTGCGGATAAATTGGGCGATCCGGCTTTTTATTTGAAAAAACAGGGATTTTCCGTCCTTGTGGGACTTGTGGCAATGGTCTTTGTCGCAAGGATGCCGTATCATTTCTGGGAGCGTTTTGCCACGCTTTCCTACTTTGTGTCCGCAGGCTTAATCCTGCTTGTCTTAACGCCCCTTGGCATGACGTTAAACGGTGCGAGAAGATGGCTGAATGTCGGCATCTCGGTACAGCCTGCGGAGATTGCAAAACTAGGCATGATTCTTTTCCTTGCCAGCTTAGTCTGTAAGATGGGAAGGGGGATCCGCACGAAAAAAGGCTTTCTTGTCGTGCTTAGCGTGCCTGTTCCAATCTGTCTGATGGTATGGAAGATCACAGAGAACCTAAGTTCGGCAATCATCATTTTTGGCATCGCTTTTTTGATGCTGTTTGTGGCAAGCCCGGATTATATGAAGTTTATTGCGATTGGCTTGCTTGTGGCTGCGGCTGCCGCCATCATTGTCTTTGTTGTGGCAAATCAGGAGCCGGGTGCGTTAGAAAGCTTTCGGTTTGCGCGTATTTTAGCATGGTTAGACCCGGAATCCGACCCAAGCGACAAAGGCTTTCAGACGCTGCAGGCGCTTTATGCGATAGGTTCCGGCGGGATATTTGGCAAAGGGCTTGGACAGAGCATGCAAAAACTTGGTTTTTTGCCGGAGCAGCAAAATGATATGATTTTCTCCATTATCTGCGAGGAATTAGGGCTGTTTGGCGCGATTGCCGTGCTGCTAATGTTTATGCTGCTCATATGGCGTTTCATGGTCATTGCAACGAATGCGCCAGATTTATTCGGAGCGCTGCTTGTTGTAGGCGTGATGGGGCACTTTGCCATCCAGGTCATTTTAAATGTGGGCGTCGTCACAAATACGATACCCAATACCGGTATATCCCTTCCGTTTATCAGCTACGGGGGCACTTCCGTCTTGTTCCTGCTTATTGAGATCGGGCTTGTGCTAAGCGTGGCGCGGGAGATCCAGCTGAAAGAATTGTAAAGTACAAGATACGCCAAAAAGGGAAACCGCATAAGATAGGATAGGTCATTTTTAATGTAGAAGGTGAAAAATGGACGCGATTCATATTCTTGGCGGGAAAAAACTTTGCGGGCAGGTACGGGTGCAGGGCTCTAAAAATGCGGCTCTCCCAATTCTTGCGGCGGCGGTATTAGTGCCGGGGATCAGTGTAATCGACAACTGCCCAAAGATTGCAGACGTATATTCCATGATAGAACTTTTGCAAAGCATCGGATGCTTTGCGGCGTGGGAAGGGCATACGCTTATCATAGACGCTTCGTGCGTAAAGGACAACAGGCTCCCGATGGAGCATGTGACAAAAATGCGCTCTTCCATTATGCTAATGGGGGCGATGCTTGGGCGCACGAAAGAGATTTTGATCGATTATCCGGGCGGCTGCGTGATAGGGGAGCGGCCAATCGATATGCATATTGATGCGATGCGGCAGATGGGGATTTTGTTTTCCTGCAAAGACAATAAGCTAAGCGCCAGTGCAAAGCAGCTGCACGGCGCACAGATCACGCTTCCGTTTGCAAGCGTGGGCGCTACGGAAAATGTCCTTCTTGCGGCTGCGCTTGCAGAAGGGACGACGACGCTAAAAAATGCGGCAAGGGAGCCAGAGATCGCAGCGTTGTGCGGCTTCTTAAAAAGCGCGGGCGCCCGCATTGCGGGAATTGGCGGGGGAACGCTGCAGATTACAGGGGCCATATCGCTGCAGGAGGCGTATTATGCCATACCGTCCGATAGGATTGTGGCGGGCACGTACCTGCTTGCGTGCGCCGGATGCGGCGGGAGCGTAGGGTTAGAAGGCGCAGACCCTGCACAGCTTGCGGCTGTATGCGGATGCATTAAGGAAATGGGCGGCAGCCTGGCGTATGATGGAAAGGCGGTGCATATGGAAATGAAAGGCAGGCCAAAGGCACTGCCGTATGTGAAAACGGAAGTATATCCGGGGTTTCCGACAGATTTGCAGTCGCCGCTCTTAACAGTCTTGACAGTGGCGGATGGAAAGAGCATAGTAGAGGAAACGATTTTCGAAAACCGTTTCCGTACTGTGGAGGCACTTGCGGCAATGGGCGCTGATATCAAGCTGTGCGGCCGGAAGGCGGAAATTACCGGAAAAGACAGTCTGCACGCTGGCCGCGTTACGGCATGCGAGCTGCGCGGGGGCGCGGCACTTGTGTTAGCGGGGCTGATGGCGCAGGGGGCGACGCAGGTGGGGCATAAGGAATATATCGACAGAGGATACGAAGATATCTGCCGCGATTTTAGCACTCTTGGCGCACAGATAAAAACGGTGCAGGAGCCAAAAGCACCCGGATGACCAAAGGAGCATGGGAACGCATGGGAAAGAAACGAAAGGCAATGCGGGGGAAGAACATAAAAAAAATACAGCTGCGCACACCGGTAATACGCCCGGTGCCTGTAAAAAAACTGCCAGTATGGCTGTCGGCCGGTTTTGGCATTGTCCTGCTGCTTCTTTTGGGGGTGTGGTATTTAAAAGAGCATTATACCGTGACAAATATTTATGTGGAAGGCAACTTGCATTATACGAATGAAGAAATCCAGAATATGGTCATGAAAGGGCCGTTTGGCAGCCATTCCCTGTATTTGTCGCTTCGGTATAAAAATAGGGAGATTACCGATATTCCCTTTATTGAAACGATGAGCGTAAAAATCCTTGCCCCGGATACGATACGCATCAGTGTCTATGAAAAGGCGCTGGCAGGCTATGTGCAGTACCTTGGCCGCTACCTGTATTTTGACAGGGAGGGCATTGTCGTGGAAAGCTCGCAGATGCGCACGAAAGAAATACCGCAGGTGACAGGGCTTAGTTTTGACCATGTGGTGCTGCATGAGAAGCTGCCTGTGGAAAACGAGGATATTTTCAACCAGATACTTGATATCACGCAGCTTCTGACAAAGTACGGCATTAGCGCGGAGCGGATTTATTTTGATTCCGGTTATGCCATGACGCTGTATTTTGAGGGCGTTAAGGTCAGCATTGGAACGGATGACTATATTGATGAAAAAATCATGAAGCTGCAGCATCTGCTCCCGGAATTGGAAGGGAAGAAGGGGACGCTCCATATGGAAAATTATACGGAAGGCACAAAAAACATTACGTTTAACCTCGATGCGCAGTAGCGGCAGCCAGTTTTTTGGTTTTGATGGAGTGCTTCGCTCCCGTGGCTTTTATGCTCATACGGGCTAGCCCGTCCGATGTCTGGCCATCTGCGCAAGCACGCTTGCACATCTGCCCAGCCGCCGTCCGGGACTTACAATACACCGCAAAGCCATAAAAGTCGGCTGCTGCGTGCTTCGCACTCCCGCAGCCGCCACCCGCATTCGCATATCGCCCCGCTCGCTTCGCTCCCGTGGCTTTTATGCTCATACGGGCTAGCCCGTCCGATGTCTGGCCATCTGTGCAAGCACGCTTGCACATCTGCCCAGCCGCCGTCCGGGACTTTTATAATAAAAATCCATGAAAATTGAAAATTTATAGTTGCTAAATTGAAAAAAAAATTATATGATAAGCTATATGAACTTATTTGGGGAACTAAAAAGGAGGTACTACCTTGCTTGAGATTAAGACAAACGACACAGAATCTGCAGCTAAGATCATCGTAGTCGGCGTTGGCGGTGCAGGAAATAATGCTGTGAATAGAATGATAGATGAAAGCATTGAGGCGGTTGATTTTATTGGAATCAATACGGACAAGCAGGCATTGCAGCTGTGCAAAGCCCCAAAACTCCTGCAGATTGGCGAGAAGCTGACAAAGGGCCTTGGCGCGGGCGCAAAGCCTGAAGTCGGAGAAAAAGCGGCAGAAGAAAATTTAGAAGATATTACAGATGCGATCAAAGGCGCAGATATGGTGTTTGTCACATGCGGCATGGGCGGCGGCACGGGCACGGGCGCTGCGCCGGTCGTAGCCAATATTGCTAAGAGCATGGGCATCCTGACAGTCGGCGTCGTGACAAAGCCGTTTACTTTTGAAGGCAAGGCGCGCATGAACAATGCGATGTCGGGCATTGAGCGGCTAAAGGAAAATGTCGATACGCTGATTGTCATTCCCAATGACAAGCTGCTGCAGATCGTAGATAAGCGGACGACGATGCCGGATGCATTAAAGAAGGCAGATGAAGTGCTCCAGCAGGCAGTGCAGGGCATTACGGACCTGATCAACGTGCCCTCGATCATCAACCTCGACTTTGCAGATATCCAGACAGTCATGAAGGACAAGGGGATCGCGCATATCGGAATCGGCTTTGGCAAAGGGGACGACAAGGCGGGCGATGCGGTCAGGATGGCGATCGAAAGCCCATTGTTGGAGACAAGCATTTCAGGGGCATCGCATATCATCCTGAATGTTTCCGGCGATATTTCCCTTGCGGATGCGGCAGAAGCGACAGATTACGCACGCCAGATGGCTGGCGAGGAAGTCAACGTGATCTTTGGCGCTATGTACGACAGCACGCAGTCGGACAGCTGTTCTATTACTATCATTGCGACAGGGTTGGAAGAGCAGGGCGTTATGAATAAATTTACGGGCGGCTTTGGCACTTACAAGCCGGCCGGGCTGAAAACGCCGCAGACGGCAATGAAAATGCAAATGATGCCGCAGACAGCAACGATGCAGAAAGCGGACACCGTAGTTGAACTGCCGTTTACAGGCATTCAAAAGCCCGGGGAGCTGCGCAGCACAGTGCAGGGGAAAACGTTAAACATTCCGTCTTTCCTGCAAAAAACCCATAAACAGGATTCTTGATCAGAAATATTATGGCAGCCTCTGCTCATTTTATGGGCAGAGGCTCTTTTATGCACACGGGCGCCCAGAGGAAGAATGTCAGCAAAGCTGACGGGCGCCCGGCGCGGCGAGTAGGAGGCAAAAGCTCCCTCCTACTCGATCACATGCGGGGCGCACCCGTGCAGGGCCGATGAATCTTTCCTGCCCAATTGTCAAATACTGTTGGAAGATATTTTAAAAATCCGCCGTTTATTTGACAAAAAACCTGCGCTTGTCTGTTTATAATGAAATAGGCAAGAAAAAATGCAGGAGGTGAAGTTTGTATTATCAAGTATACATAGACAGTCTGTTTTTTTTCAATTTCCTGTTTGACCTTATGCTGCTTTGCCTCTTAAAAAGGGTATTAAAGTGTACTGCCACGCACTTATCCCTTATGGCGGGCGCGGCATTTGGGGCGGGGGCTGTATGTGCCATCATCATCCTGCCATATGGCGGGCTTTTGGCAAAGCTGGCCGTCATGTATTTTTTTGTATCGGCAGGCATGCTAAGGATTGCTTTTAAAAAGATTGGGATGCGGGGGCTTGTCCGGGCACTGCTGCTTTTGTACCTGTTTTCCTTCCTGTTTGGGGGCCTAGTGCAGATGGCCGCGATGCATTTCCCCCTCTTTTTTGGGAGAAGGATGCGGGTGCTTGAAGCGGCGGGGCTTGCCTGCATTTTGTTTGTGCCGCTGCGCCATGCCTGTAAAAAATGGAGGATGCGCCGTCTTCTGGCCGAGGAATTTGTGCGCGTGACGCTATGCTTGGACGGCGGGGAAGTGGCGGTGACGGCACTTGTCGATACCGGAAATGGCCTGATTGAGCCAATCAGCGGGAAGCCGGTATCGATTATCCAAAAAGACTGCATGAAGGCTGTTGGCTGGGAAAAGGAAGATACGGCGTACTGCGCCATCCCGTACCATACGATTGACAGGCCGCATGGCATGATGGAAGGCATGCGCATTTCCCGCATGCGCATTCAGACGCAGGCAGGGGAAATTACAGTGGAAGCTCCCATTCTTGCCTTAAGCGGGGAAAAGATAGCGGGCATGGGCGGCTATCAAATGATTTTAAATCCAAAACTATTAGAAGATTAGGAGGAGAGTACATGATACTGAAAGTGGCAATACCGGGAAGGCTCCAGTTTCGCATCATAAGCAAAGCGGCGGGGCTTTTGATGACAAAGCAGGGGGATATCCATTACATAGGCGGGACAGACGTGCTCCCGCCGCCGCTTGAAATAGAGGAAGAAAATGCGGTCATCAAAGATCTTGGAACCGATATGGAACAGGAAGCAAAAGCGGTGCTGATCGAACACAATTTACGACTCGTTGTATATATTGCCAAAAAATTTGACAATACCGGGGTCGGCGTGGAAGATCTAATCTCCATTGGGACAATAGGGCTGATCAAGTCGATCAATACGTTTAAACCGGATAGAAACATTAAACTTGCGACATACGCCTCCCGCTGCATTGAAAATGAAATATTGATGTATTTGCGGAGGAATAATAAAACAAAATTGGAAGTTTCCATCGACGAGCCTTTGAATGTGGACTGGGATGGCAATGAGCTTTTGCTCTCAGACATTCTTGGAACAGAGGAAGACATCATTTATAAAGGCATTGAAAGCGAAGTGGAGCGCAGGCTTTTAAGGAAAGCCGTCAATTCATTATCGGAAAGGGAGCGCACGATCATCTGTCTACGCTTTGGCCTAAACCGCGCCGACGAAGAGGAGATGACGCAGAAAGAAGTGGCGATGCTGCTTGGCATATCGCAGTCATATATATCCAGGCTTGAGAAAAAGATTATGAAGCAGTTAAAGCGTGAAATGGTAAAGGAAAATTAACCCCGGCCATTGTGACAGGCAAACATAGCGTGCAGCATTTGCGCGTAACTCCCGCTGCGTATTATGCGGACAGGTATGTCCGCATAACGCGCAGGGCGTTCTTTTCAAGGCGCGATACCTGTGCCTGGGAAATGCCGATCATATCGGCAACTTCCATCTGCGTCTTTCCCTCAAAAAAGCGCAGTGTAATGATCTCATGTTCCCGCCCGCTTAAGCGTTTCATGGCATCGCTTAAGGAAAGATGTTCTACCCAGAGTTCTTCTTTGTTTTTTTTGTCATAAATCTGATCCATGACATAGAGCGTATCGCCGCCGTCTGTAAAGACCGGCTCGTGCAGGCTCATCGGGTTTTGGATGGCATCCATGGCATAGGCAATGTCTTCTTTGCTGATGCCAATCTCATCCGCGATTTCATTTAATGTCGGCTCTTTCAAATTTTTTCTTGTCAGTTTCTCCCGGGCGTAGATTGCTTTATAAGCGGTGTCTTTTAAGGAACGGCTGACGCGGATGGCGTTGTTGTCCCTTAAGAAACGACGGATCTCGCCCATTATCATAGGAACTGCATAAGTGGAAAACTTCACATTCAAGGAAGAATCAAAATTGTCAATGGCTTTGATCAGGCCGATACAGCCAATCTGGAACAGGTCGTCCACATTTTCACTGCAGGAGGAAAAGCGTTTGATGACGCTTAATACGAGCCGGAGGTTTCCTTCGATATACTTTTCACGGGCTTTTTTATCCCCTTCTTCAATGCGGGAAAATAAAAGCTCTTTTTCTGATTGCTTTAAAAGCGGGAGTTTTGCCGTGTTGACGCCGCATATTTCAACTTTGCCCTGTATCATATTCCATCCTCCTGTTGTCTTTTTATAAAATCATGCACAGATGCAGGGAAAAATATTCAATCATTGGAAAGGAATTGCCAATGGAAAAATAGAATACATAGAAATGCCATGCGGGGAATACCCTATAATAAAATCCATAGGAAGGCTTTGGCATAGGATGCGTTTTTCAGAATTAAAATGCAAAGAAGTGATCAATATGCGGGATTGCCAGAGGCTTGGCAGGCCCGCCGACCTGGAGTTTGACCCGTGCACCGGCTGCATACGAAGAATCATCGTGCCGGACCGGGCAAGGTGGTGCGACTTTTTTTTAAGCGATAAGGAAATGAGCATTGACTTTAAAGAAATACAGCAGATCGGAGATGATATCATCATTGTGGATATTTGCGCAAACCGATAAATTAGTTGACATAATAGCGGCAATCGCATATAATGTAATGGATGAAATGCAACGGATGCAAGACAGCAGGAGGGGAACATATGAAATGTCCTTTTTGTGGCCATGAGAATACGCGGGTCATCGATTCTAGGCCGGCTGAGGATAACAATTCCATCAGAAGGCGCCGCATATGCGACGAGTGCGAGAAACGTTTTACGACTTATGAGAAAATAGAAACGATTCCACTGATCATCATCAAAAAAGATAACAACCGTGAAACGTACGACCGCTCCAAAATTGAGGCGGGCGTGCTGCGTGCGTGCCATAAGCGCCCGATCAGCGCCAATCAGATCAACCAGCTGATTGATGAAGTGGAAGTGGAAGTGTTTAACCGGGAGGAAAAAGAAGTCCAAAGCCAGGTGATCGGTGAACTTGTCATGAACAAGCTAAAAAATTTAGAAGCGGTCGCATATGTCAGGTTTGCTTCGGTATACCGTGAATTTAAGGATATCAATACGTTTATGGATGAATTAAAAAAAGTCTTAAATTAAGAGTGTTCAAAGCGGGAAGTGCCGCCGGGGGCAATGCAGAAGTCCTGTGCCTGTCGGCGGCGCATCGTATTTTTGAAAAGGGAACAGTATGCTGTGGGAGAGATTTTATCCCGATGCCTGGCATGATTCGGCTTACGGGATTGATTTTTTGGAATTTTACAGGCAAGGATACCGGGCGGTCATTTTTGATATCGACAATACGCTTGTGCCGCATGGGGCACCGGCGGATGAAAGAAGCATTGCGCTGTTTGCAAAGCTGCATGCAATGGGATACCAGACGATGCTGCTTTCCAACAACAAAGAGCCAAGGGTGCGCCCTTTTGCCGTGCAGGCGGGGACGGGCTATATTTATAATGCCCACAAGCCTTCCGTGAAAAACTATGCCAAGGCAATGGAGCGGATGGGAAGTGCTGCCTGTACTACGCTGTTTGTGGGCGACCAGCTTTTCACGGACGTATGGGGCGCAAAGCGGGCGGGCATTTACGCCATTCTTGTTACGCCGGTTCATCCAAAAGAGGAGATCCAGATTGTATGCAAACGCTTTCTGGAGCGGGCCGTGCTTTATTTTTACAAAAAGGGCCCTAACAGCGGCAAAATAAGAGAAACTAAAATAAGAAAAGAGGGGCGCTATGCAAGAGATTGATGGAAGGACAAGAATCTGCGGGCTTATCGGAAATCCAGTGGAACATACGCTCTCGCCCATGATACACAATACGCTGGCTAAAATGAAAGGGCATAATCTTGTTTATGTGCCGTTTGCCGTGGAAGAATCCGGCCTTGGACAGGCTGTGCATGGCGCACATGCTTTAAATGTGCTTGGCCTTAATGTGACGGTGCCTTATAAGAGCGCGGTGACTGCGTATTTAGAAGAGGCTGACGCACTAGCGCAAAGCATCGGCGCAGTCAATACGCTTGTGCGCACAAAGAGCGGTTATAGGGGATACAATACCGATATGACAGGGCTCTACCGTGCGCTGCAAAGCGAGCAGATTGCGCTAGAGGGCGAAGATATCATTCTGCTTGGCGCGGGCGGGGCGGCCAGGGCGGTCGCTTTTTTGTGTGCACATTACAATGCGCAGCGTGTGTACCTGTTAAACCGCAGTGAAAAAAAGGCAGAGGCTGTGGCGGCAGAAGTTAACTGCGAAACGGGCAGGGAGTGCATCGTGCCGTTAGCATTAGACGCTTATGGCCGGATACCAAAGGGGCGTTATCTGGCAATCCAGGCGACTTCCGCAGGGCTTTATCCTGATGTGGACGCTGTGCCCATTGCGGATGCGGCTTTTTATGAGATGATCCATACGGGCTATGACCTGATTTATAGGCCGCCTAAGACAAAATTCATGACGCTTGTAGAGGCGGCGGGCGGCAGGGCTTGCCATGGGCTGAAAATGCTGCTTTACCAGGGCGTGGAGGCGTATGAGCTTTGGAATCAGACGACGGTTTTGCCAGAGGAAGCGGACCAGGCATATGCGCAGATGAAAAGGGTGTTGCAGATTGATGCATAATATTATTTTGATTGGATTTATGGGCGCTGGCAAGACAAGCATTGGCACGCGCCTTGCTTGCAGGCTGGAGCGTGCGTTTATGGATACGGACAGCCTGATTGCACAAGAACAGAAAAAAACGATCGCGGAAATTTTTGCCACAGACGGGGAGGCGGCGTTTCGGGACATGGAAACGGCGTGCCTGCAAAAACTGTTAGAAAGCGGGGAGAGCCGGGTAATCTCCGTAGGCGGCGGCTTGCCGGCAAACGAGAGAAACCATGCGCTGCTACGCCGCCTTGGCAGCGTCATTTACCTTCGCGCATCGGCGGATACCATCTATGGGCGTGTAAAAAACGATACGGCAAGGCCGCTGCTGCAAGGGGATGATCCGATGGGAAAAATACGGGAGCTGATGCGCGTGCGTGCGCCGCTTTATGAAGCAGCGGCAGATGCCGTCATTGAAGCAGACGGCAAAGGGATGGGCGAAATTGTAGAAGAGATTATACAGGAGGTAGGGAAAAGATGAAAATTCTTGTCATTAACGGGCCTAATTTAAATTTTCTTGGCATACGCGAAAAAGAAGTTTACGGAACGCAGGATTATGCATACCTGCTTGGGCTGATCGCGCAAAAAGGGGAGCAGGCAAACTGCCAGATTGAAGTGTTCCAAAGCAATCATGAAGGCGCCATCATAGACAGGCTGCAGGATGCCTATGCAGACGGGACGGAAGGAATTATCATCAATCCTGGCGCTTATACGCATTATAGTTATGCGATTTTCGATGCGTTAGCGTGCCTTACGGTCCCAAAAGTGGAAGTCCATATCTCAGACATTACAAAGCGCGAAAAGTTCCGCCAGACGTCCGTGACAGCACCGGCGTGCGACCTGCAGATTTACGGGCAGGGGCTTGCCGGGTATCTGCAGGCGATCGACTTTTTGCTGACAGCCCAGCCATAAGGCATCCGCATGGCATGTGTGGGTGCCAGGCTGTTATATTTATGCACAGGCCCGTGCAGTGGAATTATGCCGCTGAAGCGGCGCACGGGCCGCGCAGCGAGTAGGGAGATAAATCTTCCCTACTCGATTTATGAAAAAACAGTTGAAAAATGAAATATTTTATTATACACTGTTATAGAATGACAAAGTGAAAATTTCAGGAGGGGAAAACCATGATTTCTGCAGGTGATTTCAGGAATGGCATTACGATTGAGTTAGATAATAATATTTTTCAGATTATTGATTTCCAGCATGTGAAACCGGGAAAAGGCGCGGCGTTTGTCAGGACAAAGCTGAAAAATATTAAAAGCGGCGGCGTAGTCGAGAGAACGTTTAGGCCGACTGAAAAATGCCCCCAGGCACGCATTGACAGAAAAGATATGCAATATTTATATTCGGATGGCGATTTATTCTATTTTATGGATTTAGAGAACTATGAGCAGATTGCTTTAAATAATGATTCCATCGGCGGCGCATTGAAATTTGTGAAAGAAAATGAAATGTGCAAAGTATGCTCGCACAACGGCAATGTATTTGCCGTGGAGCCTCCGCTGTTTGTGGAGCTTGCGATTACGGAAACAGAGCCGGGCTTTAAGGGCGATACCGCAACGGGCGCGACAAAGCCCGCCGTAGTGGAAACAGGCGCGACGGTTTATGTGCCGCTTTTTGTAGACGAGGGCGACGTGATCAAAATCGATACAAGGACCGGGGAATATTTATCCAGGGTATAAACAGCATTGTCATGCAAAAGGCTTGTAAGGCAGTAGAAGGATTCTTCTATTGCCTTTTTTGGTGTGCTAAAAAGCACGTAAAAACTAGAAAATCTGAAAATGGAGGGCAAGTAAAATATGCAATTAAAACGTTTTATCCATAAGATCACGCAGGGCGTGCAGGAGTTTATTGGCGAGAAGGCCGTTGTGGAAAACAGGAGGGTCACAAAAAATAATAACGTTATTTTGGACGGGCTAATCATCAGGGAGCGGGGGCAGAATGCCGCCCCGGCGATTTACCTGCAGGAGTATTATGAGCAGTACCGGGAAGGAAAGCAGATTAGCACGATCATTTATGAGATCATACAGCTGTATGAACGCCAGAAACTAGAAGGCGACCTAGACATGGGTTTTTTTGCGGAATATGCACAGGTAAAAGACAGGATTGCGTATAAACTCATCCACTATGAGCGCAACAAGGCATTCCTTATGGATGTTCCGCATATCCGCTATCTGGATCTTGCAATCGTGTTTTATTATATGGTAAACAATGCATTGCTAACGTGCGCAACGATCCAGATTACAAAGGACCACTGCGCGATGTGGGATGTGGCAGAAAAAGAACTGTACGAAACAGCCAAAGGGAATATGCCCCGCCTGCTCCCGCATGAATTAAAAAGCATAGGCGAGATATTACAGGAGGCGCAGGAAGAATTTCTGCCGGGACAGGGAACGCACCCAATGTATATCCTTGGCAACAGCCAAAAGCTCTTTGGCGCCATTTCCATCCTCTATGACGGCCTGCTGCGCGATTTTGCCAAAACGCTTGGCACAGACATCTTTATTCTTCCAAGTTCTATCCATGAAGTTGTCCTTCTTCCCGATTCCGGGGACATTGCACTTTCCTATTTAGAATCCATGGTATATGATGTGAACAGGACGCAGCTTGAAGAACAGGAAATTTTATCGGACAGCGTTTACAAATATGTGCGCGCATATGATAAGATCGATCTTGTAAAAAGCGCGGAAACAACATAGCCGCACTGCAGATTTTGTTCCAGATTTTGTGAAAAGGCACCTTGTAAAATAAAATGCGACAAGAGTTATTAAACTCTGCCGCATTTTATTTTTTATGCAGTTTTTAAAGAATGCGACAATGGTCTAACAGCTTTTGAAGCATTTTTTTGTTGTATCTTAAGGTGATAAAATTTGTCGAAAAAGAATTTTGATAGGAGGGCATGAATACGTGAAAAAAGGCAATAGACGGCTAAATTATGAAGACAGAAAAAGGATTGAAAAAATGAAAGAGAGTGGGGAGAGGGTAACCATAATTGCCGATACAATAGGATTTCACCGGGCAACAGTCTATAAAGAGCTGCAGCGTGGAGGTGTGCCGTATCGGGCAGAAATCGCACAAAAAACGGTGTAAAAGATTGCAGAGGGGTTATAACAGGTGGTGCATTCGCATGGGAGGTTTTAAGGCATTGCAGGAAGAAATGAAAAAACTGCAAATACTGCAAATACAGATGGAAACGATGCTGTACATTTTCGGTTACCTGCATGACGTTAAAGCGGGAATCGATTACAGCCAGGCTAAGACTGCAGATGACTTCCATGTAGCAAGAAAACCTTTAACTACATTTTCTAGGAATGGAAGAAGTCGAAACATGTACTGTTTCAAGCGTGGAAAGCGAAGACGCCAGTTATTATATCGTGGGTAATCCCCATATTGAACTGTCCGGCCTTACGGTGAGGATAAGGAGGACATGAATTTAACGCTGCACAGGTGGAATGCAGATGCAAGGAAAGGGGCGTAAGGCAGGGATGAACAATGAAAATGAAAAAGAAAAAGAAAGCTGCAAAAGGGTTTACCTGCGCCTGATCAATTATCTCCTTTACCATATGAGGTCACTGGAAAGTTATGAAAAGATATTCCATTTTGTCCAGGATGTGGCGATGGGCGAGATAAGGGACAGGGGCGGATAGAACGGTGCTAAAACAGCTTCCGCAGGGTATCGGATGATTTGGCGAGGGCAGAGCGTTCCTTGCTCGAAAGCGAAAGGTACTTTTTTATGAATTCAATATCGGCACTTTTGAGCGAGTAGGCTTTTTTTAAGGATTTAAGAGCTTCTTCCTGCTGGCACTGCCCATGGCATCCGGGC
>QLIP01004433.1_pt1 | contig 25209 bp, 20 predicted proteins | sample 1769771 | NCBI WGS metagenome assembly QLIP01 (sample SAMN09428762, study PRJNA476227) | Gut metagenome, whole genome shotgun sequencing project. | isolation source: cecum | host: Rhizomys sinensis | place: China: Jinsha town of Minqing, Fujian Province | collected 2013-09-23 | reverse complement strand
TTGCTACCCGCGCGGAGCCAACAGCTGCCTTGCTACGCGCGCGGAGCCGACAGCTGCCCTGTTACCCGCGCGGAGCCAACAGCTGCCCTGTTACCCGCGCGGAGCCAACAGCTGCCTTGCTACCCGCGCGGAGCCAACAGCTGCCTTGCTACGCGCGCGTAGCAGACAGCTGCCCTGTTACCCGCGCGGAGCTTGTCCCGTTCCAGAGCTCAGCTCTGGTAGAGCACCACCCCTTGGTAAGCCGGACTTCGGCCTAAAAAAGAAGAAAAGGGCTCCGGCTCGAAAGCCAAAACCCCTTTTCATAAAATAAGCAAGTGTTTTATTATTTTATGGAAATGTTCAAATAATAATTAGGCATTACTTACCCAGACGAGCCTTTTCGCGCTCAATGTAGGCATCGATGCCGAGACCGTTGCCGAGAGCAAACTGCGGGAACTCTTCCTTGATTTCCTCATAGCACTCCAGAGCCTCATCATACTTTTTCTGAGCGTCATAGATGTTAGCCATCTTGAGGAGCACGCGGGGTGCAATCTGCGGATTTTCGTCACCCTTGCTCAAAGCCTTCTTGTAGGCAGAAAGGGCATCGTCATACTTCTTAAGGTTCACGAAGCAGTCACCCTTAAGTACCATAGCGTTGGCGGCAAGAACAGGTTCGCTGCAAGAGAACTCGTCGAGATACTCAACAGCCTTCTTGTAGTTGCCCGAATTGTAATAAGACTCGGCAGCGCTCAGAGCAGCCAGGTTGCCGGCATCTGTGTGCGAGTACTTATCAGCCACCTTGCGGTAAGCATCGGCAGCAATCGAGTCGTTACCCATAGCGCTTATTTCCACCTGGTTGTAAGCCTCAGTAGCCGCATTGACACGAGGATTTCTATAAAGGAAAATGTATGCTGCAACGGCAGCTGCCACCACGGCGATCAGAGCCACCACGATGTAGATTGACTTTTTATTGTCTGCAATCTTCTGGCTTGCAGTTTTAAGATTAGTGTCGATTACTTCCACTACGTTCTCTTCCTGCTGTTCTTTGTTGTTTGTTGCCATTTTTTCTATTTGTTTCTTTTTTCATCGCACCCAACTTCAGGAGCCGGTGCGTTAATTTCCTATTCAACGCGCAAAGTTAATAATATTTCAGGAATTTCCAAAAGAAATTTAACGCTTGTGCATCAAATCGTTCATTCAATTCCTATTTTGCACACATTCTCGTCAAAATTCTCGCGGTCTATGGCCTTATTTCGCATACGGTTGCGGTAGGCATAGACCGTATGAACCGAATAGTTTAGAATTTTTGCAATCTTGGTGCTTTCGGTCACCCCGAGTCGCACAAAAGCATAGATGCGGAGTTCGGGACTCAAATCACCGCGCTGCACCTTGACCCGCTCGTCGGGCACCAGCAGCTCATTGATACGCTCCACAAAGTCGGGGTAGAGCGTAAGTACCACCGAGTCAATCTCCTTATAAAACCCTTCGTCGTCCACCTCCCCTATTTTACCCGACTTGAGAGCCGCCAACAGTTCGGAAGCCTGACCCGACGATATCTTCCGGTCCACAAGCTTTACTAGCTTATAATACTTGTCGGAATATGTGGAACATAGACCGATGAAGTTTCCGATATAACTATCCTTGAGCTTGGAGTTTGCCGCAAGAATGCGATGCGCCTCCCGGCTACGGCGAATCTCGCGGACAAGCAGCACAGTGAGCACAACCAGCATAACCAACAGAAAGGAAGTTAACACTCCATAGACCAGCAGTTCATTGCGCGACGCACTGATTTCGCTGCGATAAGCCTCGTCAATGGCGGGGAGCCACCGCGACATCGACACCATGCGAACGCGGGCATTACCCTTGTAAGCCTCCTCGAGCGCATAATTGATATACTTGAATGCCGCGTTTATCTCCTTCTGGTCGTAGAGCCACACAGCCAAAGCCGGCAACGCAAACCCTTCGCGGACACCAGCCAGAATATCGCTCTCGGCAGCCTTGGCAAGATACTCCCCATACAGCGTCTGCTCGCCGGCACTGCGGTGGACGGATGCCAGCTGGTAGGCTGCCATTCCATATATATTATCCTCGGGGCGCAACTTTTTCATCAACCCCTCAAGAATACCCTTTGCCTCGTTGGCTTTGCCGGTCTCCACCATTCGCTCGGCAATGATAAATTGCCTGAAATCATGATTTGGGGGGAGTAAACTAATCAGGCTGTCATCGCATTCTATATATTTGGTACGGTATAGCGACTCATTGACTGCTCCCTTCATATACCCACTCACATTCGAATACACACGCCGGGCCGCAAGGTAATATTCAGTGCGGGCATCCATCTGCTCCTTGAGCTGCGACAACGAGTCGAGCATATCCATAGCTTCATCAAAGATACCTGCCGCCCCCAGGGCATCTACATAATATAAAGAGGAGAGATAGCGGCGACGCGGGTCCGAATCTTTTGACTGATTGAGCGCCCGCTTGGCATAGAGCATAGCCGAGTCGCTCATGCTCTGACGATACATCCCCGATATCTTGAGCAGAATATCCACCTTGGCACCCGATTTTAGACCTGGTTTGGACAACTCCTGTTTAACCGAATCGATGCGATGGGCAAGGCGGTGCGAGAACTTTGGTGCCTCTTTCATGGCTGCATCCAGGCGGCGCATCTGCTCATCAGGGAGTTCCCACTTCCCCTTGGCTGCAACCGAAAAAAGCGTTATCAGAATCAAAAGTATGGTCAGTTCGTATCTTTTCATGGCACAAAGATAATAAATTTTTCTTAATTCAAAGAAAAAATAGTTTATATTCCATATTATAATGTTATTTTTTAAAACTCTTATTTTCAAAAACTTATTAAATTTTATAGAATTATATTACTTATATATTCACTAATATTAGTTGCAAACCCCTTGACATTACAATAATTTTGCTACCGTAAAATTTGAAAAAAACATTTTTATCGCTGATAAAGGTAATATCTATATAAAGGTAAGAAAAGATTAATCACAACCCTTATGGTTGATTGTACGCTTCAATATCATTGACTAATAAATTCATTTGTGTTAGGTTTTGTAGATAAATAGAGTATTAATAGAGTATTGACAACATTGATTCGCAAAGAACAGGTAGCTTGGGAAAGCGGCCTGTTTTTTTATTCCCCCTTTTTCTGTAATTTTGCATCATAATTTATCCTCCGCTCACTTGTTATAAAGATAATGACAGATTCAAAATATATATTCACCACTCTCTCCAATGGACTGCGAGTTGCCGTGATGCGCACCGACAGCGCCGTGTCATATATCGGCGTTATGATCAATTCGGGCTCGCGCTGGGAACAACCCCACGAATGGGGGTTGGCACACTTTGTGGAGCACACCATTTTCAAGGGGACACCCACCCGCCGCAGCTGGCATATCTCCAACCGCATGGAGAGTATCGGTGGGGAACTCAACGCCTATACAACCAAAGAGGAGACCATGGTCTACACCAACGCTCCGGCCGGGTATGCCGCCAGGTCGTTTGAGCTACTTGGCGACCTTATCGCCAACGCCTCCTTCCCAGCATCTGAAATCAACCGCGAACGAGAAGTTATAATAGAGGAGATAAACAGCTATAAGGACTCCCCTGCCGACTCGGTGTTTGACGACTTCGAAGACCTTATATATGCCGGCTCTGGACTGGCGCACAATATTCTTGGCACCATCGACAGCGTCCGCACACTCACCCCCGATATGGCACGCAGTTTCATCGAACGGTTTTATGCCCCGCAGAATATGGTGATATACTGCTGCGATCCCGGCGACCCGGAGAAAAACCTACGACTTGCCGAAAAATATTTCGGCTCCATCCAGCGACCGTTCCACCGTCCGGAACTCCCGACACCCCCCTTGCACCCCGTGTTTAACAACACCGAGGAAACCGACAACCATCAGGCCAACTGCATCATCGGTGCCCGGGTGTTCGGACGCACCGACCCGCGCCGCCACGCTCTCTTTCTACTCAACAACTACCTGGGGGGGCCCTGCATGAACTCCCGACTTAATATGGAGATGCGCGACCGCCGCGGACTCGTCTACACCGTAGAGAGCAACGTTGCGCTGATGAGTGACACCGGTATCTGGACCACATATTTCGGCACCGACCCCACAAAAGCTGAAAAATGCCTCAACATAGTCCACACCGAACTCGACCGGTTGGCACAGTCCCCACTCTCCGAGCGTCGGTTTGCCGCTGTCCGCGAGCAATATTGCGGTCAGCTCATCATGAGCAGCGAGCACAAGGAGAGCCGTGCCATGTCCCTGGCCAAGAGCATCAGCTATTACGGTGAAGTCCACGACATCGACTACACCACCCTCCGCATCCGCGCCCTCACCCCCGCCGACCTGCAGAGTGCCGCCCAGCTCATCCTCACCTCCGGCCTCTCATCCCTAACCCTGAAATAGACTAAGAAATGAAAATAGCTAATATAGACCTTGGCGAGCGCCCCGTGTCGCTTGCCCCAATGGAAGATGTCACCGATCCCTCGTTCCGCCTTATCTGCCGCGAGATGGGGGCTTCGTCCGTATACACCGAATTCGTATCGGCCGAGGCGCTGATCCGCGACATCCAGAGCACCACCCGCAAGCTCCATGTGGATGAACGCGAGCGACCAGTCGCCATCCAGATTTACGGCCGCGACCCCGAAGCCATGGTCCAAGCCGCCAGAATTGTAGAGCGAGCCCAGCCCGACCTGCTCGACATCAACTTCGGGTGCCCCGTCAAGAAAGTTGCGGGCAAAGGTGCCGGTGCCGGTATGCTACGCGAAATCCCCAAGATGCTCGACATCACCCGCCGTGTGGTCGAAGCCGTTTCCCTCCCCGTCACAGTCAAGACACGCCTGGGGTGGGATTGCGAAAATAAGATTATCACCGACCTTGCCCCCCGCCTGCAGGATTGCGGCATAAAGGCCCTGACAGTCCATGGGCGCACCCGCTCGCAGATGTACACCGGCTCGGCCGACTGGACTCTCATCGGTGCTCTCAAACAGGACCCGCGCATCGAAATACCGATTATCGGCAACGGTGACATCACCACCCCCGAACAGGCCAAAGAAGCATTCGACACCTACGGCGTGGACGGAATCATGATTGGGCGCGGTGCCATCGGAGCCCCGTGGCTGTTCAAAGAGGTTAGAGAATATCTTGAAACCGGCAGCTACACCCCTGTCAGCAATCCTGACAAATTCAATATACTGCGCCGTCAGATTCGCGAAAGCATAGACCGTATTGACGAATACCGTGGTATTCTGCACATCCGTCGACACCTGGCAGCCACCCCGCTACTTAAAGGTATCCCCAACTTCCGCGAAACCCGCATCCGTCTCCTCCGCGCCGAAACCGAAGCAGAACTCCTTGACCTCCTCGCCGAAATCGAAGCCACATACTTTAGCTAAGGGATCCCCCCACCGCGCTAACAAAAACCACTAAAATACCCCCTTTAGAAGGAGCCGAAAAACCTTCTAAAGGGGGTCATTTTATAGCTCAACGAAAAAAATTGAACTACTGAACTAAAATGAACCAAATTTTATTGCAGAAAATAGTTTTGTTTGTATAATTTTGCACTATGTTAACTAACGCAAACAACTGAACAATGAAGCAGTCCACTATTTTCGCAATCCTAACAGCAGCCTGCACCATGGCTACATCATGTGACAAAGAGGCTGGCAAACCACAACCATCGACCAAGATGGAAATCAAAATTACCGCAAATGCCGGCACTCGTGCCACCGACTCTGGATTTGAGTCGGGGGATAGAGTCGGTCTCTATGTCGTAAATTATAACGGTGCCAACCCCGGCACTCTTGCAAACACCGGCAACCATGTGGACAACATGAGCTTTACCTACAGCGGCTCGTGGACCCCCGCATCACCCATATACTGGCTTGACCAAACTACTCACGCTGATTTTTATCTCTATTACCCCTATGCTCAAGTCACCAATCCCACCGCGCACCCATTTTCAGTGGCTGCCAATCAGTCGACAAGGGGCAACTACACAGGCTCCGACTTCATGACCGGCAAAGCTGCCAATGTAGCACCCACCACCAATGCTACCGTAATCAATGCCGACCACCGCATGAGCCGTGCCGTAATCGAACTTAAGGCCGGCAACGGTTTCACCACCGAGTCGCTCGCCAATGCCAACATCGCTGTGAAGCTGAACGGCATTAAATGCAACACCACCGTAAACATCGCCAACGGCACGGTGTCCGACCCTACCGGCGAACCGGTATCAATTATCCCCCTCTTTGAGGAAAACAGCTACAAAGCCATTGTCGTACCGCAGAGCGTAGCCGAAGGGAACCTCATCACGGTTACTGTCGATGGTCGCGACTTCAACCTCAAAAAAGCGTTCACCTTTGTTGGCGGACAGAGCCACAAGTTTACCGTTACATTAAGCAAGACTTCCAACGGTGTGAACGTAAACATCAACCCATGGGGTAACGACGGCACCGACAACGGTGGCACCGCCGAATAAGATCTGATTCCACCACCCTCTCTCCCCTTCTCTCCTCCCCCCTCTCCCCCTCCGCTTACTCCTCAACACTAACTACAACAATAGCAGAGAATGTCTCATATCCATAATTACCTTCTTTCTGTCGGAGCCATTGCCGCACTGGCATTCGCAGCGTGCACCGACGACCTGCTGCCGGCTCCCGACAATAACGACCTGTCACTCCCCATCCGCTTCGAGGGGGAGATTACCCAGGAGGCGGTGACCCGCGCCAACGACAACGGTTTTGCCGACGGCGACCAGATGGGTGTCTACGTGGTGGACTACAACGGGCTCGAACCCGGCACACTCCTCACCAAGGGGAACCGCGGCGACAACGTGCGCCACACCTTCAACGAGGCTGCCTACCGCTGGGCTTCTGCCTATGACCTCTACTGGAAGGATAAGCACACCGCCATCGACGTGTATGGCTACTACCCCTTCGGCTCCCCCGAGAACGTTAACAGCTACCCGTTTACCGTCCGCACCGACCAGACACGCACCTACTCCAACGGCACCATGGGTGACTATGAAGCCTCCGACTTCCTGTGGGGAAAAGCCACCGGTATTCAGCCCACCAGCAGCGTGGTGCGTCTACCACTGCAGCACCGCATGGCCAACGCCCGCGTCACCCTCACCGAAGGCTCCGGATTTGCCGAAGGGGAATGGAGCAAACTCGAAAAGCAGGTATTAGTCACCAACACCGTGCAGGAGGCCACCATCGACCTCGCTACAGGAACCGTCACACCCTCAGGCACTGTGGGTGAGAAAGCTATCATACCCTCGGTAAATGGCGACGAATGGCGCGCCATTGTAGTGCCGCAGACCATAGGTGGCGGCGTCACTCTGTTCAGCATCACCCTTGGGGGTGTCCCATATAAATTCTCCAAGCCCGAAGGATTCGAGTACGTATCAGGTAAGATGAGCAACTTCACAATCCGCGTCGACAAGAAAGAGCTGAGCGGTGCCTACTCTTTGACTCTGACCGGTGAGAGCATCACCCCCTGGGAAAACGACCTCGTGAGCCACGACGCATCACTCAAGGAGTATGTAATTGTGAACTCTACAGCGGGCGCCCTCAAAGAATCAATAGAGGCAGCCGGCAAAAACTACGCCACCATCAAAAACCTTAAGATTACCGGTGAAATGGATGCGAATGATTTCTCATTCATTAACCAGAACATGACTAAAATCTCAGCGCTGAATCTTAAGGAGGTAAGAATAGTATGCAAATCAGGCACTTACTATGTAAATCCTTACGAGAATGATGAAATCCCGCGTAGCGCCTTCTCAAACAATCAGACCCTTACTCGCATCATATTACCCGATAAATTAAAAAAAATCCATAATGGAGCTTTCCAGTTATGTTCAAAGCTGACGGGCTCTCTTATAATTCCGGAAGGGGTCACCGATATTGGGAACGATAGTTTTTACTGCTGCTCTTCATTAAACGGAACTCTCACTCTCCCCAAAACTCTTAAAAGCATTGGGCAATATGCTTTTATGTCCTGCAAATTTACATGTGAGCTGAACTTGCCAGCCAATCTGGAAGAAATAGGTCCAGGCGCCTTCACTGAATGTAACAGCCTTTACGGCAATCTGATATTACCTGACAAATTAAAAAAAATAGGGAGTAACGCATTCGGAAACTGCAAAAAGCTGACGGGATCGCTGCGCATACCTCAAGGTCTGAACACAATAGAGCAAGGCGCATTTGCTAACTGCGGCTTCAATGGAACCCTGCAACTTCATGATGGGATAACCTCCATTGGCGGCACAGCATTTTGCTACTGCCGTTTCAAAGGGAAACTTACTCTCCCTAAAGACATTGAAATAATTGGAACTCAGACATTTACAGGCTGTCAATTTTCAGGCAAGCTAACCCTACCGAGCACTCTAACGTCTATTGGAGGGGGTGCATTCTCAGAAAACAGTCGACTCTCCGGAATTGTTGAAATTCCGGAAGGGATTGAATGCATAAAAACAGAGACATTTGCCGGATGCAGTAATCTTGAAGGGGTGATACTACCTAAAAATCTTGATATTATAGAGGATAAAGCATTTGCATATTGTAGTTATATTGGTTCAATAGTATGCAAAAACAGCACACCCCCATATGTCATGGATGGTGCCTTCTCAGGCGTTCCCAAGGATAATTTCACAGTGGAGGTACCCAGTGCTGCTGTAAACGATTACCAGACTGCAAAAGGGTGGTACGAATTCAAGCGCATCGCAGCACACCACGAGCTGGTGTGCACACCATCCACGACTTGCGCTCTCAGCTCTGCGCGTACACAGACACTCACTCTGCGTGCCGAAGGGGACTGGGAAGTGGAATCGAAACCCGACTGGTGCTCACTCTCAAAGATGAGCGGCAGCAAAAAGGAGCTGTTAACCCTCAGCATCAACCGCTTTGACGACACATCGGGGGTGCGAGAAGGGGATATAGTGTTCCGCCTCAAGGGGAAGGAGTACACCCACACATGCCATGTAACACAGCATGGCTACCAATATGATGAGGACCAGTATGTAACGCTGCAGAAAGCATCTGCCGGAAGCCGTGGTGGCATCAACCTGATTTTCGTGGGGGACGGTTACAACAGCAAGGAGATTACCGACGGAACTTATCTCAAGGATATGCAGACTGCCATGGAGCATTTCTTTGCCGTGGAGCCCTACGCCACCTACCGCAGATACTTCAACGTCTACTCACCCATCGCCCTTTCCACCGAATCGGGTATCGGCTCGGTAAACACCATACGCTACAACCGCTTCAACACCACATTCACCGCTGGGGTAGGTCTGAAATGCGACAACGACGAAATTTTCGACTATGCACTTAAGGCTCCCACCGTGAATAGCAGCAACCTCGGCCAGACGCTGATTGTGCTGGTGCCCAACACCACGGAATATGCTGGTATCACCCACATGTGGGCCGACGGGTCGGCAATCGCCATCTGCCCCAAGAGCAGCGACCCCTACCCCTACGACTTCCGCGGCATCGTGCAGCATGAGGCTGGCGGCCACGGTTTCGGCAAGCTCGGCGATGAGTATATCTACCACAATGCCTTTATCGACCAATGCGACTGCATTGACTGCCCGCACAGCATCAGCTACGAAAAGGGGCTCGGCTGGTACGACAACATTGAGCTCACCGGCAAAACCAACAAGGTGGGGTGGAGCCACCTTATCTTCGACCCGCGATACAGCGACATTGTGGATATCTACGAAGGGGCCTTTATGCACACCCGCGGTGTGTACCGCTCGGAGCAGAACAGCTGCATGAACAACAACATCCCCTACTTCAACACCATCAGTCGCGAGAGCATTGTTAAGCGTATCAAGCGGTATGCTGGGGAAAGCTTTAACTTCGAGGATTTCGTTGCCAGCGACAAGCGCTCGACCGCAACCCGCTCCCGCGCTGCATACAGCGGCACCGGCAGCTCGACCTCTGCCGCGCATCAGCATGCACCGGTTATCCACAAGAGTAACCCACTCAGTCCGTTACGAAAAAAAGGTAAGAAACTTAAATGACCGTATCCATGAACAAAAAAATCGATATAGAGATCCGGCATACGTTGATGCCCCGGATAGGAATAATTCTCATTTTAGCAGCGCTACTTTTAGCTACAGTTGCCTGCTCGCATCACGACAAGGAGCCTAAACCAGACGGATGCCAGCTTATGAAATTCAACTGCTCGCACCCCTCAGTCACCCGCGCCACCGAAACGGCATTCGAACAGGGGGACAAGGTAGGTATCTTCGTAACCGAAACCTCCGCACCCCTCGATATTGCCGGGAACGTGCTCAACAACGAAGAGGTGACCTTCAACGGAAGTGCATGGACTCCGAAGCGCAATCTACCCTGGGGACCGGGCACATATAACGTATATGCCCACTACCCCCGCGTGGACAGGGTGACCTCTGCCACCGACCTCCCCTTTGCCGTGTGCACCGACCAGCGCAGCGACAACGGTGGCAAGGGGTACGAGAAGTCCGACTTTCTCCACGCTTCGGCACTAAAAGTTTCGGCATCGGCAGAGCCGGTGAATCTGCAGTTCCGCCATATCATGAGCAAGCTCCAAATCAGACTTATACCGGGTGACGATTACGAAGGGGACTTCCCAGACAATGCCACCATCTATATCCACAGCATCTACAACCAGGCACTTGTCGACCTGGAAGCCGGCACCGTAACCAAGGATGGGCGCTCCTCAACCACAACCATCGTTGCCCGCCGCAATAGCAATTCATTGTTCTCGGCTATCATGGTGCCGCAACGCATGGAGAGCCGTCAGCCGCTGGTGGAGCTGGTGATGGGGGGAGTCTCCTATATGTATGAGGCAAAGTTTGTGTTCAAGCCGGGTATTCAGCACACCGTGAACCTGGTGGTGAGCAAGAGTCCCGAGCAGCTCAAGCTTGAGATTGGTGGCGAAATACAGAACTGGAATTGATTTTGAGAAGAAAAATAATAAATATTGCGCTTCTTATTCTCAATCTGATATTGATTGGCGCGGCTGTCTGGGTTGCCAGACAACCAGACCAGTCCGTGCCCGCACCTGCTACCGCCGTGGTCCCCACCGGTAGCGATATTGCAACCTCTGTGTCGGGGCTGCAAACTGATGCGCCCCATCAGCTCAGCACAGTACCAAAACTTCAAACCGATGAGCAACCACCAGCCGGCACAGTGTCGGGGGGGCAAGCCGATGAGGGTCCGCAGGCTTCCGAGCACAAAAACAGGCAAAACTGGGCGTCTCCCCCTCGTAGCGCCACCCTCCCCGAGGTGCGAACCGGAGCACTGACTGCATCCGACAACCCGTTCCGACAGGAGGCCATCAAGATGCTGAGCGGCAAACTCGAAGAGTCCGACTCCCTGAGTCGCCGTAAAATCCTCAACTACTGCGAGCACCTGCGTGCCGCCTACCCTACCCGCGACCTCGACTTTATCCGTCAGGTTTTCAGCGACTACGCACTCATCATAGTGGGGCACACCGTGCGACCGACTAAGAGCACCCCAGGCACCCCGGTTGCAAGTGAGAAAGTACGCTACACGGTGCGCAGCAAACAGCAATATCTGGACCAGCTCGCCAAGATTTTCAACTCAGGGAAAGAGATTGCGGTCGGCTTTTCGGACTTCAAAATAATGTGTCACCCTACCATGAAAGGTATATACGGGGTGACTTTAAAACAGCGGTACCGTTGCGGCAGCTATGCCGACCAGGGGTGGCTGTTCCTGCTGTGGGATTTCCGCAACCCGTCGATGCCGCTGATCCACGTCCGCACCTGGCAACCGGAGGGGGACCTAAACTCTCCGACAGATGTTATCGGCATCGCCGACTTCGACCTTGAGTAGATTTTTTAGTCATTAGACCGGAGGCCGGCTGACATTTTTAGTCATTATTGGTTATGAGATATTTGCTACCCTTATTAATTTTTGCTGTGTGGTGTGGGATTGATACCTACGCACAGCAGTTTACGGTAGAGTCATACCGCGAACTCACCAACGACGTGTCCGGGTTCATTACACCGGTGCGCGACAACAATGGTGACGACTGCGCACTGCTCAAGGTGGTCGGCTCGGAGGATTTTGCATTCTCTACCCCCCTGGGGATTGTGAAGCGAATAGACAAAACCGGCGAAATATGGCTCTATCTCCCTCAGCGCTCCAAAAGGATAACCATAAAGCATCCGCAATGGGGTGTGATGCGCGATTTTCACTTCACCTCCCCCTTGGTGAGCCACATGAGCTACGAACTGCGCATCAAGGAGCCGGCTCCCCCCGAGTCCATCCGCGAGGTTATAACCACCGTCACAGACACTTTGGTGTTAACTCGTGTCGACACCCTGAAAATTGAAACCGCGCAACCACCGGTGCCGCTAACCATCTCCACAGAGTTGACGGCTGCTTTCGGGGGTGCTCTCCGCACCACATTGGGTGGGGTAATGATTACCGCCATGAAAACCCACGGGGTGTTTATCCATGCACTCACCAATTTCCGGAGATCTGCCTCGACAGTTGGTACCTGCAACGGCGACGGAATGATAGACGGCAGTACCCGTTTCTATTCCGGCAACGTGCTCCGCTCCGTCTGGCTAGCAAATGCTGGAGCTGCACACCGCATTTCGGACCTGCTGACGCTATACGAGGGGTTGGGATACGGCATCTCCCGACTCGACTGGGAATTAGCTCCCTCCGAAGGTGGTGGGTATGTAAGGAATACCGACCGGTCATCGCATGGTGTTACGCTGGAAGCAGGTTGCAGACTTAACAGCGGACCACTGTCGCTGGTTATGTCGGTCATCACGCTTCGGGGGGCAGAGTGGTTTGGCGCGGTCGGCATCGGGTACCGGTTCGGACGGCAATCCACCTCCCGGCAACCAAAACTCGACAAATGAATTGCAAATTTAAACAGACCAAACCTTGATTAGCTGACATATAAGCTTACGAAACTATCTTTGTTCCCGGATGTATCAACAAAAACAATATTTCCCACTCCTGCTGGTGCTCATAATTGTGCTGCTCCTGTTTTTTACGCGCTGCGTGGAACCGGAGCGACCCACCAACCTTGAGCCCACGCTGACCATTGACAGCATATCGGCGATGAGCCGCACCAGCGCTACTGTCAACATATCGATACGTGACCACGGCACCACCAGCCTTGACAGCATATTCATCTGTCTGGAAAGGGTTGACAATACAGCAACAACCACCGGGAGAGTCAAAATCGACACTCCGACCGGGATTTCGTCGGTAAACATAACCGGTCTCACCGCCGGCACCCCCTACAACTGCTATATCATGGGGAAAACGGCAACCGCCACTCTCCGCTCGGAGGGTCTGCAATTTACCACCAATCCCAACCAACCCCCTAAAATATCGAATCTGAACATCCTGTCACATGGACCCACCGGGGCGCAACTTGAGGTGGAAATAATAGACGACGGTGGAGACAGCATTGACCTTTTGGAATTTTCATGCCGCAACAACCGCACCGGCTCCACTACAACCTACCGGTTTGAAAATCCGCAGTTTGACGATATGCACCGATTCCGGCTCAACATAAATAAGCTCTCCCCCGACACAAAATATACCTTTTCCTATTTCGCACAGAACAGAACCGGTGCGGCACCGGGAACACCCCTCGATTTTGAAACCGGAAACGTATTCATGCTCAAGGAGGCTGGTGGATTTGCCGCGATGGTTGACGGCGCGGACATGTCAGCCATGACTAAAATTCCCATCAACGGACCTATTGACGGCAGGGATATTGCTGCCATGCTGTGGCTGCTGCACTCCCCTGCCAACAATTACAATTCCGCCGGAGTTGCTACCCCCAACCTGATCGAAGAGCTTGACCTGTCGGAATGCAACATTGTAACAGGCGACTACACTTATGACGGTCAGCACTTCACCGTCGACAACGAGATTACAATAGGTATGTTTGCCAACTCCCCTCAACTGCGCAGCATCAAACTCCCACACTCGGCAACACATATAAGGCGCGACGCTTTGCAAGGGTCTACGGTTTTAGAGCGAATTGAAATTGGAGCTAACACACAGAGCGTTGAGGTGTCGCAGCAGTGTCCCGCACTTACCCGAATAGAGGTGGCAAAGGGGAACAGTTGGTACCGCTCGGTCGACGGTGTTCTTTTCAACAACGATGCCACCTCGGTTATATGGATTCCATTAGGGAAAACCGACCCGTTGCGACTCCCCGAGAGTATCACTGCAATTGGAGACCTTGCCTTTTACAACTCGAAAATAACTACCTTCTATCTCCCCGAGGGGTTCAAGAGTTTGGGTAAATATGCTTTTGCCAAGTCTGCCATTACCGAATTTACTGTTCCCGACAAGGTGGTCAGCATTCCGGAGGGGGTGTTCCAGAAATGCACCTCGCTCAGCACCGTCACTCTCGGCAAGGGGGTGGAGTATATCGGGGCGCTCGCTTTTGACGGGTCGGGAGTAACCGACCTGTATGTCACCGCGGACACCCCTCCGGTGGTGATTTCCACCGCTTTCGGTTCGGGAGCGGGTGAGATAACTTCACGCTGCACACTTCATGTCCCTGCCGCCGCCAAAGCCATTTACCGCAATCATGCGCAGTGGGGGAAGTTCTACCGCGTAGTCTCTATTTAATCACAAAGAACACTGAAAATGGGCATTACACCTACCGACAATATAAATAATTCAGCCGACGAAGAGTCGGATTTCCTGACCGACCCGCATCCCGACGGGGCGCTTGACTTCGGAAACCTGTTTTCGCACAACTTTTCGAACGTTACACCCATATACCGTTCCACTAACGGATCTGCCGAAATATACACCGCCACACGTTACGGCAAGCGGTTTCTGCTCAAAGGGCTTAAGGAAGTTTACCGCGAAGACCCGGTATATCTGCTCGGGCTGCTCAAGGAGTTTGAAATTGGGATATCGCTTGAGCACAACAACATACGCCGAACCATCGAACTCGAAACCGATGATAACCTTGGGCGGGTAATTGTGATGGAATATATCGATGGTCAGACACTGCAGCAGATGCTGACATCGGGACGATTCACACACCAGTCGGCGATATCGATTGCTACTCAGATTGCCGAAGGCATGGCATATATGCACGACAAAGAGGTGTACCACCGCGACCTCAAACCCAACAACATACTCTTATCCTACCGCGACAATACGGTAAAGATTATAGACTTCAACCTTGCCGATACCCAAAACTTTGTTGTGCTCAAGAATCCCGGCGGCACAAAGGGGTATATGGCTCCCGAACAGCAGAAGCCCGACGCATCCCCCTCAGCGGCTGCCGACATCTACTCGTATGGGGTAATCGTAAACGAAATTGCCGAAGCGGCACGACTCCCCGAACTGATGGAACTTGGAGATATTTGTCGCAATCCCGACCCTGCTAAGCGACCGCAGAGTGCCGCCGAGATATTGCAGACTCTGGAACGCTACAGCCGCCGCACCCTCACCGGCAGAGTGCTTGCATCAAAGGCACTGACATGGATACTGCTGGCTACGGCGGCAGCGATTATTGCATTTATAACCCTTAAGACCATATATCTATGAACCAAGACAAAGCTTTGGCTGCGCTCATTGAGCTCACCAACACTAATTTAGGGTTCATCCCCGCCTCCCCCTCTGAATTTGACGAACTCGGAGCTAAGATTCAGGATAAAGTGGGTAAAACTCTCAGCCTGTCATCAATTAAGCGATTGTGGGGATATGTAACGTACGACGGTTTCCCCTCCTCTTCGACCCTCAACACACTGGCAAAGTTCAACGGTTTTGCCAACTGGCAGCAGTTCATGATATCCAACCTTAAACTTGACACCGACGACTCGGCATTTCTTACCGACACCACACTCGACACGGCATCTATCGTCCCCGGCACATGCATCTCGATTAAGTGGAGCAGCGGCAAGGGGTGCCGCATGGAGTGTCTGGGTGGACGCCGATTCCGGGTGTTAGAATCGGCAAATATCAAACTGCAGCCCAACGACTCGTTTACACTCTTCACCATCGCTGTCGGGGTGCCCCTCTATGCCACCGATATAATGCGCGGTGAGGAACGCATACCTGCCTATATCGGGGCAAAAAAAGGTGGTGTGTCGGTAATCGTTATGGAAATTTGATGCACCTCAGAGCCGATTTTTAGAAATAATTTATTAATTTTGCGGCTCAAGGGGGCATAATCCCTCTGTTTCCATTAAAACATAATGACAATGAAGAAACTTTTCACACTTTGCGCTGCCGCTGTAGCTTTGTTTGCCGGCAACGCCATGGCCGATGAGTATAAGCTAAATGTGGGCCAGTTTGACAAGCTCCATGTTGACGACAATGTTAACGTTGTGTACCGTTGCAATCCCGACTCGGCTGGATATGCTTATTTCCAGGGGGAGAAAGAACTTGCCAACACTTTCATTTTCTCTAACAACAAGGGGAAACTACGCATTCAGTTCAATAAGGAGACAACTTACCGCCCCACCTCCTTCCCCACAATCTATGTGTATTCAGAGTTCCTGACAAGCGCCGAAAACAACTCTGACCTCCACCTCAACATCGACACCGACCTCTCATCGCCGTCGCTGACTCTGAAGCAGTCCAAAAACGGTATGATTATCGCCAAAAGCATCAAGACAAATGAGCTCGATGCAAGCGTTTCGAACGGCAACGGTGCCATCCACGTGGAGGGTGCGGCTCCTAAGGCTTCTTACGGCATGACCGGCGCCGGGCAGATTCAGGCCTCCAACCTGCAGAGCAAAAGTGTAAACTGCACTCTCACCCTGGGTAGTGGCACCATCATGTGCTGGGCTGACGAGAACCTGAATGTCAAGGGTATCGGCTCGGCCAAGGTACACTATCGCGGTGCTCCGCAAATCAAGAAATTCGGTGGCGGTACTCTTATCCCCATCAAGGACTAAGAAATGACATTTGATGAGTAATAGCGAACCATCGTTAAAACTCAAGACGGCACGCACGCTGAAATGGAATGCCATAGACAGGCTTTCGTCGCAGCTGATGTATGCCGTGACTGGTGTAGTGCTGGCAAACATCCTATCCCCCGACGACTTCGGGCTTGTGGGTGCTTTGCTGGCATTTCAGGCTTTTGCATCCCTGTTTGTCGACAGCGGATTCGCCTCCGCTCTGCTGCAGCGCAAAACTCCTACCGACCGCGACTACTCCACAATTTTCTGGTTTAACCTCACCGTTGCTCTCACGGTCTATGCCGTGCTGTGGGTGTGCGCTCCGCTAATTGCCGACATTTTCCAGAACGACCGGCGACTCATACCCCTGTCGAAGGTGATGTTTCTCACATTTATTCTCAACGGGTTGGCGATAGTGCAAACCAACCGACTGATGAAGCGGATGGATGTGAAGCAGATTGCCATCTCCAACCTTGTGGCGCAAATATCATCGGGGGGATTGGGGATATGGCTTGCGATTGCAGGATACGGTCCGTGGGCTCTGGTGTGGCAATATGTGTCGATGGCTGCCGTCAAGACCGGCTGGTTGTGGATTACCGGACACTGGCTCCCCACTGCCGGTTTTCACCTCGACTCGATACGCAGCATGTGGCGCATCGGGATGAGCGTATTCTCGTCGTCGGCACTCAACACTCTGTGCCAGAATATATACTCGTTTATAATCGGCGCGTTCTACTCGTTGGCTTCGCTGGGTCTATATACGCAGGCCGACAAGTGGAGCAAGATGGGGAGCGCTTCGATTTCGCAGATATTTACTTCGTCGTTCGTCCCCCTGCTGGCGGGTGCGCAGGACAACCGCGAGCGGTTTAACGCATATGTGCGACGCATCAACCGCTTTGCCGGGTTTATTCTCTTCCCCGCTCTGTTAGGGATAACCGGTATCGGTGCTCCGCTGTTCCACACCCTTTTCGGCACTAAATGGGACGCTGCCATCATACTGTTCCAGATTCTCACGGTGCGCGGCATCTTCATAACCCTTGTGGCTCTGTATTCCAACTACCTGATGTCGCTCGGGTATGCACGACGCATGTTCATAATCGAACTTGTTAAAGACTCGCTGATAGTTGTGGCAATCCTGTCTACAGTATGGTGGGACAATATACCGCTGTTGGTATGGGGGCAGATGATTTCGTCGCTAATTACCTACTTCGTAACTTTATCGATTACATGCCGCGCTACAGGTTACTCGATGCGCAACATGCTCGGTGACCTGGTTCCCACATTCATCATCTCAATGGCGATGCTTGCCGTGGAACTGATAGTGGCTCACACCCCGATAGTAGAAGGAGCCATGATTCCCCTCTCCCCTGCTCTGTCTTCATCACCGCTGTCTGTGCAGATTATCGGTGCGGTGCAACTCACTGTCGCCCTCGTGGCCGGAGCAGCCGTCTACCTCGGATTATGCCATATGACCCGCCTCCCCGAACTCCCCGAAGCTCTCAACTATCTTTTAGGGCGTTTTCGCAAAAAAAAATAACAACACTGACAACATCTCTAAGAATTTGACACCAAACTATTTGAGACCATTTTTGAACCGTACTTAAAAGAATTTGAATAAATAAAATTGAAAAAAGTTCACGAAAAATTTGGTCATCTCAAAAAAAGGTGCTAACTTTGCAGAGCAAAAGGGAAACAAACCCACTGCAAAACGAATCAGAAAGCTGATTCAAGAAACAAAGATGGTGCCATAGCTCAGTTGGTAGAGCAAAGGACTGAAAATCCTTGTGTCCCCGGTTCGATTCCTGGTGGCACCACCAAAGCCTCGATTAACGTCGAGGCTTTTTTATTTTACTTCCCTTATCAGCAATCCCCATCCCCCCCCCGCACTGATAATCATTTTTTTTTGCAGCGCCTCCTCATTTATGGTCAACGCTTCGATTGTCACATACCACACCCCTATCGACGAACTTAGAGCTTTGCTCTGCACCATAGAGCTAAGTTCTATCCACACGCTTTATGTTATTGACAACAGCCGTCAGCGGTATATTGAAGCACTCTCGGCCGAATTTCCAAACACGGTATATACACCTTCCGAAAATATCGGCTACGGGGCCGCTCACAACATTGCCATCCGGCGTTCGCTTGAAAACCCTGCAATTAAATACCACCTTGTTCTCAATTCCGACCTCAGCTTCTCTCCATCCGATATCGATTCTATCAAATCTTTTATGGATATAAATCTGCAGGTCGGCACCCTGCAGCCTCGCATCATTGGAATGGACGGCAAGCACCAATACACCTGCCGCATGCTTCCGACACCTGCCGACCTGCTGCTGCGTCGCTTTCTCCCACGTTGGCTTATGAAAAAGAGCCGTCGCCGATACCTGCTTTGCCACCTTGACCCGGAACAGCCACATAACATACCTTATCACCAGGGTAGCTTTATGTTTTTACGAACAGATGCCCTGCGCATTGCCGGACTCTTCGACGAACGCTTCTTCATGTACCCCGAAGATATAGACCTGACCCGACGCATACACCGCACCCATGAGACCCTCTACTGGCCCGGAGTCACAATCACCCATGCACACCGTGCCGGTTCGTACCATTCCCCCCGTCTGCTCTGGATTCACATAACGAACATGGTGCGTTACTTCAACAAACACGGCTGGTGGCACGATCCGGAGCGCCGCCGCTTCAACCGCCCCCTCCGCAACAAATTCACCGTATAAAACCGAGCTGGATAGCCGCCGATTACGATAATGTGGATATTTGCGAGGGAAGCGTCGTGATGGTCTGCGAAAAAATAGGTAATTTTGCAGAGTTTTTGTTCAGACGCTAATTATTTTTCGGACTATGTGGATTTTTCTTGCAATTTGCTCGGCTATGGGGCTGGGTATCTACGATATTTTCAAAAAGCTCTCGGTAAAGGGTAACAACGTACTTATGGTGCTTATGCTCAACACCATATTCAGTGCGCTATACATGTCGCCGTTTCTAATTCATGAGATTGCCAGCGGACAGTCGCTGGTAATGGGATCGCTCAGCAACCACCTCCTGATTCTGTGCAAGTCGATGATTGTGCTTGGCTCGTGGATGCTTGGTTTCTTTGCCATCAAACATCTGCCGCTCACCGTGCAGGGACCCATCAACGCCTCCCGTCCGGTAATGGTGCTCGGCGGCGCTGTACTGATATTTGGCGAGACGCTAAACTGGATGCAATGGTGCGGATTGGGGTTAGGGTTCCTCTCGCTGTTTATGAGTTCGCGAATTGGGCGCAAAGACACCTCCGGCTCCGGCACCCCTCGGTGGGTGTGGATGTCAATAGGTGCTGCCGTATTGGGAGCAGTAAGCGCCCTTTTCGACAAATTTCTAAGCCACCGCTTCTCGCCGGTCGATGTACAGGGGTGGTACGCCCTATACCAATGTATAATCATGATAACGGTAATCAGCATCTTGCGCCGTTTGGGGAAAGGTGAGGAGACGCCGTTCCATTGGCGGTGGACCATCCCGATGATTGCACTGTTTCTGACAGTTGCCGACTTGGCTTATTTCCGGGCCCTTTCGTCGCAAGATGCACTTATCGCTGTCGTATCAATGATACGCCGCGGCAGCGTCCTGGTCAGCTTTTTCTATGGTGTGATGGTATTACGCGAGCGGCAGAATCTGCGAGCCAAGCTCCTGGACCTCACCATCCTCCTCTTGGGTCTTATATTCCTGGTGGTTGGCTCTGCAGTCGACGCATAATAGGCTGTCCTATTTAGATGCTGCATCGGGGTCTTCGGCATTTTCCTCGGCTATGGTACATACCGTTTCGGTCGATATTTTGGTGAGAGATACCTCGATGCGGCGTGCCAGCACTGCGTTCTCCTTAATAAAGGCATAGAGCTCTACCACGGGGCGCAGAACGCTGCTTGCAGTCTGCTCCGGTATCTGAGTTGCGGAGGCGATAATCTTGGAATCAACAGGTTTTGAGAAATTTGCTATTGAGTCAAGCAGCTGATAGTTGGCAACAAACGAGAAGCAGTCTTCCAACAGGTCAGGCCAGATGGTGAGGTCTATACGGGTCTCGAGCGAATCAAGACAGAGGCTCATCTTACCCGCCTGACGCATAAACACCTCCGCAACGGGGAGTCCGCTAAGATCGTCGGGGAAACCGGATGGCTGATACATATCGGCCATATCGGCCAGGGTAAACTCCGAATTAAAATCGTGCGAATCCTTACGCGCCGATATCGGGGTGGTGACTGCATAACAGTAGGCCATAAACGAGTTGATGCGGTGCATAACGAGCGGGATACTCTTAACCAGTTTCTCGTGCTCGCGGCTGCAATGCAGTGCCCGCTGCCGTTCGCGCTCCGACGACAGGTCTATCTCCGACTTCATGGCCCCCACGGCATTCAGAAAGAAGCCGAGCAACATCAATCCGCACACCACCTCAAGGCAGGTGATGCACTGCGCCTCGCGACCAGCCGGTGTAAAGTCGCCAAAACCTAGAGTGGTAATGGTAACTATACTGTAATACATCCAGTTGCCAAAATCGAGCGTCACACCATCGGGAACACGAAACTGCCCCGCGGGGAGCAACCAGTAGAAGAATGCGAACAGAGGGATAAGGAGTGCATACCCGCTAATCCACACCAAAGGTTTGACATTTGACACAAGATGAAAAAAGTGCACAAACCACCTTGAAATTATGTTACTCTTCAGCTTACTCATAACACTCTAATAACGCTCCTCCCCCTCAGAGTGTTTGTTTACCGCCACCATCGGCGTCCTCTCAGAGTGTTTGTTTACCATCGGTAGCGGCGCCCAATCATATCTATATCTTAGGCAATTACGATATTCGGGCTCTTAGTTTATCAATCTGAGTCACAGACAAGCCAGTGCCTACAGCAATGACTTCATTACTTACCCCAGCCAGAATAAGGTTAATTGCCACATCTTCTATCCCTTCCGCTCTTCCCTCAGCTCTACCCTCCGCTCTTCCGTCCGCTCTTCCTTCCTTAAAGGCATAGCGAAGTTGGTTGATGGCATCCCTTGCATTCTTAACATCAGCATCATAACTGAAACGCTCCTCGGGAGTAAGAGTGGCTACATTACTCACCTGGGCGAGTCGCTGAAAAATCTTGTTATGACTCATAAAAGCCACTTCCTGTCTTGTCCCCATATTCTTTATATTATAAATCCATTGATCAATAAAACTCTCACACTCACTTTCCCCTTTGGTGAAAAACGGTAACTGTATATAAATATAACGGCTTAGACCACCTATCCGTTTGTGAGTCTCTTCATCCATAATACAACTTCTGATTATCACCCTATTATCAAGTTCCTTTACCGGAAAGTTGCATATAAACACCCCAATTACAGGCTTTATGGAATAGTTTTATTTTACTCACAAATTTAATAAAAAAAACATAATTATCACCCGTTTACACCAAATTAAAACTATTTGAGATTGATTTGTATACATACAATAGAAATCGTGAATCGGAACTATAAACAAATTGGGTGTCAGCATAATATATGTAGAGGCATGCAAACTGACATTCATCTCAGTTAGGGTCACATAGTAACTATACACAAATTAATTGGCAATGTCGATTCCATATTGGGTAGGTCAAACAACTTATCCGTGTCGCACGTTGTAGAGAAATATACTTACAAAATCTGAAGTTGACTAAACAGCTGCAGATTAAACTACTTATTAAACTACTTAGATCGACAATATGGAATTTACAACTGAACGAGACAGAATTTATGCGACATCTCCGGCCGGGAAGACTGTTGCGGAGATTACATTTCCGACCAGAAATGGTGTTTCAATAATCAATCACACTTTTGTGGACCCGTCTCTGAGGGGTGAGGGTGTGGCTGGAAAACTTGTAAAACTTGCGGCCGACAAAATCCAGTCCGACGGGAACAGGATAGCGGCTACATGTTCGTACGCAGCAGCCTGGTTTAAACGCCATCCGGAATATCAGCTAACAACTCCCGACACACTTTGATTTACCTCGAACTATTTCCTGCTCAAAATAATTTAAGCTAACAACACGGTTCTTTGAGTTTATGTTGTTTTTTTGTAAATTTGTGGAGGAATGAGGTAATGCTCGGATGATGCTTTGTTAAGAGCCAAAATCTTGTAGCCTCTTTAATGACCAATACTATACTTGTAGTACTGTACATAATATACTGTACCTAATATATTACGTGATATGAGTAACCTTAACATTCGTGATAACAAGTTTCTGCAGTGGGGGTGGTGGCTGGTGCCGGTGAGCATGTTTGCCATTTTCTGTGTTTTTACTACACATCTGCCATTGGCATTGGATGATTTCCTATTTAAGAGTGTTTATTTGGAGCATAACGGGGGTTCTTCTAATTTCAACCTTAAGGCTCTTCTCGGATATGAGACTGAGTTGCGAAACTTTGATAATGGGCGTATCTCGAATTTTATGTCTCCATTCTCTTCGACTATTGAACCTACCGCTACTCTGTTTCCATATATTTCGGCATTGATGCTTACCATCCTTATGGTGTTGGCAGCACGTTGGTCGCGGTTTCACAATTGGCGTTCTATTACCACCATGAGTCTGATGTGGTTGGCGATGGTGATTATGCTCCCCTGGCACGATAACATATTCGTTGCCGACTACAGTCTAAATTATATTTTTTCGGGATGTGTGACTCTGACGTTTATATCGCTGTTGGTAAGGTGCAACCGTAGCGGATGGCGCTGGTGGCAATTAGTTATGATAATACCGGCAGCTGTGGTGGTAGGTGGATGGCACGAGGGGTTTGCGCTCCCCGGAGCAGTCGGATTGCTGTTGCTGACATTTACCACTCCGGCTAAGGAACGCCAACTTACTGGGCGATTTGGCTGGGAATGGTGGACCATTGGTTTGGTCTACGGATTATCAGCCATTGCCTTTGCCCTAAGCCCTGGGATGCTAAACCGCGCCGCACGCGAAGTCCACGAAAGCCTCGGCACACATCTTCTAAAAAACATAGTAATATTTGCCCCAATATGCGCTACTGTATGCATTTTTATTGTGGCTACATGCCTACGAAGTGGACGCCGACTTTTAGCTGAGGTTTGGCACTCTCCATGGTTCAAAATCACTGTGGGTATGGCAATTACATCGATAATTTTCCCTATTGTATTTATCGGGAGACCCCGTACTATGTTCTTTCCCAATCTATGCGCGGCAATACTCATGCTCAATCTGGTATATGCGTGGGTTGGCAAGCAATCGGCTAAATGGCATAAGTCCTTAAAATATTTCGGTATCGTGGCTTGGATTCTCTGCATCGCGCAGGGATGCTTTGCGACCTATTGGCAGTGCAAATATAACCGCGAATTTTACGAAATTTTCAATCGCATCGAGAAGTCTGATACGGGCACAGTTTTCTATGATATTATCATGCCTCAAGACTTACCCATTCTGACCATGTATATGCCCCCAAGGGCCAACTGGTTATGCCCATTCCAATTTAGATGTATCAGCAGAAATATCAATAAACCTTTGATTAGTGTTGTACCAACAGCACTACAAAAGAATCTAAAAGATGACAAAAATTTAATTCCTGGAACATTCAAACTACGTAATATTGGGAACTATTATTTCTCCGATAACACCAAATGCATTAATCGAAACCGCTTGGGAGATGGCATTAGCTTAGAATTAGAACTCTCCGACGGCACTCGACGATGCATTTCATCGGAGTTAATTCTGTTCATTAATGAAGAAGGTGACACACTCACATACCTACCTATAACCCGCATGATTATTCCAATTGAAATGCGAAAACCTGGATATATCCTCAGAGCAGACACCATAGCTCGATAATTGCTTATCGGTGCTGTTTCTTTGGTTTCTTGCTTATCTGCAAAAATATATGTATATTCGCAAGACAAACACTGCTCCTCAAATTCTTTCCTTCTAAATTGACAGATGATTATGAGCCAGAAATATCCAGTTGGAATTGAGACATTCTCAAATATCATTGAAGGGGGTTATGCTTACGTCGACAAGACAGAAGTGATTTATAACCTCATTCAAGCCGGAAAGTTCTTCTTCCTGAGCCGTCCCCGCCGGTTTGGCAAGAGTCTTATGCTCAGTACCATGGAGGCTTATTTTGAGGGGCGCAGAGAGCTCTTTGACAGCTTATGGCTCGGACAGGCTCAAGGGGTAGACTGGACACCTCGACCGGTCTTCCGTCTAAATTTTGTTACTGCCGATTCAACAGATACCGAAAGTG
>QLIP01068475.1_pt1 | contig 25277 bp, 19 predicted proteins | sample 1769771 | NCBI WGS metagenome assembly QLIP01 (sample SAMN09428762, study PRJNA476227) | Gut metagenome, whole genome shotgun sequencing project. | isolation source: cecum | host: Rhizomys sinensis | place: China: Jinsha town of Minqing, Fujian Province | collected 2013-09-23 | reverse complement strand
GGGCGTTGTTAAATTCGACTTTTAGTCTGGCGTTCGGACTTAAATTCATCATTGCTCTAAACTTCCCTGTTGTAGTGCAAGATTGAATATAAAGTTCCTTGGGGGGGAACAATCTCCCTTGAAATGGAGAGTCCCCCTGAATAATTGGTTCATAATAAACCAATTCGGACGATTCATGTCCGTACTCGTAAAACAGCATTTTTTCTTGCTGTTGTAATTGGTACTTCATAAGGGTATATTATTAAAAAAAGTTAAAATACCAATTACTGTGAGGCGAATGCTTGCGAGTTACGTATAAAATATGTAACTTTGCGCTGAATTATATACTTTCGCTGACACAGTAATTTCGGTGTTCGCGTTTTGGGGTCTCGATCTCCGGCAAGAGTGAGACTCCTTTTTTTTATTGTTGGAGATGCTAAATTGGTTTACACCCCCTTTCTTTGTTAGTTTTTCCCATACAATTACATTATTTTCTCTTGTGAGGATTCGAATGCAAAGTTACGATGTTTTTATGTGATATGCAAGAGTTTGACCAATTTTTTTTACACAAAAATAACAGTTTTTTGTTTTTTTATGCAACTTTTTGTATAGGGGGACAAATTATGGTCTCCCATTTTTGAGAAGTTGCATTTTGAGTAATGGATATGGGCTCTTATAGGTGGAGTTTTGTGCAGTTATAGCATTGTTGTCTCTGTTTATAAAAAATCAAATGAGGGGTTAGTTGACCTCCATGTCGGCGGCTAAGCGCTGGCGCACTACTTCGTACATCATTACGCCGGCGGCTACCGATACGTTGAGCGAGCCGATGGCGCCAAACATTGGAATGGCTGCGGCACAGTCGGCCTGCGCGAGGGCTGCGGGGGATATGCCGGTGTCCTCGGCTCCGAGCACGAGTGCAATCGGGGTAGTGTAGTCGGGGGTGGTGTAGTTGACCGCGCCTTTTTCGGTCACGGCCACCACCTTGTAGCCGTTATCCTTGAGGAATTTCAGGGCACCGCTCACGCTGCGTTCGCGACACACAGGAATGTGGAGCAGGGCACCAGCGGAGGTCTTGACGGCATCGCCACCCACGCTCACCGAGCCATGTTCGGGAATGATGATAGCGTCGGCACCCACGCACTCGGCCGAGCGGGCTATCGCGCCGAAGTTGCGTACGTCGGTGATGCCGTCGAGCACGATGATGAATGGGAGACGACCCTCCTCGTAGAGGGCGGGCACCAGATGGTCCAGGCGGTGGTAGGTGATAGGGCTGAGAATGGCTATTGCGCCCTGATGATTTTTGCGGGTTATGCGGTCAATCACCTGCACGGGCACGCGGCGGGTGAGTATGCGGTGGTCGCGAGCGGCGGTGAGCAGTTCGTTAGCGAGGTCGCCTTGGAGGTCCTTCTTGATGAGGAGTTTGTCGATTTCCTTACCAGCCTCAATGGCTTCGATGATGGCGCGAAGGCCGAAGATGTAATCAGATTTTTCCATTTCTACGATTTAGTAGGGAGTCAGCTGTGGCCAGGGCGGCGGCATCGGTGGCTGAGCCAGAGAGCATGAGCGCGAGTTCGTTGCGGCGGTCGGAGTCGGAGAGGGGTCGCACGCGGGTGTGTGTGGCTGAGGCGTCGTCTTCCTTATATACTTTAAAGTGACACTCGCCGAGGGCTGCTACTTGAGCCAGGTGAGTGATGGTTATGACTTGAATTTCCTTGCCCATGGAGGCCATCATGGCGCCCATGCGTGAGGCCACGTCGCCGCTCACGCCGGTGTCCACTTCGTCGAATACGATGGTGGGCAGACCGAGTTGGCCAGTGAGGATTGACTTGAGCGAAAGCATCAGGCGACTGATTTCGCCGCCGGAGGCTCCGGCCGATACGGGGGCAGGGGTTTGATTTTTGTTGAATGCGAAGCGAAATTCCACGTGGTCGTGGCCGTTGGAGTCGAGTTCCTTGAGCGGGTCCACACGGATTTCGGTCAGGAGGTTGGCCATGCCCAGAGGCGAGGCCACCTTGGTGATTTGTGTGGACAGAGTTTGGGCAGCGGCGGTGCGTGCCTTGGTGAGCTGCTTAGCGGCGGCTGTGGCAGCGGCCAGGGCGGTATCCATGGCTTTGCGCAGGTCGGACAGCTCGATGTCGGCCTCCTCAATGAGTTGGAGTTGGCGGCTATACTGCTTGCGCAGGCCAATGAGGTCCTCTATGCTGTCGACCTTGAACTGTTTTTTGAGGGCGTTGAGTTCGCAGAGTCGTTCTTCAATCCATTCAAGTTGCTTGGGGTCGGCCGATAGGGTGGAGTTTTGCTTGGCGAGAGTCTCGGCTATGTCCTGCACCTCAATGCGCGAGCTTTCGATGCGCTCGATGAGTTCGGGCACACCCTCCACCAGTTCGGCTATGTCCTGGAGAGAGTTGATTGCCTCGCTCATGAGGTCGACGGCCGATTGCTCGCCCTCGTAGAGAGCGTCGAGGGCGGTGACGAGGCTTTCCTTGATGCCAGTCATGTTGGACTGCACCTCATGTTCCTCCTCGAGTTCTGTATCCTCCTCGGGAGAGAGGTCGGCCTCCTCAAGGCGTTCCAATTGATAGCGAATGAAACCTTCGTTGTCCTTGACGCGCTGAATTTCTTTCTCCTTGTCGCTCAGGCTGGCTTTAGCGGCAAGATAGGCTGAGTATTTGGCTTGGTAGTCGGCGAGCAGGGCGGAGTTGCCGGCTATGGTGTCGACCACTTGCATTTGCCAGCGCGGGGTGAGGAGCAGGGAGTTTTGGTGCTGGGAGTGGATGTCGATGAGCAGGGCACCGATGGCAGCGAGGGTGGTGAGGGTGACGGGCGAGTCGTTGATGAAGGCGCGTGAGCGGCCTCCGGGGGCGAGTTCGCGGCGCAGGAGCATCTCCTCGTCGTCCCATTCCACTTCGAGTTCGAGTGCTTTGGCCTTGAGTTCGGTTAGCCCCTTGACGGAGAACACGCCTTCCACCACACTCTTGCGGTCGGCAAAGGCTATGGCGCGTTGGTCGGCGCGCGCACCGAGCAGCAGGCCTAAGGCGCCGAGCATAATTGACTTGCCGGCACCAGTTTCGCCCGTGATGATGTTAAGCCCCGGGGTGAAATTGAGTTGCAGGGAGTCGATGAGGGCGTAATTGCTTATCAGGAGCGATTTAATCATTTTTCTTTTCCTTTTTTGATTTCGCGCAGGCGGTTGGTCTCGGTAGGATAGATGGGATAGAGGGTTTCGTATGCGCGTGTGCGTTCGGTTTGTTGAGCCTTGGAGTAGACGTTGACCAGTTCGTCGAGCTTGGCATCGCGAGTGAGGCTGAGCGCCACCGACATGGGGTCGGCATCGTAGATAGTTTTGAGAATGTCGATAGCGTCGGTGATGTTGGCGCGGCCCTTGTCGGGGCTTTGGCTCATCTCGTCGAGTCCGCGTCGGTGATATTGGTAGGTGAAGGTGCGCATGGCTTCGGTCTTGGGGTCGGTGAAGGCCATGAGCAGTGCGGAGCGGTTTTTGTTGTCCTCAAAGGCTTTCCAGCCCACTTCGCCCGACGATTGCGCCTCCTGCACTATTTGGTTGAGGCGTGCCCAGTAGGGGTCGCCGCCCTTGAGCGCAAAACTATCGAAGTCCATAGCTAAAATGAAGTAGGCGTAGAAGTTGAGCAGGGCGGTGATTTGGTTCTCCATGCCGTTTTGGCTGAAGTTGAGTGGCATTCCTTCGGAGTATTCAAAGTCGATTTTGGTGTCGCGGAAGTTGAGCAGCGAAGTAGAGTAGGTGGAGTTATAGACGGGGCGCATGGCCTGCACTTGGAGGGTGCCTTTGGCCGTGTTGTCGCGATACTCGTTAATGGTGAAGAATAGCGTGCACTCAATCTTTTCGTTGGCGTTGAATTGCGCCTCGGAAAATTTCGTGTCGTTCATGTAGGTCGTGACGGCTTCCTTGAACGCCTCAAATACGGAGGTGCCGATGTTTTGCAGCTGCTGGGTATTGACCTCCACCTTGCAGTTGAGCTCTTGGGCTTGCAGGGCGGGGGACAACAGAAGCAGGAGGAAGAGAAGGAGGTGCTTAAAGTTCATTGGCAATGAAGTCGATGATGTCGGCTGCTACGGCTGTTTTGGGTTTGAGTTGACCAGGGATTTGTTGCCCGTTGGCGGTGAGGATAGTTATGAGGTTGGTGTCGGTGGCAAAACCGGCACCGGGGTCGTTGAGCGAATTGAGGCAAATGGCATCGAGGCCTTTGCGGGCGAGTTTGTCGGCGGCGTGCTGGAGTTCGGCGTCAGTTTCGAGCGCAAAGCCGATTAGGTGCTGATTAGGACGCTTTTGGGCGCCGAGGGTGGCGGCGATGTCGGGGTTCTTGACCAGCTCGATGACGGTGGTGTCGATGCCCTCGCGCTTGATTTTGGAGGTGGGGCATTGCGCGGGGCGGAAGTCGGCCACTGCGGCACACATAATCCCCACGTTGCACTCCGGCCACACCTGGAGCGAGGCTTGGAGCATCTCCTGGGCGCTTTCCACCTTAGTGAGCTGAATGTTGGGGTGCTTGGGGGCGATGTTGACGGGGCCGCTCACCAAATGCACCTTGGCTCCACGCGCGGCGAGTTCTTCGGCCAGAGCGTAGCCCATTTTGCCGCTGGAGTAGTTGCCGATGTAGCGCACGGGGTCGATTTTCTCGCGAGTGGGTCCGGCGGTGACCAGCGCGGTGACGCCTTCCATGCTTGCCGTTTGGGCAAAGTGCTGCTTGAGGCGTTCGAGGATTGCTTCTGGCTCGGCCATGCGTCCGCGGCCCACGAGGTGGCTGGCCAGCTCGCCACATTCCGGCTCAATGATGATGTTGCCATAGGAGGCGAGGGTGCGGAGGTTGGCTTCGGTGCTGCCGTGGGCCATCATATCGAGGTCCATGGCTGGGGCTATGAACACGGGGGCTTTGATGGAGAGATAGGTGGTGACGAGCATATTGTCGGCTACTCCGTGGGCCATTTTGCCGAGGGTGCAGGCGGTGCAGGGGGCTATAATCATAGCGTCGGCCCAGAGGCCGAGGTTGACGTGGCTGTGCCATTCGCCTGTGTTAGCGGTGAAAAATTCGCTCACCACTGGTTTGCCAGTGAGTGCCGACATAGTGACGGGGGTGATAAACTCCTTGGCGGAGGGGGTCATCACGGTTTGCACTTCGGCGCCAGCCTTGACGAGCAAACGGGCGAGCATAGCGCTCTTGTAAGCTGCTATGCCGCCAGTAATTCCGAGTATGATATGCTTGCCTTTGAGCATTTTATCGGTGGAGTTTTGTGCGCATGTAGATGCGAGTGATGACCTGCTTGGTGTGGGCTGGAAATTCGCCTTTGAGCATCCAATCGTAGTAGGAGGGCTCTTTGGCGAATACTTCGCTCACGAGCTGACCTTTATGTTTGCCAAAGTTGAACACCTCTTCGCCCTTGTCGTTGAAGATGATGCGTCCGCTCATGTCGGCGTTTTTGTTGTAGGCGGAGAACTCGGCCAGGAAGTCCATGTCGTTGCGGAGCTGGTCGGGGTAGTGGTCGAGCTGCGCTTGGAGCACTTCGAGGGTGGCCTGAGTGTCGGCCAGGGCGCTGTGGGCATCGGTGAGGGTTTCGCCACAATAGAACTTATATGCAGCCGAGAGGGTGCGCTGTTCGAGCTTGTGGAAGATGGTTTGCACATCGATGAGGCGGCCGCGCATGGGGTCGAAGTCGTCCACGCCAGCGCGGATGAGTTCCTCCATGAGCAGGGGGAGGTCAAACTTCACGTGGTTATAGCCAGCAATGTCGCAGCCAGTGAAGATGCGAGCCACCTCGCGCGCGATTTGGCGGAAGGAGGGCTGGTTGGCCACGTCGGCATCGGTAATGCCGTGTACTTCCGTGGCCTGGGCGGGAATGGGACGCTCGGGGTTAATGCGGATAGTACGTTCTTCGCGGGTGCCGTTGGGGTAGAGTTTAATGTAGCAAAGCTCTACGATGCGGTCGTTTTGAAAGTCGATCCCGGTGGTTTCGAGGTCGAAGAATATAATAGGTTTTTTTAGGTTAAGTTTCATTCAGGTTGAGGCGCGTTAGAATTCCGATACGTTCATGGGCATGAGGAGCATCAGCAGGTCGGTGCCTTCGGCTTGGTTGACGTTGGTGAACACACCGGGGCGTGAGGGGTCGCTCAGGGCCACTTCCACTTCGGAGGAAGAGAGGGTGGAGAAGAACTCCATGAGGTAGCCGGCGGAGAAGCCAATCACCATTTCGCTGTGGTTGAAGTCGCAGGGTATGGTTTCAACAGCCGAGGTGCAGTAATTGTTGTCGACGGCCTTGATGGTGAGCTCGGAGGGGGTGATGCGGAGCTTCACGAGGTTTTGGCCTTGGTCGCCAAACACGCTCACGCGGCGCAGGGAGGAGAGGAACGACTGGCGGTCGATGGTGAGCTGATAGGGGTTGTTGCGGGGAATTACGCGGGTGTAGTCGGGGAAGTTGCCCTTGATGAGCTGGCAGCTCAGGCACATGTCGGCGGTGATAATCATGCAGCGCTTGTCGTCGATGGACACTCTCACGTCGCGGTCGCGTTGGAGCACGTTTTTGATTACCTGTGCGGGCTTGGTGGGAATGATGCAGTGGCACTCCACGCCAGGCTCCACATCGTTGCTGCGGTAGCACACGAGTTTGCGGGTGTCGGTGGCCACGAAGGCGAAGGAGTCGGGCTTGATGTCCCAGTAGATGCCCATCATCATGGGGCGGAGGGTGTCGGAGCCAACAGCGAAGATGGTGTTGTCGATGCCGTTGAGAATTACGTCGGACTTGATGCTGAAGTTGCAGGCGTTCTCATCGGTTTGCACTTGCGGGGTGGGGTATTCATCGCCCGAGATGCCCACGAAGTCAAATTTACCCTTGTCGCCGTTGTAGCTCACGGCAATGGCGAGGGTTTCGTCGTTGATGTCGAAGGTGATGCCGATGTCGGGCATTGACTTGAGCAGGTCAATGAGGCGACGAGCGTCGACGCACACGCGACCAGAGCCTTCGGCTTCGGTGACCATGAGCGAGGCAGAGAGAGTATTTTCGATGTCGGAGGCGGTGATTGTGAGCTTGTTATCATGCAGCTCCAACAGGAAGTTGTTGAGGATAGGCATCGGGTTCTTAGAGTTGATGACTTTGCTCACAGCCGAGGTCTGAGCATAGAGTGCTCGGCTCTCCACATTAAATTTCATAGGGATATATTTTTAGTCTGTTATTTTTTCAATCTACAAAATTACGATTTTTTTCGCAATTCGCCAAATCTTTTAGCGATTTTTTGCTTTTTGCGTTTTTTGCCGCTGGTGGTGCTCTGCTTGAGGGCGGCGGTGATGGCGGGGTCGCGGGTGTTGACCACTTCGTAGTAGGCGGCCGAGCCGAGCACGTCGCGGGCAATCAACGCCTTGAGCTGGTTGAGAATAACGGGGCGCGAAATGCCGATGTAGTACCAGCGCGCAGGTACACCATGGGCGGCGGCGTAGTTCACGAAGTCGCCCAAGAGGGCATTGTCGGTCGGGAGCATATTGAGCAGCTCGTCCACACTGGTGGCGTTGTTGAGCAGGGCGCGGTTGGCATCGGCGTGCTCAAAGGCGTAGCGGAGGAGCTGGCCGCCGTTCACCACCTGCGAGTAGTAGGAGGTGATGTTGGTGGTGTCGGTGGGCACGAACAGGTCGGGCATAATGCCACCGCCGCCATACACTTCGCGTCCGGCGCGAGTGTGATAGAGCAGCGTCTTGTCGAGCTTGATAGAGTCGGCGTTGAAGGCCTCGCCCGAGAGGTAGCGGTCAAACACTTCCAGCTCATAGTCGTCCTTCTGCCCCTTGGTGAAGGGCTTTTGGATGCAGCGCCCCGAGGGGGTGTAGTAGCGGGCGGTGGTCACGCGAATGGCGGAGCCGTCGGCCAGATCGTGTTGCTTCTGCACGAGGCCCTTGCCGAAGGAACGGCGACCGATGATTTTGGCGCGGTCGTTGTCCTGCATGGCGCCAGCCATGATTTCGGAGGCCGAGGCCGAAAACTCATCAATAATCAGGGTGAGCGGTTCGGAACGGAAGGTGCCCTTGCCGTCGGCTATCACCTGCTGTTGCAGTTCGCCGCCACGGCCGCGGGTGCTCACAATCTCGTCGCCCGCTTCGAGAAACTCGTTGGCCATTTGGATAGCCACGTCGAGATAGCCGCCCGAGTTGCCACGGAGGTCAATGATGAAGCGGCGCGCGCCATCGCTCTTGAGCATCATCATGGAGGTGAAGAACTCCTTGAACGTGTTGCGGCCAAACTTGTTCACCTTGATGTAGCCCACTCCTGGCTCAATGAGGTAGGAGGCATCGATTGAGGTGATGGGAATGTCGCCACGGGTGATGTCGTAGCTGAGCGGCTCGGCGGCGGAGTTGCGCTTCACCTGGAGCTTGACGCGGCTGTTCTTGGGGCCACGCAGGAGCGACAGGACGGAGTCGTTCTGAATTTTGCGGCCAGCCACTTTGTGGTTGTCCACGGTGAGGATGCGGTCGCCAGGGAGCAAGCCCACCTTCTCGGAGGGGCCGCCCGAGATTACTTCCACCACCGTGATAGAGTCGTTGATAATCTGGAAGGAGATGCCTATGCCAGAGAACGAGCCTTCGAGTTCGGAGTTGACGTTTTCGAAGTCCTTGGCAGGAATGTAGGCGGTGTGGGGGTCGAGGTTGGCAAGCAGGGCGGGGATTGACTCGTCGACGAGGGAGTCGAGGTTCACCTCGTCCACATACTCGTCGGCTATAATGTCGAGCAGCTCGGAGAGCTTGTCGGCCGCGGCCGATTGGGTTTGGATAAGCGAGGGGAGGTTGGAGCCGAGCCAGATGCCAATGAGCAGGGCTGCGGCGATGTAGAGCGGAAATCGCTTGGTGGGATTATTCATGTTCGGGTGTTTCAACGTAGTCAACTACAATTCCGGCGCGACGGAGCAGGTCGATGCCATCGGTGAGTCGGTAGTCTTCGGCATACACCACGCGGCGTATGCCTGATTGGATGATGAGCTTGGCACATTCGATGCAGGGGGCGGCGGTGACGTAGAGCGTTGCGCCTTCGGAGGAGTTGTTGCTTCGGGCCACTTTGGTTATAGCGTTGGCTTCGGCATGGAGCACGTAGGTTTTGGTGTTGCCGTTTTCGTCCTCACACACGTTTTCGAAGCCAGAGGGGGTGCCGTTGAAGCCGTCGGAGATGATCATTGACTGCTTAACGATGATAGCTCCCACTTTGCGCCGTTGGCAGTAGGAGTTTTCGGCCCAGATGCGAGCCATTCGGAGGTATCGTTTGTCAAGAGCAGATTTCTTGACTTCGGGGTTGCTGTCCATGCTTAAAATTCGCTAAAAAACACGCGCAAAAATACAAAAAAAAGGCGGGATTGCAAAATTTAACATTTTTTAAGAAACGCGTTTGTAACATTTGCAACTACTTGATTGTTAGCGAGTTGTTTGTTTGTGTTACAAAAGGCGACCGAGCGAATACATATGTTTGTAACATCAATGCAACTACAATTGCGCTGCGTAACTCGTTGATTTTCAAATGTTGTGTGTTACAATTTGAATATTTTTTGAAAAATTGCGAAAAAAAGTTGCAAAAATTCTTGCATTTAAAAAATTTTTGTATATTTGCAGTGTCAAAAGTTACTAAACCAAGACAGAAAACGACCCGAAAATATTAACCCATCCTAAAATTTCAACATTATGACCACCGCCAACTCTCCCTTAATGGCAAAGCTCATCGAACTGCAGGATAACCTCTATAACTTCGCCTATATGCTCACCGGCAACCGCGATGACGCTCAAGACCTCCTCCAGGACACCACCCTCAAAGTGTATGAAAAGGCCGAAATGTTTGTAGAAAACTCCAACTTCAAAGGCTGGGTATTCACCATCATGCGCAATATCTTCATCAACAACTACCGCCGTGAAGTGCGCTCCAACACCTTTATCGACACCACCGACGACCTCTACCACATCAACTCCTCTCAGGACAGCTCCATCGAATCGGTAGAGGACACCTACTCCGCTGGCGAAATCATGAACGCCATCAACTCCTTCAGCGATGAATATCGCCGCCCCTTCAGCATGCACGTCGAAGGCTTTAAGTATGCCGAAATTGCCGACGAACTCGGCCTCCCCCTCGGCACCGTCAAGAGCCGCATATTCTTCGCCCGTCAACGCCTCCAAGAAATGCTTGCAGACTATCGTTGATAGTCACCCTTCCCCCCCTCCTCACGCTCATTCTCCCTCTCTCCTCCCTCTCCCCCCCCCTTTTAGACATCTTCCCTCACCTAAATCTATTAATACTATGAGAACTGCAATTTTGGGCGCTTGCGCCCTGCTGGCCGCCTCGGTTTCAGCTGCTGTGCCCCAACGCGTAATTGTGTTGGCTGGCGACTCCTCCTCAGTCAACTCGCAGGTGATGCATCTGCTCTACGACTCCAGTGAATTTGAATTTCACGAACCAAACTCCCCGCGCTTCCTCTTCCTCGACCGCGAAGGCAAAATAGCCCTCGGCATCGGCGGCCAATTCTATGGCACCATGCTCTACGACTTCGACGGACTCTCCAACGCCGGCTCCAACTTCATACCATACGACATCACCCCCTCCGCCGCCGCCTCCCAAATGAATTGGAGCGCCAACAACTCCAAGGTGTTCCTCCACCTCGGTGGTCACGACTCCCGCTTGGGCTACTACCAAATGTATATCCAAGCCGGATTTGCAGGCCCGAGCAACTCTTTCCAGCTCAACCAAGCCTGGATGGGCGTAGGCGCATGGCAAGTGGGTTTGGCCCTCTCCACCTTCTGCGACCCCGCCGGCCCTGCCACGGTTGACACCCAAGGCCCCAACGGACAAGCCTCGCTCAAAAACGTGCATATCAGCTACCGTCCCCAACTCGACGAGCACTGGCGTCTCGGCATAGCCCTCGAAGCACCCGCCGCCACCTGCACCTATGCCTCTGCCACCTCCGCCGCCACCTCGCAAAGAGTGCCCGACGTGCCCGCATTCGTTCAGTATTCCTGGGATCAACAAGCAAGCCACGTGCGCCTTTCGGGCCTTGTGCGCAACTTAGCCTACATGGCCGACGGCCTGAAATTCACCCCCGGCTATGGTGTGCAAATGAGCACCAACTGGCAAATCACTCGCCCCTGGTCGGTATATGCCGATGCCACTTATGGACGCGGTATCGCTGCATATATCAACGACTTGCAGGGCAATGGACTCGACCTTGTGCCCTCGGCCGATGATCCCGCCAAACTGATTGCTCCGCGCTCACTCGCCCTCGCTGGCTCCATGCGCTACAACATCACGCCCTCGCTCTTTGCCAACGTGGCCGCTGGCTACGTGCGCCTCTACGACACTGCCTCACTCGGCTCCGACGCCTATCGCCACGGGGTCTATGCCTCGGTCAATGCCTTCTACACCCTCCTGCCCAACTGCCTCATCGGTGTGGAATATGCCCACGGCACTCGCAACCCCTCCCTCGCCGCTAATCGCCTCACCACCGCCCTCCGACTCTCGTTCTAAGAACGGGAGTTTCTAAACTTTCTACTAAAAAAATCCCCGAAAAATTTGCTTGGTTCGGGGATTTGTCGTAACTTTGCGAGGTATGGAAAAGTATCTCGTATCGGCCCGCAAGTATCGCCCCTCCACGTTTGCTTCCGTGGTGGGGCAAAAGGCGCTTGCGGTGACCCTCAAAAATTCTATCACCACCGACCGCCTGGCGCACGCCTACCTCTTCTGCGGTTCGCGCGGTGTGGGCAAAACGTCGTGCGCACGTATCTTTGCCAAAACCATCAATTGCACCAACCGAACTGAGCAGGGCGAGGCTTGCAACGAGTGCGACTCCTGCCGTGCTTTCAATGAGAACCGCTCGCTCAACATTATCGAACTCGACGCCGCCTCCAACAATGGCGTGGACGATATCCGCCAGCTCATTGATCAAACCCAGGTGGCACCCGTCGATGGCAAGTATCGCGTGTTTATCATCGACGAGGTGCATATGCTGTCGCAAGCGGCCTTCAATGCCTTCCTCAAAACCCTTGAAGAGCCGCCGAAATCGGTGATTTTCATCCTCGCCACCACCGAGAAGCATAAGGTGCTCCCCACTATCCTCTCGCGCTGCCAAATCTACGACTTCAACCGCATCACGGTGGAGTCGATGGTGGAACATCTGCAATATGTGGCTCAAAATGAGGGCATTGAGGTGGAAACCGCTGCCCTCAACGTGATAGCTCGCAAGGCCGACGGCGCCATGCGCGATGCCCTGTCGATTTTCGACCAGGTGGCGGCCTCCTCGCTGGGCAAAATTACCTACCAGAGCACCATCGACAACCTCAACGTGCTTGATGCTGCCTATTACAACCGTCTGCTCGAGGCGTTCCTCACAGCCAACGTCACCGAGGCACTCCTTATATATAAGGATATTCGCGACAAGGGCTTCAACAACCACTTCTTCCTGAATGGTTTGGCCGACTATTTCCGCGACTTAGCCGTGGCGCTCGACCCGCGCACCCTCTCGCTCATTGAGACGGGTGAGGAGCACCGCCAAGCCATGGCGCAATTAGCTGCACGCTGCACTCCGCGTATGCTCTACGATGGAATGGAACTGCTCAACGAGGCCGACCTCCACTATCGCGAGGTGGCTAATAAGCAGTTCTTGGTGGAATTGACCTTAATCAAACTCTGCCAAGCGTTCAGCCCCTCTCCTAAGAAAGGGCACGGAGAGGGGCGGAAATTAAAGCCCATAGCTGTCGCCGGCGCTCAGCCGCAGCCTCAACCTCAGGCTCCAGTTCAACCCCAGCCTCAGGTGCAACAGCCAGCCCCGGCGGCAACTACTCAACCCCAACCCTCCCAACCGAAGCGCACCGCTCCAGCGGGTGCTGCTACGCGCCTCAAGGGGGTGGGGCCCACCATGTCGCTACGCATGCAGCCGGCCGCTCCGGCTGCCGCTGCGCCTCAGGCCCCAGCCACGCCGGCGGCCGCCACGGCTCCGCCTCCGCCTCCTCAGCAGCCAGTGGCCGCTCCGCTCACTGCCGACGGTGTGAAACACGCCTGGCGACAGCTTGCCAACGCCTACAGCTCGGAGTTTGCCTTGGCCACCACCCTGCGCACCACCGCACCCACCCAGCAGCCCGACGGCTCCTGGATTGTGGCCGTGGAGAGTCCCGCGCAGCAGTCGAGCTTGGAGCAGCGTCTGCCAACCCTTTGCCGCACCATTGGGCAGCAGTTCGGTCTCCCAGAACTCCCCATCAAGGTGATGCTCGTGGAGGGCGATGGCTCGCCTGCCACCTGGACCGAAAGCCGGGTGCTGCAACATATCCTCGACAATCATGCCGCAATACGCCAAATGGTTGAAGAACTCCATTTGTCACTACAATGAAACTCACTCAAATCCTATTTATCTTCCTCCTCTCCGCCCTCTCCTCGCTCGCCGCTTTCTCGCAATCCAAAATTGCAGTCACCATTGCGGTCGACGGCGATAAGGAGGCTGTGCAGGTGCTGAAGTTCTACTCCACCATACCCATCCCCCCGGAGGAGTTCGCGCGGCTGGAACTCATACCGATAGCCGACCTCCCGCTCACAATCAAACCCACTTTCCCCAATGTGCCAATCGAGCAGCTGCTGGTCAATGGCAAGCCGCGCAAACCGCTCTATGGCTCCTACTCGGTGGGAAACCTTGCCAATGGCGACCTCATCACCGTCAAGGTGGGGCAAGCCGCCGCCTCCGAGGTCTACTCCGTGGTGTTGCATTGCCGCCCCGAGGCCGTGGCCGTGTATCATGGCAATTCGTTTCAGGAGTATACGCTCACCCCTGGCGCGGAGACGCAGGAGCTGCAAGTGCCACACGACGACCCCATGCTGCGCATTGAGCCGCGCCGTGGCTATCGCATTTCTGGCATCGAAACGGGCGAAGGCACACTCCTCTCCTCGCCATTTGAGGTGAAGCAGGATATGATGGTGGTGGTGAACAGCGAGGAGTATCCGCGCAACCGTCAGGCCATAGTCTACCTCCAGCCCACGCTTTGGAACAGTCAGCAAATCACGCTTGCCCCCTACGACCCTGGTGCCACCTCCACGCTGAAGATTGAGGGCGGCTACAGCACATTGTATTATAACTCCCTCGACTTCCCCGCGCGCCTGCAATTCGCCTCTTCCACTGGCTCCACGCAGGTATATTTCAACGGCGAACAGGTGTTTGAAACCACCCCCGAAATCTATTTTCCCAACATGATGCCCGATGTGGCTGTAATTAAGATTTTTGCTGGCGAACCGCGCGAACATGAGGTGACAATCGACTGCGAGGAGGGCGTGAAATACCGCTGCGTGGTGGATCGCGTGAAACATATCCAGAAGCGCTATCGCTGCATTGGGCCAACGGAAATGGTGCTCACAGGGCTGTATGGCCCCATTGACGTGCGCGCCGACGGCGAAATCATTCTCGCCGACGACAATGGCGAACACCACCTCACCATCACGCGCGACACCCACCTCCGCATCCTCGCCGAGCAAGGTGCCCTCCCCGAGCTGCAAACCGATGACGCCGCCTCCCTCTACGACCTCCTCGGTCGCCGCGTCCTCACCCCCACCCGTGGCCTCTATCTCCGCAATGGTCGCATAGTGCGGAACTTATAAGCCCTATAGGCCTTATAGGCCCCATAAATAACTCAGGGTGCACTGGTTGGTGCACCCTGAGTCGTGGTTAGCGGGGGGGGATTAGTGGCGGGGGGAGCGGGGGCCGCGGTCGCCACGGTCGCGACGGGGGCCGCGTTCTTCACCTTCGGGGCGAGGACGACGGGGTTCGCGGGGGCGTTCTACCCAGCCTTCGGGTTTGGGCTGGAGAGCACGCATGGAGAGGCGATATTTGCCTGATTTCTTGTCGATTTCGATCAGCTTGACGGTCACTTCGTCGCCTTCTTTGAGGCCAGAGGCTTCCATGTCGGGCAGACGGTCCCAGGAGATTTCGCTGATGTGGAGCAGACCGTCGCGGTTGGGCATGAATTGCACGAATGCGCCGAAGTCCTGAATGGTCATCACCTTGCCGGTGTATACTTCGCCCTCTTCGGGTTGAGCCACGATGGCGCGAATCATAGAGAGTGCGCGGTCGATAGCGTCCTTGTTGGGGGCAGCCACTTCGATGTAGCCTTCTTGGTTGATTTCGTCGATGCTTACTGATGCGCCGCTTTCTTCCTGAATACCTTGGATAACCTTGCCGCCAGGGCCGATTACGGCACCGATCAGTTCCTTAGGAATGGTCATGGTGACGATGCGGGGCACGGAGGGCTTGTAGTCTTCGCGGGGAGCGGGGATAGTTTCGTTGATGATGTTGAGGATGTGCAGACGACCGTCGCGAGCTTGCATGAGAGCCTTTTCGAGGATTTCGTAGCTCAGACCGTCGCACTTGATGTCCATCTGGGTGGCGGTGATACCGTTGGTGGTGCCGGTTACCTTGAAGTCCATGTCGCCGAGGTGGTCTTCGTCGCCGAGGATGTCGCTGAGCACAGCCCATTTTTGACCGTCGGAGATGAGGCCCATGGCGATACCAGCTACGGGGCGCTTCATCTGCACGCCAGCGTCGAGCAGCGAGAGGGTACCGGCGCATACGGTGGCCATGGAGCTGGAGCCGTTACTTTCGAGGATATCGCTGACGATGCGGGTCACGTAGGGGAAGTTGTCGGGGAGCATGCTCTTGAGGGCGCGGTGGGCCAGGTTGCCGTGGCCGATTTCGCGACGGCTCACGCCGCGTGCGGGACGTGCTTCGCCAGTGGAGAAGGGGGGGAAGTTGTAGTGGAGGAGGAAGCGTTCGTGGCCTTGGTCGAGCACTTCGTCCACGATTTTTTCGTCGAGCTTGGTGCCGAGGGTCACGGTTGCGAGGCTTTGGGTTTCACCGCGGGTGAACACAGCCGATCCGTGGGGGCCGGGGATATAGTCCACTTCGCACCAGATGGGGCGGATTTCGGTGGTTTTGCGGCCGTCGAGGCGGATACCTTCGTCGAGCACACAGCGGCGCATAGCTTCTTTTTCAACGTCGTGGTAGTAGCGCTTCACGAGTGCGGTTTTGGCTTCGCGTTCTTCTTCGGGGAGCGATTCAATGTATTCTTCGCACACTTTCTTGAAGGAGTCGGCGCGCCAGTGCTTGTCGGCGCAGCCTTGCTTAGCGATGGCGTAGCACTTGTCGTAGCACTTGTCGTGCACGTCCTGACGGAGAGCTTCGTCGTTCACTTCGTGGCAGTATTCGCGCTTAACGATGCCGAGTTCGGCGGCGAGTTCTTCCTGGGCTTTGCATTGAACCTTGATGGCGTCGTGAGCGGCCTTGAGGGCTTCGAGGAGCACTTGTTCCGACACTTCGTTCATTTCGCCTTCCACCATCATGATGTTGTCGTAGGTGGCACCAACCACGAGTTCGAGGTCGGCGTTGGCGAGTTGTTCAAAGGTGGGGTCGATTACGAACTCACCGTTGATGCGAGCCACGCGCACTTCGGAGATGGGGCCGAGGAAGGGGATATCGCTGCAGGTGAGGGCAGCGGAGGCTGCGAGGCCTGCGAGAGCGTCGGGCATGTCTACGCCGTCGGCGCTATACATGGTCACGGTGACAAAGGTGTCGGCGTGATAGTTGTCGGGGAAGAGTGGACGGAGCACACGGTCCACGAGGCGAGAGGTGAGGATTTCATAGTCGCTGGCACGGCCTTCGCGCTTGAGGAAGCCACCGGGGAAACGACCGTTGGATGAGAATTTTTCCTTGTACTCTACGGTGAGGGGCATGAAGTCAACGCCCTCGCCGGCTTCGGCTGCTGACACTACGGTAGCAAGCAGCATGGTGTTGCCCATACGCAACTCTACGGCTCCATCAGCCTGCTTGGCGAGCTTGCCGGTTTCGAGAGTAATCTCGCGGCCGTCGGGGAGGGTGATGGTTTTTTTGATAACGTTCATTATGGTTTTGATTAAATAATTCGCGCAAAGTTACAAAAAAAACGCGACCTACGCAAATAATTTTTTATTTCGCGCTATGTGAAGAAGAGATAGGCGGCGAGGATGCCAGCTATGGAGCCGCTCACGTCGGCCAGCAGGGCGTAGGGCACGGCGTAGCGGGTGCGGCGTATGCCCACGGAGCCAAAGTAGACGGCCAGGACGTAGAACATCGTGTCGGTCGACCCCTGTATGGCGGCCGAGCAGCGGGCCACGAAGGAGTCGGCGCCGTAGGTGTTCATCAGGTCAATCATCATGCCGCGCGAGCCAGAGCCGCTGAGCGGTTTCATGAGCGCCGTGGGGAGTGCGCCCACCCATTCGGAGTTGACCCCGCAGGCATCAAACAGCGAGGTGAGGCCAGCGGTGAGCATATCCAGTGCGCCAGCGGCACGGAGCACCCCAATAGCCACCAGTATCGCCACTAAGTAGGGTATGATTTTGACTGCCGTTTGAAAACCCTCCTTGGCCCCCTCAATGAAGGCCTCGTAGACGTTGATGCGGCGCCATAGCCCAGCGGTTATGAAGCCAGTTATGACGGTGAGCAGCAGACTGTTGGCTATCAGCGAGCTATAGCGCGACACGGCCTCTTGGGGCATGGCGGAGAAGCCCCACACCATGGCTCCAATCAGTAGACTCAGGCCGCCCAGCCAACTGAGCAGCACGGGGTCGAGGAGCGAAATTTTTTGTTTGTGACAGAGGGCAATTATTCCCACGAGGGTGGCGACAAACGTGGCCACCATGATTGGGAGAAACACGTCGGTGGGGTTGGCCGCGCCCGCCTGCGCGCGATACATGATGATGCTGATTGGAATGAGGCAAAGCCCCGAGGCGTTGAGCACCAAAAACATAATCATCGCATCGGTGGCAGTGTCCTTTTTCTTGTTCAGTTCCTGAAGTTCCTGCATGGCTTTGAGCCCGAGCGGCGTGGCGGCGTTGTCCAGTCCGAGCATATTGGCGGCGAAGTTCATGAACATTGACCCCATGGCTGGATGCTGCGGCGGCACACCCGGGAATAGGCGGCTGAAGAGGGGAGCCACGAGGCGCCCCATCACGTTTATTATCCCCGCGCGCTCGCCTATTTTCATAAGCCCGAGCCATAGCGAGAGCACCCCCGTGAGTCCCAGCGCGAGTTCGAAGGCCGAGGAGGCGGAGGTGAACGACGCATTGACGGCGCGTGTCCACACTTCGGTGTCGCCCGTGAAGATGGAGGCGGCCAGGCAGGCCACGAAAGCCACGATGAAGAAGGCGGCCCAGATGTAGTTTAGTGCCATTGCAGAAGGTAGATGAGGGCTTCGGGCCCGAGGTTGAAAATCAAGTCGAGCACCGACAGCCCGGGGATAAAACCGAGTTTGTCCTGACGGATTTGCCAGTAGGGAGGCTGCTGGCCCACTTCCATATTGGCCGCTTCTACGCCCTCGATGGGGAGTTGCAGGCAGCGGCGTATCACGCTGTCAAATTGCGCGTTAAGCTCCGTCACCGTGCCGAAGTCGTCGCGGTCGGCAAGGAGCGGACGGAAGTCGTCGGCGTAGAACTCAAAGTAGGGGGTGCGTCCGTAGGCACTTTCGAGTGCGGTCCACATGGTGTGGTTCCAATGGCCGTGCTGACTAATGCGCGTGTCGCCCCACGAGCGCCCATAGGGCTTGGCTATCGGCACGGTCAGCTCCACCGCCCCGCGCACGTCGGCTATGACCATGCGGTGCACCTCCTTTTGCCGCTTGTCGAAGCGGGCGTTGAGGTCGATTTCCACCTCCGGGTTGCGCGCGATGATGCGATAGTAGGAGGCCGAGGGGCAGAAGAGCGAGGGTAAAATCACAGCGCAGCGATTATGGCGGTGAGCAGGTCGAAAGACTCGCGTGGAGCCTCGGTCCAGAAACTTTCATACTGTGCGCCATTGTCGGCCACGCGTCCGGGGGTGTCGGAAATCACGCGCAGGCAGATAAATTCCACGCCATACTTGGCGCAGGTCTGAGCCAGCGCACCGCTTTCCATGTCGCAGCCGATAGCGTCGGGGTAGATGCTGAGAATGTGCGCCACCTGCTCGGGAGTGTCAACAAACACGTCGCCCGAGGCCATGATGCCCATCTTCACGCGCGGGAATTGGCGCAACTGGGGGAGGGCAAGCACGCGCTCTGAGCCGGGGAAGATTTGTGGATAGCCTGCTGCCTCGCCGGGTGTGGTGCCAGGTCCGCACCACACGTCGTGGTAGCCCACGCCAGTGGCCACAGCCATGTCCAGCACGTTGGCACCGCCAGTGCCGCCAGCCACGCCCGAGTTGATAATCAGTTCGGGTGCAAAGGCGCGAATTAGGGCCGAACCGCCGAGGGCTGCGTTCACCTTGCCGATGCCCACCTTGGTGAGGCAAATTTCGTGTGCGCCAATCGCACCTGTATATAAGGTGTAGCCCTCCACTTCGAGGGTTTGGGGATTTTGGAGCAGGGGGAGCATCAGTTGCAGCTCCTTGTCCATGGCCACTATAAGTCCAATTTTCATTCTTCAGGGGTTGTTAGGGGTAATATAAAACGGAAGCGGGCGCCAGGGCCAGAGTAGGTGGTGTCGAGTTCCACGCGGGCGCGCAGCGACTTGGCCACGAGCCTGCAAACGCTCAGACCCAGTCCGGAGCCGTCCACTTCGGGGTTGAGTTTTTCAAATCGCTCAAATATCACTTCGGCCTTGTCGGCAGGTATGCCGCAGCCAGTGTCGGTGACTGTAAATTCCGCCTCGCCTCGGTCTGGGTTGCTGCTCAGGGTGAGGTTGATTTCGCCCTCGGCGGTGAATTTGGCGGCGTTGCTCAGGAGGTTGAGCAAAATCATCTCCACGCGTTGCGGGTCGGTCATCGCCACCACCGCTGGGGTGGGGAGATGGAGTTTCAGTGCCACGTCCGGAGCCACTTGGCCGTTGATTGACTTAGCGGCGAGCTTGGCCACGTCGTTGAGATCCACTGGAATATGGCGCGAACGGAGTTTGCCGCTGTCGGCCACACTCAGATCCTTCACGTCGGTAATGAGTCCTTGCAGCAGCGCCACGTTCACCGCCACCACCGACATGAATTGCTCCAGATAGCGCTTGTTTTCGCCCTGGGCGTTATCGATAATCATTTGTGAGTACTCCACGATGGGCGCAATGGGGAGCATCACCTCGTTGGTGATGTAGTTGATGAGCTTAGTTTTCTGAAGTTCCATTTCGCTGCTGCGCTGGAGTGCTTGGCTGAGTTCTTGCTTGACGTTTTGCAGGTGGGCGCGTTCATCTTCCAGACGCTGATTGGCGGCGGCGAGTTGCTTGCGGCGGCGCGCCAGGCGGCGAGTCATCAGTCCGAGCGAGAGGAGCATCAGCAGCAGTAGACCGAGTGCTATGGCGGCACTGATGAGCATGCGATGGTGGTAGCTAAGCAGTTCCTCCGCCCCTTTGAGGCTCTCGCTCTCAAAGGCGTGGGCCACTTCCAGCTCGCGCAGACGTTCCTTGGCGCGTAGGTCGATGTAGCGTTCCAGCACGTCGGAGTACTGCATTTCCGTGTCGAGCAGCAGTGCCTTGTTGTCCGTGGCTATGGCGGCCGTTTTGAGTTGTCTGAGGTAGTAGCGTTGCTCAAATATGTCGTGGGTTTGGCTCAACAACCGTTGTAGCAGGGGGATAGCCTCGGCATAGTGCTGTTGCTTCATCAGCAGGGCCATGCGGGCTATCGGTTCTTGCTCGTCAAGGGCTTTGAGGGTGGGGTTATTGGCTGTGATTTGCTCCACGCGGTCGTAGAGGTGGGTCACTTCGTGGAGCGAGAGGGTGGGGTAGCTCATGAGCATACGGCGCAGCACCATAAATCGCTCCGTTTGCATCGACTTATAGGGGCGGCTATGGCGGCGGAAGTTCACCTCCATGCGGTCGATATTAGCTAAGAGTTTGCGGTCGTTTTCGAGTGACTTTTGGGGCAAATCGTTGCGCAGATAAGTCTTGGCGGCCGCTTCGTAGAACTTATTTTTCAGCCTAAGACCCTTGTCGTGAGGCAGTTTGATGATTTCGCGGTCGAGGCGGTCAAAAATTTCGGCTATCACCGCGCCGTCGGATATTCGCCCCACGTAGACGGCCACGGCCGAGAGTTGGGCGGTACGGTCGTAGACGCTGAGCGCGTTGGAGTGCTTGTTGCGATTGAGCTGCACCACTCTGCGCTTGATTTCGTCGCTGAGTTCCTGGGCGGAGTTGAAGTGATGTCGCTCGGCGCGATACATGGCAAGGAGCGTTTCAATGATTTGTCGGTCGTCGTCCTTGGGGAGCAGGAGCAGCAGGTCGCGGAGCGAGTCGAGTTGCGCCACTGAATTGCTTTCGAGGGCCATATTGGCTATGGCGTCCACCTGCACCCACTGGTCGCCCATATGCTGCCCCACGGCGAGTAATTCCTGTGCCACGTGGGGATATTCGCGCGGCTCGGCGAGATCTAATATATTATATAGGAGTGTGGCGGAGTCGGTAGACGTGTGTGCTTTGGTGAGTTCGCGGCGTAGTGAGTCGGTCAGCGTCTGTCGGCATTGCGGTGATAGGTATTGAGCAGGCGCAACCAAACCACACGCAGCGGTTATTATGCATAATATAAGGAATTTACAACAACTCATAAATTTCATTAGTGATAAAATGACGTCACAAATCAGTGACAAAAGTAATAAATTACTCCAAAACCACCAAATTTTTTTGCAAAAGTTTAGAAAATTAGCAATTTTGACCTATAAGTCTAATCATTTGGTAATATCACAAAAAATACGTAACTTTGCACACCCTCAAAGAGAAGATTACGACGAACTTTTAATTGTTCGCACTTTCTATACACAACCTCTAAAAACTGAAAGTCTCATAAATTCAGCTTGCAATATGGCCGAAAAGAAAGAATTTCTTAAAGACAAAAAAGCGATAACATTTTTGGATCTGTTCGCTGGTGCTGGTGGCATCAGTGAAGGATTTTTACAAGCCTATACTAAAGACAAGTATTTTAAGTTTATACTTGCAAGCGATATTAATGAGAACTGTGAACTTACTCACGTAGTTAGATATAACCACCAATTCGGACTTGACACCAAATTTCTAACAGCAGATATCATGTCGGACGATTTTATTCCTCGTTTAATGAAGGAATTGAATGGTCAAACTATTGATGTCGTGACTGGTGGCCCGAGCTGTCAGTCATTCAGTCTCTCTGGGCGACGCAAACGTTTCGACAAACGCGACAACCTGTTTCTTCATTATCTTGCAGTCATTCGAAAACTCCGACCAAAATATTTTGTAATGGAGAACGTCAAAGGGCTGTTAACTAAGGACAAAGGGAAATTCAAAGACGCTATAATGAATGAAATCCGCTCCATCATTGATGACGAGCGTGTTCCTTCATTCATGATGTACGTGGATAAGATGCTCAAATCTTCAGCCACAAACTTCGTTCGCAATTGCATTCTTAATAAAATTAAGATGGAAATATTGAATAATGAGGAGACTTTGCAAGCGAAGGATGCATTTTTTGCTCAACTGGAACAGCAGTTCAAAACAATCACGCGCAAGATTGATTATCGTTTGAGTAAATCTGATGTCTATATCGCAACCATACGACATGGACTCAATTTATTGCAACGCTCTGAAGAACGCAATGCAATTTCATCGGCTGTCATAAATGAAAAAACTGTTGCAGATATAGATAACGACTTATTTGTCAACGGCTTTAATGATTTTCTTTCATTGATAGATGATGCCTCAATTATTGAGACAATCCTTGCTGCCATTGACTCATTTGATCAGTTTGATAAGACCTCGAATGACGTTGATGTGCTGAAAGAGATGATAAAAGTTTATTCCTATTCATTAGATGAGACTTTTTCTGTAATACGCGATTACTCAATAAAGAATGGCTCGGAGACTGAATTTGACTCTTTACTTGATGATATCCGCCTATATAAAGTAGGAGGACCAATCGTTGCGCTGTCAGCAGACTACGGCGTACCTCAAAATCGTGAGCGAGTCCTTTTCATAGGATGCCGTAAAGATCAAGAATTGATTACCGAAATACCAGCAACGGTCTCTAAGCAAGAACGAGTTACTGTCTATGAGGCAATTCATGATTTGGACTTTATCGGAAATGGCTGTATAGAAACCTCCTATGGAGTGCGTCGTATCCTTCCAGATTTGGAAATGCTGCTAGTTCAACGTGAAGTAAATGGTGCCGTTTCTGAATCAACCGATGCAAAAACATTTGCAGAATGGTCAAAACAAGGTCGTTTTGCCCATCGCTTTGACTTCTCATGTGACCCCTTCTATGTTCGCAGTATGGACGATTTGACGGGTAACATCTTTTGCTGCGAACCGCCTGCACTATATAACCATCAAACCAGTTACCAAAGCGACGATGTAAAACAACGTTTATCTGTTATTGCTAAGTGTGGAGCTTATGACATCGCGTGCAAAGAAGAACTCATTTCGTTAGGTCTTGAGTCAAACAAGCGCAATTATACAGTGCTTAATCCGAAAGGCCAAAGTCCTACTGTAGTAACGATGCCTGATGATTTTATTCATTATGCAGCACATCGTGCAATGACCGTTCGCGAAATGGCACGACTTCAATCTTTTGATGATTCTTTCGTTTTTCAAGGTAAGCGCCAAACTGGAGGCAATAAGCGTAAGTCAGAGATACCACAATACACACTTGTAGGAAATGCTGTTCCTCCTCTTATGGCAAGGGCAATCGCTAATACGATTCTAAACCACATAAAGTAAATAGCCATGATTCACATGCGAGCGTATAACTCATTTGAAGCGAAGAATGTTAAATATTTAGTTGACAAACAAATCCAGTTTGCCACCATCCAAATTACGGAAACTGGTCTAAAGAAAAGTATTCTTGATGCGACTGCTCCTGTTAGGGCATATCTCAAAGAGAACAACATTCATGACTATGAGCAACAGCCTCAAGGCCCAGAGCACAAGAGACTGATTGATACTATTATCTTCACCGAGTTCACATGTAAACAAACCAAGACATCCTTATATCGACCAGTAACAAAGAGTGGGGATCCTCGTATGTGGATTAACAAGGTGAAGGAGGTTGAGTTTCTGAGAGCCGATGACATCTTTGCTATCATTGCCAACGACAATCATCTTTATGCCATTAATCTCACGAATACCAATATTCCGCACATATGCAAGTTAAACATTGATACGCCACTCAAGGATTTGATTTTCAGGCTATCAAAGGTTAACTCCTCTATAAGTGATGAGTTGCTATCATTGATTCGTGACAACATGTGTGTGTGGACGCCAGCCGAGCTTTTAGCCGACACTGGAATCGGGCGCACAGTTGAGACTCTCTTAGGGATAGAGATGAACCCAGACAAAACTCCCGATTATAAAGGAATTGAGTTGAAGAGTCATAGAGAAGCATCAAATGTGCGCAATACACTCTTTACTCAAACTCCCGACTGGAGTATGAGCAAGTTGCAAAGTGGTCGTGCAATAGTTGATAAATATGGCTACTATCGTGAGGAATACGACCATAAATCTCTGCATGTTACATTGTCTGCAAATCGACCCAATACTCAAGGATTGGGCTTATTATTGTTACCTCAAAAGGGTCTATTGGAAGCCGATGAATTTGACCTTGTTCCACTTGAGGACGGCTCATTCAAAAAAATCAATGATGTGGCGGTATGGCAGATTATGAAACTACATGAACGTCTGTTAACCAAGCATAAAGAAACGTTTTGGATTGATGCCGAGACAAAGCGTGAAAACGGCGTAGAATATTTTCGTTGTACAAAAATTCTTCACACCAAGAATCCTATACCAACGCAATTCGATGTGCTCCTTGAGCAAGGGCAGATAACCGTTGATTTCCTCCTATGTCGTGGCAAAGGCGGAGACACATATAGCTTTAAAATCAAAAGCAAGGCACGGGAGCTGCTATTCCCCGAAAGCGATATCTACGATTTACGAACGATGATATAATTCAAGTTTCGTCCTCGTCGGTGCCCAAATTATCCCTAAATCGCAACAGGTGTAAAATAAACTTACAATCGCATTATGGTCGGTTGTAAGCGTTGAATAAAAATGGATTTAGTCTAACTTGCGGTCGCCGTTTGGATTCGTACAGGGGGTGTGTATCCGTGCTGGCCACGCATGTCGTCAACTAGATTTCGTGCAGAACGTCAACAACTCAGTCAGTTGACTAAATCCGATCCTTTCATCTAACATGGTGAAAGCTAAGCTCTCGCTACGAGTGCAAAGTTACGAAAAAAAAGCAAATTTCTCCATCTCCCCAGTTTGTTGGGGGTGATGGGGCAAAAGTTTGGTAAAACGCCCCAAAACGAGTACGGAATAGTACGGAAATGTGGTACGGATTTGTA
>QLIP01061920.1_pt1 | contig 25390 bp, 18 predicted proteins | sample 1769771 | NCBI WGS metagenome assembly QLIP01 (sample SAMN09428762, study PRJNA476227) | Gut metagenome, whole genome shotgun sequencing project. | isolation source: cecum | host: Rhizomys sinensis | place: China: Jinsha town of Minqing, Fujian Province | collected 2013-09-23 | reverse complement strand
GTCCACTTAAAATTAACAATAATTTTTAAACACGCTCTAAAACAGTTTGTCGTTAAGTTGCTTGAGGGCCTGAAGCTTGTCGGAAGCTTTTACAAGCATGGAGATATTGTAGTTTGAGCCGCCGTATGAAATCATGCGCACGGGAATATCCTTGAGAGCGCTCACAGCCTTGGCGCAGTAGTCGCGGCCGTTGTCCCAGGCAAAGTCGCCCACGATGCAGATGATTGTCATGTCGGAATCAACGGTCACGGTGCCGAAATCCTTGAGTTCCTCTACAATGTTGGCAAGATACTTGGTGTTGTCGATTGTCACGGTAACGCCCACTTCCGATGTGGCCATCATGTCGATTGAGGTATGATATGTGTTAAACACCTCAAACACCTTGTGCAGGAAGCCGTAGGCCAGCAGCATACGTCCGCTCTTGATTTTGATGGCCGTGATATTGTCCTTGGCGGCAACAGCTTTTACGGTGCCGTCGGGAGCAAAGTTGGCAATGGTTGTGCCGGGGGCCGAGGGGTCCATGGTGTTGAGCAGACGCACAGGCACGTTGTGCAGCTTGGCGGGGAGCACGCAGGTGGGATGCAATATTTTGGCACCGAAGTAGGCCAGCTCGGCGGCTTCTTCAAAGTGCAGGCGACTCACGGGATGAGTGGGGCTCACAAAGCGGGGATCGCCGGTGTGCATACCGTCGATGTCGGTCCAAATCTGTATTTCTTCAAGGTCGAGCACGGCACCGATAATCGAAGCGGAGTAATCGCTGCCGCCGCGACGCAGGTTGTCGACCTCACCACGCGAATTGCGACAGATAAAGCCCTGGGTGAGCCATACTTCCATATCGGGATCAAGGTCGAGGAATCGACGCAGATGGCTGGCGGCATATTTCATGTCGGGCTCGCCGTCATCGTCTATGCGCATATATTCGAGGGCGGGGATGAGGGCGCTGCGCACACCGATTTCCTCGAAGTAGATCTGCATGAGGTTGGTGGAGATGAGCTCGCCCTGAGCCAAAATTTCTTTTTCTTCGGGAGTGTTGAATTCTCCCTCTGTGAAGCTTAGGATATAATTGAATACGCGGTCTACATACTCTGCGGCACGAGTCTTGGAATCGGGCTTCGCATAGAGTTCTTCGATTACACCGGCGTATTTCTGACGGAGGTTGTTGACGGTTTCCTGCGCTCCGGGCACATTGCCGCGGTACAGGTAGTCTGAAATCTCAACGAGCGAATTTGTAGTGCCCGACATGGCCGAGAGAACTACTATGTTACGACCCGAATCAAGAACGAGTTTGGCCACATGGCGCATACGTTCGGGGCTCCCAACGGATGTACCCCCAAATTTCAGTACTTTCATTTCTTGGATTATACCTATTAAAACTTGTTGAATGTTATGTGTTTATATCAATTTTTTGCCTTCGATCGACATCACACGACCCTTGAACTGCTCAAGCAGGAGGAGGTTGTGTGTAGCCATAATAACAGCTGTGCCGTCGGCAGCGATTTTGTAAAGTTGGTCGACAATCTGCAAGCCGGTTTCCGGGTCGAGGTTGCCGGTTGGTTCATCGGCGAGTATCAGGTCGGGCTTGTTGAGGAGTGCGCGGGCTATAACTACTCGCTGCTGCTCGCCACCCGAGAGCTCGTGGGGCATTTTGTACGACTTGTTGAGCATGCCCACGCGGTCGAGGGCTTCGGCCACACGGTCGGCTCGCTCGGTCTTTGACTTCCAGCCTGTGGCTTCGAGCACAAAGTCGAGATTGGCATGGACACTGCGGTCGGTAAGGAGCTGAAAGTCCTGAAACACAATGCCTATGCGACGGCGCAGGAAGGGTATTTGACGGCGGCGCAGGTCGCGCAGGTCGTATTCAAACACACGGGCTTCGCCGCTCTCCACTGGCACTTCGGCATACATGGTTTTGAGCAGCGAGCTTTTGCCCGAACCTACCTTGCCGATGAGGTATATGAACTCGCCGGGCTGTACTTCAAGACTTACGTCTTTAAGCACAACATGCTCCTTGCGGAGTATTTCTACGTTTTTATATTCTATGATTGCTGATGACATGGCACTATTTTGTGCAAAGATAGCAAATTTTTGGCTATTTTACACCAAAATCACCAAATTTTCAAAGTTTTGCTATCAAGTTGTTGACCGTCCGGGCCAGCGCGTTCTCGGTGTAGCGCGATTCAAACGAGCGGCGAGCTGTTGCCGAAATGCGTCCGTAGAAGCTGTTGTCGGTCGCGAGGCGGTCTACAGCCTGGAGCATTGCTTCGGGCGTCTTGGCCACAACGAGTCCGTCGCGACCGTTGTCGATATATTCTTCGACTGTGCGGTTGGCCGTGGCCACCACCGGCTTGCCCATGCTCATGGCCTGGAGTATGGATAGCTGGCCGGATGATATGTTTTCGTCATCGAGAGGGATTGCAGCGCAGAGGCTTTTGCTCAAAACACGATACATCTCATCACCGAAGCAGTTGTCGAGCACCTTGACGCGACCATGCTTGTACCACGACGGAATTTTATAGCCGGGGCAGGCTATCTGTATGTCGTAATCGGCACCGAGCGATTCAATGAGAAAATCGTAATCGCGGTTGCTGCGTCCGGCAGCAAATACATAATCTCCCTTCACACTGCTTTTTGCATTTCCCGTTGCATTGCGGTCAATACCCAAGCGCACATTGCCAAACATGCTGCGCGGCACATCAAACTCGCTTGCATACATATCACATTCATGTGCCGAATAGCACAGCACCTTATCAATATACCCGCTTGTAAGGCAACGTTTTACATATTTTTTGTAAATCTTGCCTATCAAACCTCGCTTGGGATTGTAGATAAATGTCATCACAACAAGCGGCGACTGTTTCGGACGTCGAAGGAGCTGGCTCCAAAACGCGCAGTTGAGCCCGAAAAACTGTTGCCACGCCAATATCACAGTACCGGCAGGGCAAGGGGTGTTGATGTAACGAAGAGGAAAAATGAAATATTGCGCAAATCGACGCATATTGCCCATCGGGCCGTCATGGTGGCTTTTTGTATTGGTAACATGCTTTAGCACACGCACTTTGTTGCCGCAAGCCATGCCGCAACTAAATTCCCAGCTGGAGGGTGCGTCGAAGTCGACGAGTATATCAATATTGCGCATAACGGAGAGGAGAAATGTGATGAGGATGCCGTGTGGCTCAGGCCATTACAGCCTGCTGTATGGCATCGATTTCTTCGCGCAGACCGCGTTCCACCGACACACGCTCTTCTATGCTGCGGCATGCGTAGATTACAGTGGCATGCGTGCGACCAAGCTTGTTGCCGATGTTTTTGAGCGACATGCCGGCGAGTTTCTTGGCCAAATACATTACCATCTGTCGGGCATCGCTCACTTCGCGCTTGCGTGTCTTGGTAAAGAGGAGGTCTGTGTTGATTTTGTAATAGGACGATACAGCCTCGGCTATCATGTCGAAATTGACCTGCGAGCGGCGCATTCTGATGGCGTGGGCCACGACGGGACGAGCCAGGTCGAGGTTGATTTCGCAGTTGAGCACTGTGGCCTGCGCCACCATCGATGCCACTACACCTTCGAGTTCGCGGATAGAGTCGGTCACATGCTCGGCCACGTATTCAATCACATCTTCGGGCAACTGGAGACCGTTCTGCTGAGCCTTCTTAACAAGCACGCGACGACGGAGATCCATATCGGGCTTTTCGAGAGCCACTGATGCACCCCACTTGAAACGCGACAAAAGGCGCTCGGTGAAGCCGTCCATTTCGGAGGGCGGACAGTCGCTCGACATGATTATCTGTCGATTGTTCTGGTGCAGCTGGTTGAAGATATTAAAGAATGTATTCTGTGTCTCGGGCTTGCCGGCAAGATCCTGTATATCGTCGACGATGAGCGTGTCGATCGACTGATAGAAGTGGTAGAAGTTGTTGATCTGCCCTTTGTGGTTGGCAGCGGTAAACTGGCTTTGAAAGAGACGCGCGGTTACATAGAGCACACGGGCCTCGGGATTGCGTTCCTTGATGCGCACACCCACAGCCTGAATGAGGTGTGTCTTGCCCACCCCCACGGGACCGAAGACAAACAGAGGGTTGAATGTCTTGTTGGTGGGGTCGTTGGCTATCGACTCGGCAATTGTGCGGGCGATGTTGTTGGACGAGCCTGCGCAATAGTTTTCAAAGTTATAGTGCGAGTTGAGTTGCGATTCAAAACGGCGCGGAAGCTGATCGGCAAAGGGGTTGGCCGGAGCTGCCTTTGTATCCTTAATAATAGTGGCCGACTGATCGGATGCGCGCATATTCACATTTGTGTCGGGCTGGTCCTTTACCTGATTGTAGCAGTAATAGAGGGCCACGTTGGCGCCGTACACCTTCTTAATAGCGGCGTCAATGAGGTCGACAAACATATCATCGAGGTGTTCGGCAAAGTATGACGAGGGCACACCCAGACGGAGCTCACCGTTTGAGTAGCTCACCGGAGTGATTGCTTCGAACCAAACTTTATATTGCTGAGGCGAAACGTTGTCGGCGATAAACCGCATCGCTTCGGCCCACAGCCGTTTGTGTTCTTCTTGATATGTTTGTTGCTCTTGCATTGCGTGATTTTTGTAGAAGGTGTAGTTGTGAAATGCTTGTTTTGGGAATACAAATTTCGGACTTTTTTTTCAAAAAATAAAGTACAAAATTTATTGGAAAATTAAAAACTATCGCAACGTTATAATTATCAACGACTTACAATTTAGTTATTAACATCAATTAAAGCATTGCTTCAACTATCAATACTCTATCGCCTGACACACTGCGTATTGACTATCAAAATTTAAAGTGTTCCACGAATATTAAAAAGTGGTGTATAAAGCGTGGAACACCACATTTATAGATACTTCGGTGTGTTGGATTGTAAATTTCGTGTTTTATCGTTATTTAAAATGATTTTAAAATACCTTTATACTGATATAACGCTTGGGGTTGCGCTTTATGTCGACGAGGAGTGAGTCGAGCGACGCGGCCGAGGCATTGAGATTGCGGTACAGCACGGGGTCGTGAGTGAGGAGACCGAGAGTAGAATTGGGATCGTTGAGCTGGGCCGAGAGGGTGGCAAGGTTGTTGCTGATGACCTGAAGATTGCCTGCAATCGAATCGATGGGCACCTGCTTGAGACTGCCCGACACCAGAGTGAGGTCGGCTGTCATAGTATTGACATTGCCGGTGATACCCTTCACGTCCTTCATCACGGGAGGCATGCTTGCTGCCATGGCATTGAGCTGGCGGGTTGTGGCTTCGAGATTGGCAGTGATGGCGTCGAGACGCTTCACCGATGCAGCAATGGCCGGATCGCTCACTAGAGCATTTACAGAGCGCAGGAGCGAGTCGATACCGGGCACAAGTCCGGCCACAGCTGGCATGAGGTTGGTAGAAATATTGTCGACGAGCGAAGTGGCCACCTTGCCTTCGATTTTGTCGCCTATCTCATGGAAATTCTGCACGGGCGCCATTTCGAGCACAATCGATGCGGTGCCGAGCAGATCGGAGCTAAGCAGGGCCACGGAGCCGCTGGGCACTCGCAGGTTGCGGTCGAGGGCGAGCTCCACGAGCACATGGCCGGGATTATCGTACTCGTAAGTAATGTCGCGCACCTGCCCCACCTTGAAGCCGTTGACAGTAACCGGCGAACTCTTGCTGAGGCCGGTCACATTGGTATATGACACATAGTAATAGTTGGCGGCCTTGAACACGTTGACGCCTTTAAGGAAGTCTATTCCCACAAAAAGCACGGCGAGGGCCACCGCCACTATCAGACCTATGAGAACTTCTTTTCTAAAAATCTTTTTCATAATTCAATTTTATCGATAGTAGCTTCGGCAAATTTACCCTTTACTGCCTTGAGTGCCTTGCGGGCCTGCTTGAGCGAGCCGAAACGACCGTAATTATAATAATAACAACCGTCGGCGGCTTGTTCGTGCAGCATTTCGGAAGAAATTCCCGAAAATCTTTCGTCGGTTTTTGTATCTATTCGATTTTTCGATGAGATAAGCTTTATCGTATAGCTCATAATTTCTGCCTTTGCGGCAGTCTGCACTGCCTTGGCACCGATGGCTACCTTGGCCTCTGCTGTTACTGCAGGGCGGGGCTTCTGCTTGTTGTAATAGTTCTTGAATGCATTGGCAAGCGAACGCGCACATTTGTCGCGCCCCTCGTCGGAGGCCAGAAACTGCTCGGCTTCGGGGTTGCATATAAAGTCGAGTTCCACAAGCACGGCGGGCATCGATGTGGCACGGAGCACAAGAAAACCCGACTGCAGCACGCCCTTGTCGGCTCGCCCTGCTGTCGATACCAATTCACGTTGTACATCGTCGGCAAATTCAACCGACTGCTTCATGTGGCGGTTCTGAGTCAGTTCAAAAATTATATATGACTCTGAAGAATTGGGGTCGAAGCCCTGGTATGTTTCCGTGAAGTCGTTTTCGAGCTCGATAGCACTGTTTTCGCGCATAGCCACGGCAAGGTTGTCGTCGGAGCGATGCAGACCAAGGGTATATACAGAAGCACCGTGAATCTTATCGCGGCCGCGGGTGCGCTTGTCGACGGAGTTGACGTGGATGGATATGAAGAGGTCGGCCGCGGCTGTGTTGGCAATCGATGCTCGGTCGTTGAGCGGAATGAATCGGTCGTCTGACCGAGTGTACAATACCTTTACCTCGGGATTATCGTCTGTAATAAGTTTGCCGAGACGCAACCCCACGTCGAGCACGGTGCTCTTTTCATTGACAATATTACCTACGCAACCAGCGTCCCGACCGCCGTGTCCGGGGTCGATGACCACTGTAAACGGCTTGCCGGCGGCCATGCACGCCATTGTTGCCATTACAAAAATCCATAGATTTATCAGTCGAAACTTCATAACCGTGCAAAATTACTAAAATTATCTGTAACTTTGCGGCACATATATCTGTTTTGTTTACAAATCCTCCAATTTTGATGATATTCGCGCCATGAAGAAGTTGTTTTTATACTTTTCGACCATTGTTTGCCTGTTTATTCTTGCTTCAGGATGCTCGAAGGTTGTGACACCGCCCGAACCCGTAGAGCCGCTGTACCAGACTCTCGCCGCTTATGACAGCCACCCGGCTGAGTGGCGCGACTCAGTGCTCCGCGCCGACTCGTCGACACTTGCCGTGATGTTTGAATACCTGGGCAAAGGCAGCAAAGTAACCGACTCGCTTCTTGCCGACTGGAGCCGGTCGAGAGCCGTTGAAGTATTCACGCCGGCAGTCGACAGCGTGTTCCATTCACTCAAACCGCTCGAGAACGAATTGGGCGAAATACTGTATAACGCCCGTCGCAACGGTTTTGACCTTCCCCGTCGTTCGTATGCGGCTGTGGTGTGGGGCAATCGAAGGTCGATAGTTATGACCGACTCGCTCATGCTCATTGCGCTCAATCATTATCTTGGAGCCGACTATCCCGGCTATGCGTCTATGCCCGAATATATGCGACAGAGCAAGAGTCCCGAAAGACTTCAGTTTGACATAGCCGAGGCGTTGCTCGAAAGCCGGTATCCCTTTTCGGCCGATGCCAACACCACCGTACTGTCGCGCATGCTCTATGAGGGCGCTGTGCTATATTGCAAGATCAAGCTCACTCCCAATGCCGATGTGGCTCAAGTGATGGGCTACTCCGACAGCCAGCTGCACTGGCTCACCAACAATACACAAGCCATGTGGAACGCCCTTGTTGCAGGCAAGATGCTCTACAGCACATCGACCCTCACAGCCGACCAACTGCTCAATCCCGCTCCCGGCACTCCACTGCTCGGGGCAGGCGCGCCACCACGCGCCGGCAGGTTTATCGGTTATGCGATTGTGACTCAATACATGCTTGCCAATCAAGCTACTAAGCTCCCCACCCTGCTCTCGCCACAGTTTTACAACGACCCGTCGATTCTACTCGAATCGGCCTACGAATAATACGTATGCTTTGTTTCCAAAATGTCAAAGTTCGATTTTGCCGAGTAACCACCCTGGCGCACCCAATTTATAACCAAGCATGATGTTCAGCCCCCCAGCGTCCCATCGTGCCCCACGTCATTATCCTATGCGTTTGCAAAGTTACGATGAAAATCATTGTGCTATTTCGAAATTTGGGAATTCTTACCAAATTTCATAATTAGAGCGTGTTTAAAAATTCTTGTTAATTTTAAGCCGGAGAATTTGTTCGGATTTATTCTTGAGTTGAAGGAGCTTAGCGAGCTAAGAGACTGAAACGAAAGGATAAAGACGGATAAAATCTCCGTGCACCGAAGTATTGTTTATTAATGATATTAATATTAGTAGAACTACTTGTTTAAAATACTGTTGCATGGCCATCTTTTGGCTCCCGCGTTAAAAAACCTCGGGTCACATAGCTCGCTATGCTCCCCTCTGATTTTTTAACACGTTAGCTCAAAAGCTGTCCACTTAAAATTAACAATAATTTTTAAACACGCTCTTATATCCGCTGTAAGCAGGAAGCGTAAAAAAAGCCCGCGATCAAAAAATCGCGGGCTTATTGTGTGTTGATTGGGGTCGATTACTTGCCAGAGAGCTTTTCGCGGAGAGCTGCGAGGGCTTCGAGGTCGCCGAGTGTGGTCTTCTCGATAGCGGGGGTAGCAGCGGCGGGAGCTTCTTCAGCAGCCTTGCGGGGAGCGCGTTTGGGCTTGCGTTCAGCTACCTTTTCAGCGCGAACTTCGTCTTCGAAAGTGCGGCTGTGCGAAAGGATGATGCGCTTGGCTTCCTTGTTGAATTCGATAACCTTGAAGTTGAGCTTTTCGTCAACCTTGGCCTGGCTGCCATCTTCCTTGGTGAGGTGCTTGGGAGTTGCAAAGCCTTCTACGCCGTAGGGGAGAGCAACAACAGCGCCCTTTTCGAGGAGTTCGATGATGGTACCTTCGTGAACAGAACCAACGGTGAAGATGGTTTCAAATACGTCCCAGGGGTTTTCTTCGAGCTGCTTGTGGCCGAGGCTGAGGCGACGGTTGTCCTTGTCGATAGCGAGAACTTCAACGTCGATGTCGTTGCCAACCTGAGTGAATTCGCTGGGGTGTTTGATCTTCTTGGTCCAAGAGAGGTCGGAGATGTGGATGAGACCGTCAACTCCTTCTTCGATTTCAACGAATACGCCGAAGTTGGTGAAGTTGCGCACACGTGCGGTGTGACGCGAGCCAACGGGATACTTTTCTTCGATATTTTCCCAGGGATCGTTCTTGAGCTGCTTGATACCGAGGCTCATCTTGCGATCTTCGCGGTCGAGAGTGAGGATAACGGCTTCAACTTCGTCGCCCACCTTCATGAAGTCCTGAGCAGAGCGGAGGTGCTGGCTCCAAGACATTTCGCTCACGTGGATGAGACCTTCTACGCCGGCAGCGATTTCGAGGAATGCGCCGTAATCGGCCATAACGACAACTTTGCCCTTAACGTGGTCGCCAACCTTGAGGTTTGCGTCGAGAGCATCCCAGGGATGGGGCTGGAGCTGCTTGAGACCGAGAGCGATGCGCTTCTTTTCGTCGTCGAAGTCAAGGATAACAACATTGAGCTTCTGATCGAGTTCAACAACTTCGCTGGGCTTGGTCACGCGGCCCCAAGAGAGGTCGGTGATGTGGATAAGACCGTCTACGCCGCCGAGGTCGATGAACACACCGTAGCTGGTGATATTCTTAACGGTACCTTCAAGTACCTGACCCTTTTCGAGCTTGGAGATGATTTCACGCTTCTGCTGCTCGAGTTCGGCTTCGATGAGAGCCTTGTGAGAGATAACGACGTTCTTGAATTCTTCGTTGATCTTAACAACCTTGAATTCCATGGTCTTGCCAACATATACGTCGTAGTCGCGGATGGGCTTAACATCGATCTGCGAGCCGGGGAGGAAGGCTTCGATGCCAAATACGTCCACGATCATGCCACCTTTGGTGCGGCACTTGATAAAGCCTTTGATGATTTCATCGTTGGCGAGGGCGGCGTTAACGCGATCCCACGAACGGGCAGCGCGAGCCTTCTTGTGCGACAGGATGAGCTGACCCTTCTTGTCTTCCTGGTTTTCGATGAACACTTCCACTACGTCGCCGATCTTGATTTCGGGGTTGTAACGGAATTCGCTCATGGGGATGATGCCATCGCTCTTATAACCGATGTTAACCACTGCTTCGCGCTTGTTGAGAGCGATGATGGTACCTTCGATTACGTCTTTGTCCTTAACGGTGTTAAGCGATTCATCATAAGTGCGGGTGAGTTCTTCACGAGATTTTTCACCGACGGTTTCGCCTTTTTCGAATGCTTCCCAATCGAAGTCTTCGATGGCGGTTTTGGTAATTTCTGCCATTTAAAAAGTTAATAATAATGTTAATTAATAGCGGCCCGACACACTCGTGCCGCACATCTGCGGAGCGTGTCCACAAAATGCGGTGCAAATATACGACTTTTTTGACAATTATGCAACTAATTTTTACGCTTGGGTGTTTATTTATGTAAAACATAAACAAACTCTTATGAAAAAGACTTTGACGTTGCTCTGCATGGCAAGCTGCGTAGCCGGATTTACGGTAACGGCTCAGACTCACCCTGCCCGAAAGGGATATAAGGAAGTGACCATCATCAATCCGTCGGGCACCAAGTATGAAGGAGCCGACACTGTAAAAATCTACGAAATTTTTGAAAAGAATGCACCGAGTGTCTACAGCGTGCCCGGTGTGCCCCGCTTTGCCATCGAAGGCAAGAACGGCCAGTTCTACCTCGGTATGGGCGGGACGGCCAAAGCCACTGCCTCGTATGACTGGGGCAATCCAATACAGAACGCCAACAACTTTACCACCTCGGCCATTCCCATGACACAGACCAAGGGCAATGAGGGCCTGATGCAGATGAGCGGTGCCACGAGCAGCCTCTTTGTCAACTTTGTGGCCATGCCCGGCAGCAAGTACCAGCTTGGAGCTTACGTGAGTGCCAACTTCACTGGCAACGGCTATGGATTTGACCTATCGTCGGCCTATCTCAAATTCATGGGATTTACGGCCGGTTACAATAACAGCTTGTTTACCGACGCGGCCGCCGCGCCTCCAAGCATCGACAACGAAGGTCCCAATGCCTTCACAAGCGTGTCGAACGCCGTGCTCGACTATACATATAATATTGACAAGCATTGGAGCGTGGCCGCCGGTATCGAAGCTCCCATGGCATCGGCCACAACGGGTCGTGCAACCTATATGGTAAATCAGCGTGTGCCCGACGTGCCCGCCTACGTGCAGTACTCGTGGAACGATGGCGGAAGCTGGCTGCGCCTGTCGGGCCTGCTGCGCAATATGCAGTATCGCAATTCACTGGCCGACAAAACCGAAAACGACCTTGGTTGGGGCGTGAAGCTCAGCGGCAGCGCATCGGCCACTCCTCTCATCACTGCCTACTGGCAGGCCGCCTACGGCAAGGGTATTACAAGCTACTTCCAGGACCTCACCGGTGCCGGTCTCGACATGGTACCCGACCAGTCAAAAGCCGGCCGACTGAGCAAGGTTGAAGCTTGGGGCGGCTATGCAGGCCTGCAATACAATCTGTCGAAGAATGTATTTGCAACCACTACCTACAGCCACCTGCGCAACTACGCTCCCCGATATGCCGACGGCTCAAGTCCCTGGGGCGAGCAGTACAGATATGCCCAGTATGCTCTGGCCAATGTGATGTGGAATGTAAATTCAATGGTGCAGTGCGGTGTGGAATATCTCTACGGCCGTCGCGTGGACATGGACAACGTGTCGCGCCACGACAACCGACTACAAGCCATGATACAGGTGAATTTCTAAGAGAGTGATATAAAAACAGCTAACCTACTGTTTGACAACATTGTATATATTTCAGAAACTTTACAAATAACCCCCGACGGCCCATCACGGGCTTATCGGGGGTAATTCTTTTAAAAACTACGTGTAGTTACGAAAAAAATCTGAGATTACGACCTCATTGCCATTTACCGAGTTCGATTTCATGCAAAAATATCGCAATACTCTACTTTTTTCGATTGAAAACTTAAGCCTTTAACTGAATATCCCTATTTAAGAATACCGGACGAAACTCCTGTCTGTTGCGAAGCCTCGTTGCCTCTTTTTATCTTCTTGCCGAAACCGAATGTATAGGTTGCCGACAATTGGACGAAAGCATGGCGCATAGTATCAATCGCTCGCAGTGTATAACCGTAGTTCGCACTGTTCATTACGGCAGTGCTTGAGTTCCAGTCCCATCTGCCGAAATTCTTCAATAATATTTTGACATTCCACGATGAGTTTGCCCATCCGGCCTGCACCGAATATTGATCTTTCATGCGCATCCAGGTTCCAACCATACATCCGTCGGGATACCCCTGGCTTGATATGTAGGAAGCTCCAAAGTTGAATTTTCCAAGATAGTAATATCCCTGCAGCGAGTAGCTTATATATGATTTGGTCCAGTCATAGGGTATGCCGTTGTGTGCCATGTTATGAGACAGGGATGCTCCAAGTTGAAGCTTTCGGTCAAGCAGACGCGCAGACCCGGCTAAACCATACTGCCACTGTGCATAACTACCCATCGGTTGCTTTATGGTGCGCAGAATTCCATTCGACGAAGCCTCGTAGTCATAGACATATCTGTCCTGCACTATCCATGAGGTGCCATATAACGACACATTGAACATGTTAGACGGCAGAAAGGTGTATTTTGCACTTACATCATAGCTTTTATAGGGATAAAGCGATGGATTTCCGGTATATGCCATTAGGGGATCCGCCTGAATTATACTCGCACTTCTGTAATTGGCTGATGGAATCGATTTATGGAAATGAAAATCAACACCGAGGGAGTTCTTCTTGTTGAACGAGTACTGGGCCGAAAAATCCGACCAAGGCGCCACCGAGTGCTCCTTATAGCTACCATACGAGGATTTGTCCCAATGCAATCCCAGACCTACAAGAAAATATAAATTCTCCTTAGAGATGCTGTAAGTGACACCGGGCCCCAGCCTGTATGTCTCGGCCCTGTCCTTTATGCTGGATGTGCCGGTATAGGTTGTGCTGTTTGTTCGGAATAGTCCGGTGCACATAGCCTTTAGGGTGCCATACTCCCCAAATTTGTGAGTAAAACTTATATCCGCCTTACCCTGATGGGTATTGTCGACCGCTCCGTTTGCGTAAGAATTATGTCCGGTTTCGACATAGTCCGAATACTGGTTTGTATGTGAGTAGGAGTAATAGGGAACAATAGTTATTACATTGTTTGGAGAGATTATATAATTCCATAAACCATTATATGTGAAAGAATTAACCCTATTCGACGAACTCGACAGAAAGTTACTGGAAGGTAGAAAATCTCGGGTATAGACCACAGTTCCATATTGATTGTTTTTAGGCATACGATCAAAATCCGCAGCGAAAACATTGCTGAATGCTGTCCTGTCGGTCTGATATACAGCCTTGAATGTGGTCCAGTAATTTCTGCGCTCAAGTCTTGATTCCGTAGTTGATGATACCCTGTCGAATGTGATTATTCCGCCGTCGGTTTGTGGCAATCGGAAATATTCGGTTTTTTCATATCCGTTATGGTCCGAATTCATGCGATATTCCCCTGCGGCGATATCATAGGTCATGTTTTTGTATTGAAGTTTGGAGAACACATTCAGCTGACCTGAATTGACAATAAAGCTCTCGTTGGTATAACCTTTCACATATCCTCCATACTCATACCTTTGCATGATGAAGTTTACCACATGCGCCGCTCCCTGAAATCGGGGGTCCGCAGGATAGTCATAATATTCTACTTTCCGCACATCAGTGGTCCGCATCCCCACAAGATCCTGGCGCGAGGCCGGAAGATAATTGATAAACACAGACACCGCTTTCCCGTCGGATGTTTCGATCTTGGTACCGTCGCTTATTCTCAGCTGTGGAATTGCCATGCGGTTAATCAGTTCGTTGCCTGTCTGGGCTGACTCTTTCTGCTTTGAGGTGGGGTAATAAGTAGACACGGTTGCAGAGGTCTGTTGCATCTTTGCCTCCACCACAACCTCCTGCAGCTCCTTGCTTTTGAGACTGTCGGTAACATTCTGAGCGTATGATATTATACCACAGAATAATAACTGTAAAACTATATATAACCTTTTCATAAGCGCAAATTTAATATATTGTTTTAAATTGACAATTACACAAAAGGGTATTTCTGCTATAGAGGTCAAAAAAAGTTGCATTATGTGGCTATCGTGGAAAAGAATCAGAAGGAAATCCTGCTTGAAAGCGACGATTTTGTCTCTAAACTACTGAAACGCAAAGAAGAAATCGCATCCGTGGCATCCTGTAAGAAATTAAGAGCCTATATAAAACAAAGTCATTAAAGCCGACGGATTTAATGACTTTGTTGTTTTTATTCTCATTCAATCATCTTGAGGAAATCGTCTTCAGAAATGATTGGGATGCCGAGTTTCTGTGCTTTTTCGAGCTTGGCGGGGCCCATGTTGTCTCCGGCAAATACATAGTCGGTCTTTTTGGAAATTGAGCCCACGTTTTTGCCGCCGTTTTTCTCAATCATGGCCTTGTACTCATCGCGGCTGTGATGTGTGAACACGCCGCTTATCACAAACGACTTGCCGCCGAGCTTGTCGGTGAGCTCGCTTTCGTCCACTTCGGGCATTGCGAGCTGCACTCCTGCGGCTCGGAGCAGGGCGATGTTTTCGCGGTTGACCTCCTCGGCAAAGTAGTCGATGATGCTTTGGGCCACACGCGGGCCAACATCCTCGATTGACTCAAGCTGTTCGCGACTCCACGACATGAGGCTGTCGATGTCGTGGGTGGCGCGGGCAATTTTTTTGGCAGTGGTTTCGCCCACAAAGGGAATCGACAGGGCATAAACCACTCTCTCAAACGACACCGACTTGCTGGCCTCGAGGCCTTCGAGCACTCGCTCGGCACTGCGCTGTGCAAAGCCGTCGAGCGTGAGAAGCTGCGCCACGGTGAGGCTGTAGAGGTCGCCGTACTTTGTCACAAGACCGCTGTCGTAGAGAGCGGCGGCTGTTTCCTCGCCGATGCCCTCAATATTCATCATGCGACGACCCACAAAGTGCTCTATGCGACCCATGATTTGTGGCGGACAGCCATACTTGTTGGGGCAGCACCAGGCGGCTTCGCCCTCCACGCGCACCAGCTGAGTGCCGCAGGCAGGGCAGTGAGACACGAACATTACGGGCCGGGCGTCGGTCTCGCGAGCCGTGGTATCGACTCCGGTGATTTTAGGTATGATTTCACCGCCCTTTTCCACATACAGCATATCGTGCTCGTGTATGCCGAGGGCCTTTACTATATCTTCGTTGTGAAGCGACGCGCGCTTTACCACCGTGCCCGAGAGCAGCACAGGTTCGAGATTGGCCACGGGTGTAATGATGCCCATGCGACCCACGTCGAAGCTCACAAATCGCAGGCGGGTGAGTGCGCGCTCGGCCGGGAATTTATAGGCCACGGCCCAGCGTGGCGACTTGGCAGTGAGGCCCAGGTTGAGTTGCTGACGCAGGCTGTCGACCTTGAACACCAGGCCGTCGGTGGCTACGGGCAGTTCCCGGCGTGCGGTGGCCCAATGATTTATGTATTGGTCAAGCTCGGCAATGGTGTCCATGCGTTGCATGGCATTGCTCACCTTGAAGCCCCATGAGCGGGCGGCCATCATGTTGTCGTAGTGATTGTCGGCGGGCATATTGTCGCCGAGCAGATAGTAAAAATATGCGTCGAGGCCTCGACGCGACACCTCGGCGGAATTGAGCAGCTTGAGCGTGCCCGAGCAGGCGTTGCGTGGATTGGCAAAGAGCGGCTCCTCGTTGAAAGCGCGCTCGGCATTGAGTCGCTCGAACGAAGCCCAGGGCATAATAACCTCGCCGCGAATCTCAAAGAAATCGGGCCAGCCGTCGCCGGTGAGCTGGAGGGGTATGGAACGGATGGTCTTTATGTTATCTGTAACTACGTCGCCCTTCTCGCCGTCGCCTCTGGTCACGGCTCGCAATAGCCGGCCATGCTCATAGATGAGCGAGATGCCTGCTCCGTCAAATTTCATTTCGCCCACGACGCTTACCTTCTCGCCCGGGAGCGCGCTCTGCACACGACCCATCCAGGCATCGACCTCGTTGATTGAATAGGTGTTGCTCAGCGACAGCATCGGGTAAATGTGAGGTGTCTGTTCGAAGCCTTTGGCAAGGTCGCTGCCCACGCGCTGAGTGGGCGACATGGGATCGGCCATCTCGGGGTGCTCGGCCTCTAGGCGCTCGAGCTCCTTCATAAGCATGTCGAAGTCGTAGTCGGAAATCGACGGATTGCTTTCTACATAATATTTATGGTTGTGCTCGTTGATTTCACGGCGCAACTGTAGTATGCGGTCTTGGGGCGTTGTCATAGATTTTAATTTTTACAAATTTAAGCCTAAATTTTCGTATTTCAAAGAAGTTTACCTAAATTTGCAAATCAAATACTACTTATCACGATCAACACAAATGAAAAGAACTCTTTCGATCGCCATATTAATGGCGGTATTTGCGTGTCTTGGCACCTGGGCGCAGGTTGTCACCACGTCGCCTGCAATTGTGCAGACCGACTCACGCAACATTATCATTACCTTCCACGCCAACGAGGGCAACAAGGGCCTCGAAGGCATTTCCAAGAGCTCGAAGGTGTATGCCCACACGGGGGTGATAACCAACCTGTCAACATCGGGCAGCGACTGGAAGTATGCTCCCTCGTGGCTCGACAATTCGGCCAAGTACGAGCTCACATGGGTTAGCTCCAACACATGGAACCTCACCATTCCCGACATTCGTTCATATTACGGCATTACCAATCCTGCCGAAGTGGTGCAGAAGCTGGCGTTTGTATTCCGCAACGCCGACGGCTCGCGTAAGGGCAAGACTGCCTCGGGGGGTGACATATTTGTCGATGTGGTGCCTGCAGGCTTTGCGATGGATTTCACCTGCAACCTCTCAGGCAACATTCTCACCGACTCCCGTCCGGTGACGTTTACGGCCAATTCCACCCTGCCGGCCGACATATCGATATATGTCGACACACCGTCCAACACCCTCGCCAGCCAAAGCGGAGTGACCACCCTCAGCGCCACTACGACCCTCTCGCTGGGCGAGCACACTGTATATGCCGTGGGCAAGAACGCCGGCAACACAATCACCCAGAAAATCGGGCTGATACGTGTCGAGGCCACCTCCGAGCAGCCCTACCCCGGCGGTGTGCCAAAGATGGGTCCCGTGGCCAGTGCCGACGGCTCTGTGACATTCTGTATCGCCGCACCTCAGAAGAGCAGCGTGCTGCTCGTGGGCTCGTGGAACAATTATACAATCGGTGCACAGTCGGTTATGCACAAGCACGACTATAACGGCAACTCCTACTTCTGGACCACCATACCCGCCTTGGCCAACGGCACCAATCAGACTTACTACTTCGTGGTCGACGGTCAGAAATACGTGTGCGACCCCTATGCCCGCCTTGTTCTCGACCCCTGGAACGACCAATACATACCCTCGGCCGTGTATCCCGACATGCCCCAATACCCCTCGGCTCATGTGAGCGGCACACCCGTGGCTGTGTACAACTCGGCCATGGACAGCTACAACTGGCAGGTGCCCAACTTTGTCGGAGCGGCCCAGAGCGACCTCGTGATATACGAACTGCTCATACGCGACTTTACCGGCACTGAGGGCGAGGCCCGCGGCAACGGTACCATCGAGGGCGTAATCGAGAAGCTCGACTACATCAAATCGCTCGGTGTCAATGCCGTGGAACTCATGCCCATCATGGAATTTAACGGCAACAATTCGTGGGGCTACAACACCAACTTCTACTTTGCTCCCGACAAAGCCTACGGCACCCCCAACGACTACCGCCGCCTCATCGACGAAATTCACGCACGCGGCATGGCTGTGATTCTCGACATCGTATTCAACCAGAGCGACGGCCTGCATCCCTGGTATATGATGTACGACATTGCTCGCAACCCCTTCTACAACGGCTCGGCACCCCACGCCTACAGCGTGCTAAACGACTGGAACCAGGACAACCCCATCGTGCAGCAGCAGTGGTACGACGCCCTGCAATACTGGCTCACGGCCTATAAGGTGGACGGTTTCCGCTTCGACCTCGTGAAGGGCCTGGGCAACAACAACTCCTACGGAGCGACATACAACGCCCAGAACAACACCTGGGCCAACGTGACCGACGCCGGTACCAACAACACCAACTTTACCCGAGTGGAACGCATGAAACAACTCCACGACGCAATGCGTGCCGTAAACCCCAGAGCCTATTTCATCAACGAAAACCTCGCTGGCGCCATAGAAGAAAATGCAATGGCCGAAGACTCCGAAATCAACTGGGCCAATATCAACAACGCCTCATGCCAGTTTGCCATGGGCTGGAGCCAGGACGCATCGCTCAACCGCTTCTATGCCCCTTACGACTCGCGCATGTGGGGCTCGACTGTGAGCTATGCCGAGAGCCACGACGAAGAGCGCATGGCCTACAAGCAGAATAAGTATGGCGCAGCCGGCGTGAAGGGCAACGTCGCCGTGTCGATGCGCCGTCTCGGCTCGGTGGCCGCGCAGATGCTCCTCGCGCCAGGTGCCCACATGATATGGCAGTTCCAGGAATTTGGCGCCGACCAAACCACCAAGAACGACTACGGCAACGATACATCGCCCAAGACTGTAATCTGGTCGCAACTCAACGACCCCGACCGCGCCGGTCTGAAGCAGAACTACACGGAGCTGTGCCACCTGCGCACATCCAACCCCGAGATGTTTACCCCGGCGGCCAGCGTATCGCTCAACTTCAGCGCGTGGGATAAGCGCACTCTCTCACTGAAGGTTGGCAGCAAGACCCTGTGGCTCGTAGTCAATCCCTCCACCACAGCCACTGTAGAGATACCCACTTCGGCCAATCTCTCGGCTCCGGAGTGGCGCCTCCTCTCGGCCAGCTACGACACCGCTCCGCAGGCTTCGGCAGAGGGTGTGACACTCGCCCCGGGTGCCTATGCCGTGTATGGCACAGCCGCGGTTGCCGGACAGACCGACATAGACTCTGACATCGCTGCAGGCACACGCGTCTACGGCGGTCAGGGTTGCATCGTGGTCGAGGGTTCTGCCGAGGGCGTCGAGGTCTTCACCGTCTCGGGCCTGCGCACATCGCTCACCAATCTTGCGCCCGGGCTCTACATCGTAAAAACCCCTAACGCTTCACACAAAGTTGCAGTGCGATAATACGTTACGTCATAAAAAAGATGGTGCGTCAGAATCAGCTCCGGCGCACCATCTTTTTTATTATATTTTGAATCAGTTTACGCGGAAGCGGTCTATGCCGTCGCGGAGGAACGCTACTGCCTGATTGGCGGCTGCGATGCCGGCATTGATGTTGGCTTCGGAGGTCTGGGCACCCATCTTCTTGGGGGTGAAGAATACACGTCCGGCAAATCTGGATTCGAGTTCGGCGGCGTTGTCGGGCTTTACGTCGGCCACATACTTCAGGTCGGTGCGTGCTTCGAGAGCGCGAGCCAGGCCGGCCTCGTCGATAACCTCCTTGCGGGCAGTGTTGATGAGCACACCGTTCTTGGGCATGAGGGTTATGAGGTCGTAGCCTATCGAGCCCACTGTGTCGTTGGTGGCGGGTATGTGTATCGACACAAAGAGGTTGTTGCGATAGAGCTCCTCTACGCTGTGCACGGGTGTTACGCCGGCGGCTTCCATTGCCTGGTCGGGGCAGTAGGGGTCGAGTGCTTCGACTGTCATGCCAAAGCCTTGGGCGATGCGGGCCACGTTGCGTCCCACCTGGCCAAATGCCTGTATACCGAGTTTCTTGTCTTTGAGTTCAAAGCCCGATGTGCCTGCATACATGTTGCGGGCGGCCATGATGGTCATGCCAAAGACGAGTTCGGCCACGGCGTTGGAATTCTGGCCCGGGGTGTTTTCGGCCACCACGCCGTGGGCTGTTGCGGCGGCGAGGTCGATGTTGTCGTAACCGGCACCTGCGCGCACCACTACCTTGAGGTTGCGGGCGGCGTCGAGCACTTCGGCGTCGACTTTGTCGGAGCGGATGATTAGTGCATCGGCATCGGCCACGGCTGCAAGGAGGTGGTCCTTGGAGGTATACTTTTCGAGAAGTGCGAGCTCGTAGCCGGCATTTTCGACCACTGTGCGAATACCGTCGACGGCTACAGCTGCAAACGGCTTTTCGGTGGCAACCAATACTTTAGTCATGGCTATGCGGGATTAGTGTTTGTATTCAAAGTCCTTCATGGCCTCGATGAGCACGCGCACGCTTTCGATGGGGAGAGCGTTGTAGAGCGATGCACGGAAGCCGCCCACGCTACGGTGGCCCTTGATGCCCATGATGCCGCGCTGGGTGCAGAATTCCACAAATTCCTTTTCGAGTTCCTTGTATTCGGGGGTCATGACGAAGCACACGTTCATGATGGAGCGGTCGTTGGGGTCGGTTACTGTGCCGGTGAACATACGGCTCTCGTCGATGGCGTCGTAGAGCAGAGCGGCCTTTTCGAGGTCGCGACGTTCGAGCTCTTTGAGGCCGCCGAGTTCCTTGTAGTAGCGGAGGGTCTGGAGGGCCGAGTAGATGGGGAGCACGGGAGGGGTGTTGAACATCGAGCCCTTCTTGGCATGGGTGCGATAGTCGAGCATGGTGGGGATAACGCGGTCGACATGGCCGAGGGCTTCGTCGCGCACGATGGCGAGGGTTACACCTGCCGGGGCGAGGTTTTTCTGAGCGCCGGCATATACTGCTATGTACTTGGACCAGTCGATGGGGCGGGAGAATATATCGGAACTCATGTCGCAGATGAGTGGCACATTGACATCGGGGTCTACACGGATTTCTGTTCCGTAGATGGTGTTGTTGGAGGTGTAGTGGAAGTATTCCGAGCCTTGGGCCACGCTCCAGCCTTTGGGGATGTATGAGTAGTTGGCATCCTTGGACGAAGCCACTACGTCGACTTCGCCAAATATTTTGGCTTCCTTGATGGCGTTGGATGCCCATGTGCCGGTGTCGATGTACGACGCCTTTTTGTTAAGGAAGTTGTAGGGTATCATGCAGAACTGCATAGAGGCACCGCCGCCGAGCCACAGCACCGAGAATCCCTCGGGAATGTCGAGGATTTCCTTGACGAGCGCGCTGGCTTCGTCGATCACAGCTTCAAACTGCTTGCTGCGGTGTGAGATTTCGAGCAGCGAGAGGCCCATATCGGCAAAGTTGAGCACAGCTTCGGCTGTGTTTTTTATAGTATACTCACTCAGGATAGAGGGTCCGGCGTAAAAGTTATGTTTCTTCATGCCTGTGGTTTTTTGTTAGGTGATTTTAGACGGTTTTTGTTTATTGTCGGCAAATATAGTGTACAATTTCTGAAAAAGCAAACAATTTCTGTCTAAAACTCCGTTTTATGTTTTTAAGCACAAATTACCACTCTTTTTTGGTATAAATGTACCTGGCCAGGCCGTAGATATAGCGACGGAATCCGGGGGTGTAATGCAACAGGGAGCCAAACCACGGGGTGTGCGAATTTGTAAACTTGACCACAATACCCACATAAAACATTGCAAAGAGGGTGCCTATGCCCACTACATTCCACATCCAATGCCCGAAATATATAAAGCCTATGACTGTGGCAATCACTACGAGCATCGTGTCGACGGCAATCTTCACTGTTGGAAATGATTTATTGATTAGCCTGCTGACAGCCACCTGAATACCCTCGCCGGGCATGGTTACGGAGCCGCATCTTATCTCAAACGACAATGCTATGCCGAGCACTGTGCAACCTATAAGCTGGGCGAGTGCCTGATGCGCTATATTATTGAACGACACAATGCTCGTGAGGGCCATATTAACGTCGAGCAGCCAGCCAAACACAAAGCCTACTATGAGCTGAAAGAGCTGCACGGGCTGAAACTTGCGGCGCAGGAGGCACACCTGCAATGCGACAAATATGCCGTTCATTATATATGTGTATTCGCCTATGGTGAGTGCGGGTGCTTTGGCGGCTTCTCCGGCTATCGACATTACCATCGGTATCGACGATATTACACCGCTTCCGAGGCCCGAGCGCACGCAAAGCGCAACGCCTAAGGTCATAAAAAACAACGATATTACGAGCAATACGTGTTGCCAGAGAAAGCCGAGAATCCTGTTTTTGAGATTAGTTGCTTTCATTTTAGTCTTAATTTGCGAAATCAACGCTTAGGCCGAGTTGCAGGCGGCTGGGGTTGAGAGGGTAGCCGGGCAGTGAGAAGTAGTTGTTTGAAAACCAGCCTTGATTGAGGTGCGAATACATTACGTAGAAGCGTGTTTTAGACAACTTGAAGTTGGCGTAGGCGTTCATGAACGGATAGTTGCCGAGCTGCTCCTGGTGCTGATTGGCAAATGCTGCGTAGGCCGGCTGATACTTGGGGGCGTAATAGCTGGTGTAGTAATTGCAGTCGACGCCTATCTGCACAAAGAGTGTGGCGACCTTGGCCTTAAGATACATGTTGGAATAAAGTGCGAGTGTGGGGAGCGAAATCACCTTGCTGTCGGACGATTGCTGATAGTACACGCTGTTGTCCCAATTGAACACTCCGAGCCTGAGATTCTGATGAGCCTCGGCCGATAGTATCTGCACCGAGCCGCTGTGCTGCACGGGCAGGAAGTCGGAACCGAAGTACACGTAGTTTTGCACATTGTCGGCATGCAGACCGAGGCGTGTGCCGAGGCGTGGCACGTTGATATAACCGCCGAGCCGCACACGACGCTCCTTGCCAAAGTCGTTGTGCCACACGAAGTGATTGGACACGTAGTTGCGCATGAAGTATGGCGTGGCTTCGTTGGTAAACTGTCCTTCGGCCTGCACGGATACGGTGTCGAACGGCAGGGGGATGCGTGTTTCGACGTTGCCGTTGAGGAGCATGTCGCCCACGGCAATGCCTGCCACGCCAAATTCGGCCGTAGCTGCAAAGCGCAGTATCGAGCCGCGCTGCTTGGTGAGCTGACCTCCTATTCGGGCTTTGTTTTCCGTGGCCTGATGCACGGGCATTTCAAAGCCGACGGGATAAGGGCTGAGGCCTGTTGCGGAGGCTGTGCGCAGGGAGTCGGATGTCTGGGTGTAGCGGCTGAGCTGGTAGGTGATATATGCGGCGAGGCCAAATTTTGAGTATTTGTTGAAGCCCTCGAGGAGCGATATGCCGGCTGTGTTTTCAACGCTCCAATAGGCTGTGCGGTCGTTGGTGCGGTCGTTGCTGAAATATGTGTTTTCAAAAAATTGGCGAGCGGTCTCTGTTTTGGGCTCGTCGATAAATATGTGTCGCGAGCCTGTGTATTTGAGTGTGTAGATGAGCGAGGTGACGGGCACATAGGTGCGGCTCACCACAGAGTCGCTGTCGTCGCGCTTCTCGTCCCAATAGCCTATCTTATATCGGTTGTTTACAAGCAGTTGCTCGCCGGTGAGGCGGGTATAGGCTGCCGTGAGGCGGGTGGGAATTGTCTTGGGGTCGACTTTGGTCACGCCGCCCTGCACGAGTGCGGGGTCGGTGATGAAGAGGGGGTTGGTGATACCGCCGTTTTCTTTGTTGAGCAGGTTGTAGTGGTTGTAGTATGTCTGCAGTTCGTAGCGGTCGCCTATATATGAGCTGCTGAGGCCCCATATAAGGTCTTTGTCCGACTGATTGGCGTAACAGCCTTTGGAATATACATAGTCGAGGAGGGCTCCAAACTGAGTTTTGGCGTTGGCATTGCCCGAGAATGTCACTCCGAGATGGTCCTGCGAGTTGTCGCGGTTGCCGGCTGTGTTGTAGCTCAGCAGAGTCATGGGTGTGCGGGTGTTGTAGAATCGCATTGTCGCGGCCGAGGGGATGAAGCGGCTCAGGGCGTCGCGAAAGAAGAAGTCGCTCGCGGCGGGTCGCTGTGTCCATATCATATTGATGCCCTCGGCGCCGTAGTTGCCTGTCGTGGCATAGGCGGCCGACTGTGCCGACGGCACAAACCGCTGGGCATAGCCTTCATATAGCGTGTCGATAGTGGCCTCCTGTCGCAGGCCGAGCGGCTCGATGATACGCCAGGCATACGAGGGCTGGAGCGGCTTGTCTTTCTGAGCCGCGAGTGTCGGCACAAGCACCGACATGAGCAGTATGATTGTTAGTTGTCGTTTCACGTTGCAAAGTTAGCAATTATTTGGCGATGCTACAAGTAACCGATGCTTTGATACACCATGCTGCGGAAGTGCCGGGTCACGGTGCTGCGGCCGAGCAGGGTTTTCAGTCGCTCAATGGCTTGCGAGGTCATCTGGTACTGGTCGGCTCGGTCGACTATAAGCTGGGCCAGTGTGCCGATGAATTTATCCTGCACGGCTGTGAAGCTTACGTTCCACTCGGCCGCGGCGAGCAGCTCCATGGTGCGCATCAGTATGTCGATCACGGCTTCGGGCCCAGGGTCGAGGGTCTCAAAGTCCTTGATAGCGCGTTTTATGACGGATACACGGGCCTTGGATGTGTTCCAGCCCATGCGGTTGAGCTCCTTGACGAGTGTTTTGTCGAACTTGGCCATGAGCTTGGGAACGTCGGGATTGAGAAAAAACTCAAAATACTCCTTGGTCTCTGTGCGGGCATCGTAGGCATCGAGTATTATCTGCTCCAATTGCTCGCGTGTCATGCTCTGCAACTCTTTTTTCAGTTTAGCTTTCGACATAGTGTTGTTTACTTTTTTTTGCAAATATACGAATTTATTGCCGAACCGCATTGCACCCGGCGGCGTTATTTAGATAAACAATTAACGCAACAAAACATGAAGACAGGTATATTTTATGCCACAACAACCGGCACCACAGCCGAAGTGGCCTCCAGTATAGCAAAGAAACTCGGCGTGGCTCCCGAAGATGTGTTTGAAGTGGCCAAGGCAGGCCTTGAAAAGATGGCCGATTACGACCTGATCATTGCAGGCTCGCCCACCTGGGGCTCGGGCGAAGTGCAGGACGATTGGTATGACGTGCTCGACGCTCTGCCCGTGCTCGACCTCAAGGGTCGCAAAGTGGCCGTATTCGGTTGCGGCGACGAGGGCATGTCCGACACTTTCTGCGACGCTGTGGGCTCTCTCTACGAGGCTTTCGGCAAGACCGGAGCCACTATGATTGGCGCCTACAACACCTTCCCCTACGAGTTCGACCGCTCAAAGGCCGTGCCCGTCGAGGGCGCCTACGCCGTGGGCCTGCTCATCGACGAGGTAAACCACCCCGACCAAACCGACCGCCGCATCTCCGAGTGGACCGACCTGCTCAAGAAAGAAGAATAACCCCACACACATCCCCACGCACTAAGAGCGTGTTTAAAAATTCTTGTTAATTTTAAGCCGGAG
>QLIP01064844.1_pt1 | contig 25402 bp, 22 predicted proteins | sample 1769771 | NCBI WGS metagenome assembly QLIP01 (sample SAMN09428762, study PRJNA476227) | Gut metagenome, whole genome shotgun sequencing project. | isolation source: cecum | host: Rhizomys sinensis | place: China: Jinsha town of Minqing, Fujian Province | collected 2013-09-23 | reverse complement strand
GTCAATTGATTTGAATATATCGCAGACACGAATTCGGAATTGTCGCCGACATTAATTATCTTTGCAATATCAAAATTAAAACACTATAACATCTATGAAACTGCAACGCTTTTTGGCCGCAGGTGCAATGGGGTTGACTCTTGCCGCGGCTTCAGCTCAGATAACGCAAATCTCACCGGTGCCCCAACAACTCGAATGGGGTACAAAAGCTTTCAATCGTCCCGCGGCCCTATCACTTGTCGGTGACAAAACCGCTGACCAGGATGCCGTAAAAGCTCTGCTTAAACAGTTTGCCGCCGGCAAAGGGGTAAAGGTTACAATCGGAGAACGTGGAGACAAGGCCGTAAAGAAATATGCATCAAAAATTCCACAAAAACCGGAAGGGTATTATCTTAAGGTGACTCCCAAAGAGGTTGTAATTGCCGGCAACGACGAACGAGGCACATTCTATGGTGTGCAGACCTTCCTCCAGGTTGCATCCTCCCCCGAGGTTATGAGTGTCGAGATTACCGACTGGCCCGTAACCCCCAACCGTGGTGTTGTGGAAGGGTTCTATGGCAATGCATGGAGCTTCAACGACCGTCTGAGTCAATACGATTTCTATGGCCGCAACAAGCTGAACACATATATCTACGGACCGAAGGATGATCCATACCACCGTAGCAAATGGCGCGAACTTTATCCTGCCGAAGAGGCTGCTCGGATGAAAGCGCTCAACGATGCCGCCAAGGCTAACAAGGTTAATTTTATCTGGGGTATCCATCCTGCCGGCGACCATAAGTGGAACGAAGCGGACAACCTGGCTACCATCCGCAAATTCCAGCAGATGTACGACCTCGGGTTCCGCAGCTTTGCAATCTTCTTCGACGACGTATTCGGCGAGGCTGCCGACGGCAAGAAACATGCCGCCTATATGAAGTATGTAAAGGAAAACTTTATCGACAAGCACCCCGACATCGAAAACTTCATCATGTGCCCCTCTCTTTACAACAAACTGTGGCAAGGGAGCTTCCAACCCTCATATCTTGAGGATATATCGGTCATGGACCCTTCGATCGGTGTTATGTGGACCGGTAATTCCGTTGTGGATATGATTAACGTATCGGATATGGAATGGATTAACCCCAAAATCGGTCGCAAAGCCTTTATCTGGCTCAACTATCCGGTTAGCGACTACTGCATCAACCACTTGCTCATGGGTCCATTCTGGGGTAATGACGCCAAAGCCACCGAGATGGTGAGTGGGTTTACCGCCAACCCCATGGAATATGCCGAGGCATCCAAGGTAAGTATCTTCAGCAACGCTGACTTCCTCTGGAACCCCGCTGCATATGATTCCGACAAATCGTGGGAACTCGCACTGTCGAGACTGCAACCCAAGAACACTGAAGATTTCAAGACATTCTGCCTTTACAATATCGACTTGGGGCGTAACACCCACAATCTGCGTCGCACCAACGAGAGCCCCGACCTGAAGGGGATAATCGACAAATATGCATACATTATGGAAAGTGGATATTCCAAAGATGGTGCCAAGGCATTCCGCGGTGAGTTTGACAAACTCGAGCAAGCCACCGGTCGCCTCATGGCAAATGCTGACGGCGATGCACTTCTCACTGAAATAATGCCATGGATTAAAGCAACCAATCTACTTGCCAAGCGTGGGAGAGCGGTGGTTGATATGTACGAAAATCTATGCAACGAAAACGCCAAGAATTTTATTGACAGCTACACTGCTTATGCCGCCCTTACGGATCAGGCTTCAAAGATTGCATCGCGCGACTTCCCCGGCTCAATCAAGACAGCATACCCTGCAGTCGGATCTCTGTATGCCGAGCCGTTCATGAAAACTGCCGTAAGCAAGATGATAGATATCTACAAGGATAATTTCGATTACCGCACTGATATATTCCCCGTTCTTCCGCTCGAAAACGGCAACTATCGCATCCGCTTCAACGGCAAGTGGCTGGGTAACCCCGATGCCGGAGGTAAAGGTGGAGCTCCGGTATGGCAGGATAAGGAAGATGATGTAAATCCCGACCGTCAGATTTGGCGTCTCACCTACAACCCTGTGGCTGAGCGTTACACCATTGTCAACGCCAAGGATGGTCGCTACATCAACGAGCGCCTCGGCTTCCAGCGCGTAAGCCGCGATGGAACCCCCTACCCTATCGACCCAATCCAGCACTCGTTTAAGTTAGAGAAAAACGCCAACGGAAGCTATACTCTCCGCAACAGTGAATCAGACTTCGTAAACGTCACCGACGGCAAACTCAAGCCCTCCGAAACCGACAAAATCGAAATCGAATTCATCAAACTCTAAAACAACAATAAGGGGGAGAGTAATTATCTCCCCCCAATTATATAGAAACTCCATGGAGCGACCACGCCGTAAGGCGATTTGCTCCATGGAGTTTTTATTATTTCAAGTGCCGCAAATTCTCAGCTTGTAAATCAATATAGCTTGCCGTTATCGCGGAAGGAATAGAACCCGTTGGCGGTGATAATGAGATGGTCCAGAAGTCGCAGGTCGAGTGTTTTGCAGGCTGATGCCATGCGGCGAGTAATATCTTCGTCCTGAGGGCTCGGAACAAGCGTTCCAGATGGATGGTTGTGACACATCACTAACGCCCGGGCATTATTGAGAAGAGCGAGCTTAAGGGGTTTATGCAAGTCGAAAACCGAAGCTACAGCGCTTCCTGCCGTGATACACTGTTTATCGATCACCGCATTACTCTGATTTAGAAACAGAATCCATATTTCTTCGTGCGCAAGGTTCCCGATTTCAAAACGCATTAGTTTATAAATATCCTCGGGAGTTTTTAATTTGGTGAGTTCGGCAAACGGCTCTTTGGCATACCTCTTGGCAAGTTCCAGCAATGCTTCGATTTGCAGAACACGCACTGCACCCACGCCAGGTATATTACGGAGATTTTCACGCGGCAACCGATCCAGCACCAGCAACCGTCCGTCGCAGGCACGCATCAATTCGTTGCAGATATCGGTGATTGGCATACCGGGTTGTCCCACCCTCAGAATCAGAGCCAGCAGTTCGGCATTTGAAAGTGCAGCGCATCCATATTTTTCGGCACGCTCCTGAGGTTTGGCATCTGCCGGCATCTCCTTGACCGCTCTCACATTAGCGTCGGGAGCAAGAATCTCCTTTATATCTCTGAGATCTATCATAGCGGCATACCGAACAATTTTACAACCCCTCGTTTTTACCCTTTCGGATTTCTACCTCCTTCTGTATGTCGCGACCCTTGCCAAGAATTATCTTGTTGAAATAGGCCTTCAGGAATCCTGTGCCGTAACCGGTGAGCTGAACCATTGCCGCACCAACACCCATTGTTCCGATTTTGAGTGAACGGGTTGCGATGATGCCACAAATCCACAAGGCAAGTATGTAAACCAGGAGTGGAATCAGCATCCAGTGCCAGAAAAATGATAGAATAATCATTGCTGCCGCACCGATGGTGAAGCAAGCCGGCAGCCAGTGCACAAGCTTCATGGAACCGGGATAGAGCAGTTCGAGCGTGATACGCGACATACCGAACACATGGACCTGCTTCCAGAATTTCTTCATGTCCACGCGGCGCTTATGGTAGACAAACACCTCGGGGAAAAGAGCTATCGAGAAGCCAGCATTGCGGATACGGGTACTCATGTCAATATCCTCACTGAACATTTCGCGGAAACCACCCACACGGTCAAAAACCTTACGGGAGAATCCCATATTAAATGTACGCGGTGTGAATTTTTCCATCGAATGCTTTCCGCCACGGATACCACCAGTGGTCAGGAAGGCAGTCATGGCGTAATTGATAGCCTTCTGCGTGTCGGTAAAGGAGTCGTGAGCGGCATCGGGCCCACCGAAACAGTCCGATGGATTTTTATCAAGAGCCTGTCGCAGACTCCTGATATAGTCAGGGGGTAAAATGCAGTCGGAGTCGACAAAGATTAAATAATCTCCGTCGGCTCCGGCTATACCATAGTTTCGGGCAATGCTTCGCCCTTCATTGCTTTTCTTGTAATATTTGAGTCTTAGCCCCTGAGGGTCATACCCGTCGGGAAGACTCGGCACTGTAGAACCATCCTCAACCAAAATAATTTCAAAACCTTTATCGCTCTGCTCACGCAGACTGGCTAGCAGGTCGGCAATCTCATCGGGACGGTTATAAATCGGCACGATAATCGAGAACAAAAGGTCGTTTGCTTGCTTCATGGCTCTACAGAAAGAAGTGAATTCGGAATTGTGGCTATTATGCCTTAACGCGGCTTACGTAGCTACCGTCGCGGGTGTCAACCTCGATAAGCTCACCTTCGCCGATAAACAGGGGCACCTTAACAGTGGCACCAGTCTCAACAGTAGCGGGCTTGAGAGTGTTGGTAGCAGTATCACCCTTGAGGCCGGGCTCGGTGTAAGTAATCTTGAGCACAGTCTTAACGGGCATTTCAGCGTAAAGAACGGTGTTGGTCGATGCATCACGCACCACCTCAACGGTGTCACCTTCCTTCATGAAAGCAGCGCCGGTAACGAGCTCCTTGCTGATTGGAATCTGGTCGAATGTCTCGTTATCCATGAAGATATCGTCCTCACCTTCAGTGTAAAGGAACTGATAGGGGCGACGTTCTACGCGTACATCTTCAAGCTTCTCACCGATGTTGAAGCGACGTTCGATAACGCGACCGTCAACAACATCCTTAAGTTTGGTACGCATGAAGGTGTTACCCTTACCGGGCTTTACATGGAGAAATTCAACGCAAAAATAGAGACGGCCGTCCATGCGGATGCAGGTACCGTTCTTGATGTCCTGAGAGTTCATCATATCTTTAAAATATTTCAGTTTTTAGTTTACTGTATTCGTTTTTTCTGCGGCCTTATCTATGCCGTTATTCTGACACAATTAAAGCATAGCCCCAATTTCACCCCCTTTCGGGGTTCAAAACGGAGGCTAACCGCAATTCAGCTACAAATTTACTAACTTTTTTTGATTTCTCAGCAAAGAACGCTCAGATTTTAGATTTTATACTCAAATGAGGGGGATAAGGTCATTTTTGAGACCGAAAATTTGGCTATTCAAAAATGATTAGTTAATTTTGCACTCCGAATGCGAACACGTAATTATATTTACCGGTAAAATATTAAAATTACATACAAATGAAAAGAACTTACCAACCCTCAAACCGTCGCCGAGTAAACAAGCACGGTTTCCGCGAAAGAATGGCTACTAAGGATGGCCGCAAGGTCCTCTCTCGTCGCCGCGCTAAAGGTCGCGCTTCACTCACAGTTTCTGACCACATTGCTTCTAAGTAATCAATAATTGATTCTCCACAGCAATTGAGAAGATAAAAAAATCCGACTTCTGCAGAAGCCGGATTTTTTTATGCCCGTCAGACTTGTCGGACCCGTCGGACTCGTCGGACCTGTCTGACATGATTAGAAAGGTTTGCGGTATTTGGTGGGGTCGCGAAGCTCCTCAAGGATTGAGAGGTAAGAGGCATAGCGACTCTCAGAAATCTCATGGCGTTCTACAGCCGGCACTACTGCGCAGCCGGGTTCGCCGGTGTGGCGACAGTCCGAATAGCGACAGTCTTGCGATATTTTGAATATCTCGGGGAAGAAGTGCCCCACCTCTTCCTCTTCAAAATCGATGGTACCAAACCCTTTCACCCCCGGCACATCTATTATCTCACCCCCGCCGGGTATGGAAATCATCTCGGAGAAGGTAGTGGTGTGCATACCGGTGTGGTGAATGTCCGAGATTTTACCTGTTTTGAGGTCTGCACCAGGCACAAGAGCATTTATAAGCGATGACTTGCCGACACCGCTGTTGCCAGCCATCAGCGTGACCTGTCCGTGCATCTCCTGAAGCAGAGCTTCGACACCTTCCCCGGTTTCGGCCGACACAATATACACCGGATAACCGATTGAGCGGTACAGTGTAGCCACCGCCTCGCCGAGTTCTCGGTCGTCAGCATCCCAGATATCGCATTTGTTAAGTATTACCATTGCGGGTACGTTATAGGCTTCGGCAGTGGCAAGGAAGCGGTCAATAAACGTGGTGGGGGTTACCGGATCACGCAGGGTGGCAACAAGCGCAGCACGGTCCAGATTGGCGGCAAGAATGTGCGACTCTTTCGACAGATTGGAAGCTCGACGTATTATATAATTGCGTCGCGGCTCAATGGCGGTGATATAGTCGGCATCATCGGCGCTCTTCACCACCGACACATGGTCACCGACCGCCACCGGATTGGTGGAGCGAATACCTTTGATTCTGAAGTTACCCTTGACGCGGCATGGCACTTCGCGTCCGTCGGCGAGACGTACGGTATATGCACTACCTGTATTTTTTACCACTACCCCGTCTACCGGTGCAGCGGCTTCCTGATTGGCACGTTTTTTCGATTTCATCCTGCAAATTTATTAAAATTTCTAACAATTTCGCATCTTTGGTTGTTAAATTTATAACGTAAATTATCCTGTATAAGTAAACATCAACAAGTTATATTTTTAAATTATTAAAACTATGAACACTGATACAATCGGTACTTGGGCTGGTGAAGTCTACAAAGCCCTTGAATCATCAGACACCCGCATGCTCGGTCTCAAAGGACTTAAGAAGGCCACCAAGCTGAAAAAAGATGAACTCATGGCAGCATTTGGCTGGCTTGCCCGCGAAGGGAAAATTGCAGTTGGCATGAACGATGAGGAAATCGTAGCCACCCTTCTCGGCTAATCTTGGCCACGCAACATACTCAGATAAAAAAATAGAGCGAGAACTTCGGTTCCCGCTCCGTTTTTTTATAATGTTAATATTTTCCGTAATCTATTTCCTGAAAGGGATGGACCAGACAACTCGCACCGGCACAGCGTGTCCATCGAGGCGCCCAGGTTTCCATTCAGGCATTTTAGACATTATGCGTACCGCCTCCTGATTTAAGGATGGTTCGACACCTCTTAGCACTGAAATATGACTCACGCTGCCGTCGGTGTTAATGACAAACGAACAGGTCACTCTCCCCTGAACCCCCCGTCGGTATGCTTCCGCCGGATAACGACGTGTCTCGTTTATATAAGCCACGAGCTCCGCCTCCCCCCCGGGAAAGTCTGGCTTGTCGGTTACAAAGTCATACTCGTAAACCTCAAGGTAATTTGCACCTGCACCCCCTGAGCCACTTCCGGAACGAACCTTGCAGGTCTGGCCATTAGCCTTGAGACTTGCTCCGCCCAGTGATACAAGAGATATGAATATTAATAGAAAAAGACGAGTCATGATATTGGTTTGTTTTTACGGTTGCAAATTTATGGTTTGAAGTTGTTATCTACAACGCATATTACTTTAAATTTTCTTAATATTGTTTAATTGAATATTTATTATCGAACAGATATACTAATTCTGTCATTTATTGCGTTATTTTTAAGTATCATATTTTATAAATGACCCTAAACAGCTACATATCCCCACTTGTCGGCATTGGACTTTTAACTGCCCCGGCGCTCTGCGCCATGGGACAGGGAGCTGTCACCTCCTACCGTTTTCTGGACTTTCCGGCATCTTCACGAGCCTTTGCCCTGGGTGGATGCGCCCCCGCACTTGTGGATCGCGATATCCTGCTGTCCGACCAGAATCCAGCTCTGATAGGGCCCGAAATTGAATCGCAGGCAGCATTCAGCTATACCTCATATATAAAGTCGTCCCAATTTGGCGCTGCCAAGTTTGGCATGACTGCCGGCGAACGTGGAGCATGGTGCGCCGGGGTACGCTATCTTAATTATGGTGACTTTGACGGCTATCTCCCCGACGGCACCTCTATCGGTACCTTCCGACCCACAGACCTGGTAATAGAGGGAACTTACGCCCACGACATCACCGACCGTCTCCGTGGTGGCATCAGCTACCGCACTGTCTATAGCAACTACGAGCAGTACACAGCCCTCGCCATGGGTGTGGACCTTGGCATCAATTTCTATAATCCCGACAACGACCTTTCGCTCTCTGCGGTACTCACCAACATGGGTGGTCAGATTAAGCGGTTCACCGATCGTTACAACCCAATGCCGTTTGACCTCCGACTTGGATATATGCAGACCATGGGCACCACCCCGTTCCGCCTGTCGGTAACCGCCACCAATCTCACTGACTGGCGCCTGCCATATATCGACCACTCCGGGATTGAACAGACGGGGGTTAAAAAAATGTCGGCCACAAGCAATCTTTTCCGACACCTTATATTCGGCACCGAATATGCCCCCAACGAAAAGTTCTATTTGGCAGCTGGTTATAACTATCGTCAGCGGACCGACATGTCGGTTTATTCCCGCTCGCTACTGTCGGGTTTCTCAGTAGGCACAGGTTTCCGCACACGCGCCATATCACTGGGGATAGCCTACGGCTCTCCACACAAGGCCGCATCGGTATTCATGTTTGACTTTAACTGGAACATTGGCGAATAACATTGTAGAATAACTTAAAATCCATGAACCGAAATATTAGGTATCGTGTTTTATATTAAAATACTAAAAAAACACAAGGTTATGGATGATAAGGAAAAACAGGTTGATGCATACGCCGACCGCGTAGCAAACAGTCTTAAAGCCAAGAGCCACATGAATAAGAACAACAGCACAAAAAAAACCAACAAACTCTGGATGTGGTTTGGAGTTATCGTATTGATTGCCATCCTTCTTTGGTGGCTCTTCTCAATCGGCATCTTTGATGCAATCATTGGCACAACCAACGGTTAAGACCGTCGGCACTCATAAAAATTATCAAAAACTTATTTAAAGACAGAGGCGGAAGTTTCTGTCTTTTTTTTGTTGATATAGGTGAAAGATGCAACATTTTTTAACTCCGAGGTGTTTATAAATTATTAGTTAACCTCGAATTCTTAAGTTTTCCATAATGCCGACTCTCTGTTTTAAAATAATTTGTCACAATTTGTCACGGATTCCGATTGCGGTCTGTATGGCCATTATGGTGATGTCAGCTACAATTGTACCTTGCGCTGCCTCTAGCTCCAAGCCACTGGAATACACCGTATTTTTCCCAATCAACAGCAGCAGAATTCGGACAGATTTCGGTGAAAACAAACAGGTTATTTCCGCACTGATAAGGCATTTCAGGGACGCCAGCCGCGACTCCATAAAGATTGGGAAAATAGCCATTCATTCGTTGGCTTCCCCCGACGGACGCACAGCATTCAACCGTAAACTAATTCGCGACCGCCACCAGGCACTTGCCAGACTGCTCAATGACTCCTGCGCCATACCGACGCAACAAATCATCTTTAAAGAGAGCGAAATTCCGGTGGAGGGAGTTATACTGCTCATCAAAGAGCAAAAACCGTCTTATTGCGACACCGTAATACCGATTCTGCAACAGATAGATGCAAACAATCCTCTAAGCATAGAGAAGGGGATGCGCACCATAAAATCTTTAGGTGGTACAATATGGAAGCAGATAAGTACCGACATTCTTCCCCAATTTAGATATGCCAGTGTTGCACTCCCCACACCCTTAAAATTATCGGGAAATCAACTGTCATTAACTCCTCCGGCGTCACTCTTCGCCTACCCCGCGATAACACCCCCCGACACGCTGAGCCATAAAGTATGCAGCACTTTCGGAACCTCTGTTACAACAGCAGTATCCCACTCGCCATCGCTCGCCCTTGGCACCAATCTGTTCGAGGCGGCGTTTGCCATCGCAAACCTTCATGCCGACTACCGGTGGACTCCACACTTCTCATCCTCCCTCTCCCTGCACTACTCATGCTGGGACTACGGCACCGAAACCCGCAAGTTCCGACTTGCCGCCATTGCCACTGAGTTCAGATGGTGGCTTAATCCGTCGGGCGAGGGGATCTTTAGTGCTATAAACCTTGGAACAGGAATCTACAACGTTGTTTGGGACAACATCCGGTGGCAGGATCCTAAAGGCGGACTCCCCGCCCTCGGGGCTGGCGCAAAAATCGGGTATCGTCTCCCCCTCTTCAACTCACCCCGCTGGGTGCTGGATTTGAGTGCCGGGGCAGCAATATACCGTATTCGTTACGATGAGTTCCGCAATGTCCACAACGGTCCGCAGTTCAGCCGCGGTGCCAGCACAATAGTTATACCAAACGGAATTGGGGTCGTGATTTCGTACCTGATTCCATTAGGCAATTAACCAGTTCAGAATTAGCAGCTAATCATGAAGAAAGGGAACATAAAATGGATACCGATAATTGCCAGCGCCATGCTGGCAGTGTCGTGCGACCTCGGGGTAAAGGAATACCCCGTGCCCGAACCCGTATCCACTGTTGACGCCGAGATTCTGATTACACACGATAAAACATGGGGGTATCTGACACACACCATCGGCGATAAGACACGCGCGCTCGACAGTGACACGCTCGACGCCCGCTACCTAATCAAAATATTTGAAAAGGGGACCAACAAAAACCCCATAGCACAGCATGTGATCTATGCCGATGACACCGAAAAGGATTCGCTGCGTATAACTCTCCCAATGCCACCTGGTGAATGGGATGTACGTGTGTGGCGCGATATTGTCCGTGAGTCGGACAAGACACCTGTGGCATATAATGCCGACAATTTTGCACGCATCGAGGTAACAACACCCTATTTCGGATCGAGCACTACGAAAGAAGCCTTCAGTGGCACACTCCCCGTGTCGGTTCCCATTCCTGACGACGGAAAGCCGATTACCCATCACTATACCGTAAATCTGTCACGCCCCGCGGCTGCCTACGTACTCATAGCCCGCGACCTGCAGGAGTTTCTAAAAGTTCAGCAGACACGTGCCGACCAATCCGTCGACCTATCTGCCTACTCTGTGACGGTTCGCTATCCCGAGTACCTCCCCAATGTCTATCACCATTTTTCGGGAAATACCATCGATGCGGCAACCGGTGTCAGCTTCAAAGCCGGACTCACGCAACTCAGCGACTCGACAGCCGCTGTCGCCTTCGATCATATCCTTGCCAGCCCGGATGCATCAGCTGTGAAACTGCAGTTTGAAATCAGCAACAGTCATGGGGAATCGGTAGCCACAAGCGGCATCCTCACCATCCCACTGCATCAGCGCATGTGCACTCTGGTCTATGGCAACCTGCTTACTGTCCGCTCTGGGCTAATCCCTTTTATCGACACAAAATTTCAAGGAGATTTTAATATTTATTGGCATTGATTACCAAGAAGTTAGCTGCTAACTTTGCAATTAATCTCAATTTTCTCGAAAAAAATTTCACTTCAAATCGAACCATCTTTCAAATCGAATGTTTTAATTGCATAAGAAACTTAAATTAAGCAAATTTAGCTTAATTACTTTCGTTTCATAATACTGTTTATTAAAATTCACAACTATATCTATTACACTATGAAAACCTTCAAATTATCAGCAATGTTGGCAGCTGCAACCCTTTTCGCCGGTGCAACAAGCTGCTCGGAAGCCGAACTTTCTGATTCTGCCCGCGACGGACAGGTAACATTCAACCTTCAGCTTCAACCCAAGTCTACTCGCGCCGGAGGCGCCACTTTCGGACTCGGTATCTACGCAACCTCTCTCAAGTGCCTCGTCTTCGACAAGACTGGCAAGTACCTCACTCAAACCTCAACAACACTGGCAGACGGTCAGGGGTCAGTAAAACTCAACCTAGCCAATAGCGGCAATTACCAAATTCTCTTCTGGGCCGACGCTGGTACTGATTTATCTCCCTACACACTCAGCGACAACGGTGAAATTTCGGTAAACCTCGAGAATATCAAGAGCTGCTCGGAATACAACGATGCTTTCTATGCAGTGACAGAATACACCGGCGGATCATCCGACAATGAGAATGTAACTCTCACCCGTCCGTTCGCACAGATTAACTTCGGTACAGACGACACAGAGTCTCCGAGAGTTAAAGAAACCTACCCCTCGGGAGTCTATACCACAGTCACTACCGATGTCTATACCAAGATGAACCTCCTCACCAATGAGGTATCCGACAAGAAATCATATACCACTCAGATAGTTCCGATGGCTTCGATAGCCACAGAAACATTCCCGGTAGTTCATAAGACAGATGGTAAAAAATACGATTACGTTAATATGCTTTATGCAATCGTTCCGGAAGAAGGAGCCACCACAGACTACACAATGAAAGTCTACAAGAGTAGCGAGGCAACAGCCAAACCGGTATGGACGCTGAAAGTTCCTTCAGCTCCGGCAAAGCAGAACTGGCGCACAAACATCTTCGGATCGCTCAACACATCTGACACCCAGTTCAACGTGATTATCGACAACAATTTCGAAGACTTTACAAATATCAAGAATGGCAAGACAATCACAGTTGACACAGACGCCATTGATGAATTCCAGGCGGCTATCGACTACGCAAACGCAAACCCCAACACCCGAATTCTTGTAAACTGCGACATTAAACTCCCTGAAAACAACTTCTTTGAACTCAGCGGCAAAAACACCATCTTCGAAGTTGCCGAAGGTAAGACCATCTCAAATGAACCTGTCACTCCGGTTGCACTATCAGTCCGCCACTACACATTTACCATCACCAACAAAGCAAGCGTTACCTTTACCGGAAAAGGCACAATCAAGGACCGCGCCCTTCTTATCGACAACAAGGGGACACTCACAATTACCGATGGCAACTATGTTGGCACAGAAACCGGTTATCCACTCATCAACAATTCCGGCACATTGACAGTCAATGGTGGTTCCATTTCATCAGTTGGCAGTTGCATCGAAACAAAAAATGTAGGCAGTAGCAGAGTTTATGTTACTTTCAACAGCGGTGTCCTATTCAGCTCAAATGATTACTGCTACAAGTGCAATGCAACCAACATCCTGACTACCATTAACAATGGTCTCTTCAAGAGTTACTACGGATGTCTGAGTCTCACTAATGAGTTTGAAATTGAAAATGGTACATTTTTAGTTCAGAAGTCAGACAAAGTTGTAAATGCTGCATATACCGTTCTTATGAAAGATATCTATAGTGGAGGTTTCCGAGGTGGTTCATTCTACTCTCGCGAAGGTGATTCGACAGTTCTCCACAAAGTAGGTAATTGCGACTTGTTTATTGATGGAGGAAGATACTCAAAAGCCTCAGCATCCGAAACAGCCGATGGGATTGCTCCTTACATCGGATACGAATGGTTCTCAATTAACGAACCCGCCCTCCCCGGCACCAACCCACTAACTCGCATAGTTATGCGCCCGGCATACTACCACGAATAAAAATTTTCACTTAAAAGATTTCCCAATGGAGGGGTGAGTGTTGCGGCACTCACCCCTCTTTACTCGTGTAAATAACTGTTCCCGCCAGTTGTTATGGGTGTGTGGTTTTCAAGGCACACCCATGACGCCTAACGGTGGTATTAACACAAAAAGAGCCGCGGAAATTCCGCAGCTCTCTTTTGCTTTTCATAATCGTTCAGGTGGTTCTCAAGGGGCTTCGCGCCTGCCGGAGTTCTATCTGATTTTACCTATATAACATCGCGGCGACACCTTTTGTTCACGATTACTCTATATTTCTCAGTCGATTAGCAATCTATATAATAATCGGTACGTTTGCTATCCATTAGCGTCCTGCACGCTTGCGCTCTATCTCGTCGAGGATAATCTTGCGCAGACGGATATGGTTGGGGGTCACCTCTACATACTCGTCTTCCTTGATATATTCAAGAGCCTCTTCGAGCGAGAATACAACCGGGGGTACGATGCGAGCCTTGTCGTCGGCTCCCGATGCACGCATATTGGTAAGCTTTTTAGACTTGGTTACATTAACCACGATATCGTTGTCCTTGGCATTCTCACCTACCACCTGACCGGCATAAACCTCCTCCTGGGGGAATATGAAGAATCGACCGCGATCCTGCAGCTTGTCGATGGCGTAGGCATAGGCTGTACCTGCTTCCATGGCAATCAGCGAACCGTTGACGCGACGCTCGATATCACCCTTCCAAGGCTGGTATTCGAGGAAGCGGTGTGCCATGATGGCCTCTCCGGCAGTAGCGGTAAGCACATTGTTGCGAAGACCGATAATACCGCGGCTGGGGATGTGGAACTGAATGTCGATACGGTCATTGCGAGTCTCCATCGACACGATGTCTCCGCGACGACGGGTGACCATATCCACAACCTTGGAGCTGTATTCTTCGGGTACGTTTACGGTGAGAAGCTCTACCGGTTCGCATTTAACACCGTCAATCTCCTTGATGATAACCTGCGGCTGACCAACCTGAAGCTCATAACCCTCGCGACGCATGGTCTCGATAAGGATAGAGAGGTGGAGCACACCGCGACCAAATACAGTCCACTTATCTTCGTTAACATTCTTCTCAACGCGGAGCGCAAGATTGCGGTCCAGCTCCTTCTCCAGACGGTCGTTGATGTGGCGCGAAGTCACAAACTTACCATCCTTGCCAAAGAAGGGTGAATCGTTGATGGTAAATGTCATTGACATGGTGGGCTCATCAATAGCGATGCGGGGGAGAGGTTCCGGATTCTCGAGAAGGGTGAGAGTATCACCGATTTCAAAGTTCTCAAGACCCACAACAGCCACAATATCGCCGCTGCTGACTTCGGACACCTTTTTGCGCCCCATACCCTCGAACACCTGCAACTCTTTGATGCGCTGACGGGTGATGGTACCATCCTTTTTGCAAAGCGCAAGGTCCTGACCTTCGCGAAGTGTGCCGCGATGTACCCGACCGATGGCGATACGTCCAACATAGTTGCTGAAGTCAAGGCTGGTGATGAGCATCTGAGGGTCACCCTCAATCTGCTCGGGAGCCGGGATATACTCGATGATGGCGTCGAGAAGCGCCGTGATATCTTCTGTCTGATTGTTCCAGTCGGTCGACATCCAGTTCTGCTTTGCCGAACCGTAGATGGTGGGGAAATCGAGCTGTTCCTCGGTAGCCTCGAGGTTGAACATCAGGTCAAACACCATTTCGTTTACCTCGTCGGGGCGGCAGTTGGGTTTGTCAACCTTATTGACAACCACCACTGGCTTCAGACCCATCTGGATGGCCTTCTGAAGCACAAAACGAGTCTGAGGCATCGGTCCCTCAAATGCATCCACAAGCAACAGACACCCGTCGGCCATGTTGAGCACACGCTCCACCTCGCCACCAAAGTCGGCGTGTCCGGGGGTATCAATAATATTGATTTTTACACCTTTGTAATTGATAGATACGTTTTTGGAGAGAATTGTGATGCCGCGCTCACGTTCAAGGTCGTTGTTGTCGAGAATCAACTCACCGGCATTCTGGTTCTCTCGGAAAAGGTGACCGGCAAGGAGCATCTTATCTACAAGAGTAGTCTTGCCGTGGTCCACATGCGCGATAATCGCGATATTTCTAATATCCTGCATTATTCTAATTTCTATTCAAACTGCAAAGTTACAAAAAATTATTCCAATTATATGTTAGTTAACGTTATTTTAATTAATTCATAATGCATAATTCATAATGCATAATTGAGTTACAAGATAACCCACCCTTCTCAGCATATAATCTGATTACATGACACCCACCCTTCTCAGCATCTAATCTGAACACATGATACCCATTCTTCTCAGCATCTGATATGATATGAGGGATTGAATCAAGAGGTGGGGGATTTGGTCAGGAGGTGGGGACGGTGTCGGTGAGAAAATCGCGTGGAGGAGCTACGGGGGTGGAGGGTTTATCTTTCCCCTTCTTTTTCCTTTTGGTGCCACCCGTGCCTTCCCTTTTTTTATCCCCTTTTTTACTTCTTCTTTTACCACCCTTTTTACGAGTCTTTCTTTTCTCACCACCTTGGGAGTCTTCGGGATTGTCGCCGTTGGCAATTACCGTTATCTGCGCAGGGGGCTCCGCCACACTGCACATCTTCACCCCCCAGGGGAGCAAAGATGCAACCACTATCACCGCCAGGAGCCACACGGCACCTTTCCTTTCGTTCTTGTTCAATTAGATAGTTTTTTGTTCGTTAATAAATGATGCTGCTGTTCCAATCAAACGCTGTTTGCGTCTCTGCATCAGCAAATCCAAACTGCATCAGAAGGGGTAGCCGATGGCAAGATGGAAAGCAAAGGCATTCTTAAAGGGGATATTGAAATACCCCGGCAAGCTGGTTGCATAGGGTGCATGCAATCCATAACCCAAGTCGCCGCGCACTACCATCATACCCATATCCACTCGGAGACCAACACCCGTTCCGACGGCGATGTCGCGCAGAAAGGTTGCTGAGGTCAGCAACCCACCGGGGCGCGCTGAATCAGGCTTTAACAGCCAGATATTTCCGGTGTCCAGGAAAATTGCGCCTCGCAGCACGCTCACAAGGGGGAAACGGTATTCGGTATTAAACTCCAACTTAAAGGTACCGGTCTGGTCGAAATACCCGTTCTGCATCGATGCCGGCGGACGGTAACTACCCGGTCCTAACGATCGCACCGTAAACGCGCGTATCGAGTTGGCACCTCCGATATAAAACTGCTCGGAATAAGGGACCACACTCGAATTGCCATAGGCATGAGCGGCTCCGACCAGCAGTCGGCTTACCAGCCAGTGTTCGGCAGCAGGAATAAGCCGCCGACTGTATACTATCTGCCCCTCCCCTTTTACAAACTGCGAAAACGGAGTGCCAAACAGCCTCTTCTCACCTTTTACACCGAATGCGGAGTAGATTGCACTGAATATGTTGCCGGCTTCGGTAAACGAAAGACGCAGATTGATACCGTTAATCTTCTCCCGCTCCAGATACTTGTCGAGCGAATAGGTATAACTCATCTGGGGGATATACTGACTGCGGAAGCTCAGAGCCACGGCAGGATTAGCCGCCATAACTGAGTCAAACGAATGCGTGGTGCTTATAAGCTTATTGTAATTAATCTTAAACGGTATAAACTGATTTACCGAGTTGCGGGTGGCGTGCCACTCATAATTGACACCCACATGGAAGTCGGCAAGCTTGAAATAGTGCGGACGATTCATAAGGTCGGCGCCAAGCGAGAAGGTGGTCCAATTCTGAGTCCAGTTGGAATGTGGGATAAAATTGGGGGCAAGAAAACGAGGTACAGCCAGTGTCCCGGTGAGTCCGAACTCATAGCTGTTAAATACGTTGCTTTCCCGTTTCCCTGTCTGCCATTCGTAACCTGCATTCATGCGCAGCGACAGCTTCTCACCACCCCCAAAGGTGTTGTTGTTGGTGACTCCCACCTCAACACCGGGACCTATGTATGAGTTTGACTTCGACACAACATTGGCCTGCACTACCCCCTCGAGCGGTCGGTCGAACTGACAGGTTATAACCACGTCGAGTTTAGTATTGGTGGTCGATGTATCGGCAGGTACGGGCTGAATCATGATATTCCCAAACATTCCGAGCCGGGCAAGGCGGTTCTGTGTTCGGTCCATATCTCGCACCGAAAACAATCTCCCTCGGCGGAAAGTGATGGCGTTGGGGATTACATCCCGGTTGAGGCGCGCTGGGCGATACACTATTACCTCCCCCTTGGGTGTGTCAATGGTATCAGGCACACCCGGCTCTTCCTGATTGCGGCGCAAGACGTATGTTGTCACAGTACCGGTGCGGTATTGCTGCTTGGCAATCACAGGTATATTCTCGGCAAGGGTAATGCGTAGAGCTACCGCTTTGGGTGTGATAAGTGTGTCGGCCAAAAACTCGATGTACTCGGGGCGGAAATAATAAAATCCCTGGTTACGCAGAGAGTTGGCAATTCTCACCCGCTCGGATGCTAACGAGTCGACGCTGAACCGCTCACCCTTAACCAGATATTTGCTTCTGCGGGCAAGTGAATCTATATAATGCGGCAACACTCCACCATCCTCCATATATTGCAGGGAGTCGATCAGATAAGGATCCGTAACATTCAGATTGTAGACCACCGTCCCCTTCTTGGGGTTCTTATCGTCCTGAACCGTATAACTTTCCGTGTTACCGAAAAATCCGTTGTTGTCGAGTATCGAACGGAGCATCTTGACGCGGGCTTCGGGGCGCACATCGCTCACAAGGACAGGCGCCTCACCAAAGGTGTCGTATATCCACCGCTTTATACCGGACGCCGAGTCGCCGATATGGTTATACACCCACAGTCCGTAAGGGATGGGCATTCGGACATATGGGGAGAGCAACGGCCACGGGTTGTTGGGCTTTACGTTGACAGCATTCTGCAGTTCGGACAAAACCGGCGGAGGGAGCTTCCCACCCGGGTAATGAACATTTAGCTTCATCCCGTTGTAAAGCTGCTCCCCGTCGGGGATCCGGTTGGTGGTGCTGCATGCTGCCACCAGCGCCATTATCAGAATAAGGGGGAGAAGTATCGGCTTTCTCATTTTTCGCCTCCTTTCTTATTTAAATTTGCGGGGACGGTGTCCGGTTTGACCGTGGTGTCCGGTTCTGCCTTGCGACGGCGGCGATGAGGGGTAAAGAGTTTGATTACCGAATCCGCCTTCCGCTTAACCACAAAACCGAGTCCTGTTTCGGTGATTTCCCCTTCGAGTATGCTCTGGAACCCGGTGTGACGGAACAGGCGTGCCGACATATTAAGAGTCTGCGTCTGCCTCATTATGTATTCAAAAGAAATGTCACTTATCAGATTCTGACTCAGATTCTCGTCGGGCGATGAATCGGTAGAATAGTTGCCACCAACCAGTATCTTGAACCGGTTGTTAAACAGATTCTTCGACACCTGGTAGCTATAGCTTGTCTCATTGCTCTGATTCCCGTCGCTCCCCTTGTCATACTGGTCGATACCAAACGATATGTCTACCCCCTTGATGGTCTTGGCAGCCCATGCATTTATCTGCGACTCAAGGAATGAGTAGAGCATGTTGCCACTAAGGTTGGCATTAGCCTTGGTGTTCTGACCGGTATACTGACCATAAAGGAACAGGTTCATGGCCTGAGTCTGCCGCTGGTCGGCGCTCATGGACTGCAACTCGTTCTGCACCGTGATATCATCGTTGCTCGACAGGTCGAACGCCACGGTCGGGGCATGCAGGTTGCCACCCACGTTGAGTGTAACCTGGAAATTGGCAAGTCGCGAATTCCCTCCCGACGACACGTTGGCTTTCATATCGTCATAACCGGTGATATTAAACGACGGATTCATCACATCTCCACCCCACGTAATGGTACTGGTGGGCTGGAAGGTAAACATCTTCTCGCCGATAAGGTCGATATTATATTTGGCAAATCCGGTGCCGAGAGTCACTGTGCCGTTAAGGCGCATGTCACCCATATAATTCTGATAGTAGTTCAATGTCCCGGTGGGATGTACCTGCACCTCACCGGTGCCGTTGATATTCATTATTGCAGTTGCCTTCATACCCGGGGAGAGGGTAAGTGCGGCACGCACCCGCATCGCCATACCGTTCTCAAGAGAGTCGGCATGCACCACTGTCGAAGTATCGTTGAAATTTACAAACTTCACCACTCCACCGTCATTAATTCCGGCAATTTCGGAGGCGGCAGTACTCAGACGGTATGTGACGTCGGTATTCCCGAGCACATTAATATCACCATTCACGTCCATTGTGTGCAGATTTCCACGCACAGTGGCGTTCATATCCACAAACACACGGCCGAATATATCCCCCTTCGAACGACGGTCGCTGTTCACCAGCTGACAGTTGGCTGCGTTCATCTTCAAATTAACAGCCACATTGGTAAACGACGATGCATCCACCACACCGTTAACCCGGATGGGGTTGGCATTTGAGCCAAATATTCTGAAGTTGTTGAAATCTACCACATTGTTTACCACCTGCACCGGCATGGTATCGAGGCTTATCGGACTCGAAATCATGTTTACGAAACCTTTGGCATTCTTAAATGCCAGATACCCGTTTAGCATTGGCTGCTTGAAGCTGCCATCCATGCGCAGATTACCGTTGAGCGTGCCGCTGAGTGTCGCCATATTGTTAAGGAAAGGATTGGCCACCTTAAGCGGGAACTCCATGAACTTCAGTCCGAGGCTGTCGGGGACCAGACCCTGCACACTGTCGGGGCGCATATTGGCAAACGCGCTGAGTGCCGGCACACCATCGATGCGCAGTGCTGCCTGCACGTCGGAGGTACCGTTCTTGGCCATACCGGCATTCAGATCCACCAGGAAGTCGCCAAGTCGTGTCCGTTCGTAAGTGAGACGCTTCACACCCAACGTACCCTTACCGGTAAGCGACGTTCCGTCATAACAGATATGCATATCGGTGCTGAGTGCTCCACGCACTGGGGGTGCAAACACAGCCAGACGCAGGAAGTCCTCAATATAAATATTGTCGAGCTTCACCAGCAGTTCGTCAATTCCCCTTTCGTCAGGCTGGGTCTTAAGCAGAATGCTACTCTCGGAACTCTGCGCCATCAGGTTGGCATTCACTTTCTTACTGTTTATATTGAAATCAATATAGTTGTCGTCATTCATCTCCCATGGCAGGTAGGCGATTGTGGCGTTAAGAGGTGTAAAGTGGACTGTTGCCACCGAGTCTGCCATAGCCGCGGTGAGACCGATACGGTAACCTGTTGCTCCGGCTATATTGCGTTGGGTCAGGAATGCACCCAAACGATTCTGACCTACATACCCGTTAAGGTCAACGCTGGCAAATTCGTCGAGTGTACCGGGCCTGTTGCCAACATGTATCTTGTAGTCCATAAGATTGCGCCGTTCACTGAGTTTAAGACCTATCGTATCGAGGTTCAGCGATTTAGTCATAAAACGGGTGGCTTTAAAGTCGCCCGCTATCAGCGAATCCTTGTACAGGTTGCCATACACCGTATCGAGCGACAACCCCATCGGGGTCAAGAACTCCCCAATAAGTCCGCGCCCGGACGCATTGACAGCAAGGTTGAACTTGGGAAGCATCCCACTGAGCTCATCTACTTTGATGTTGCGCTCCTTAATCTGTGTACTCAATAGCGGACCTAATTTGGACAGCGAATCCACCAATGCTTTCATTCCGCTCTGTGCACGGAAGTCGAGGCAGGTAAGACGGGAGTCGACATCAAGACGTGTTGTCATCTCGGTGGCAATAAGCAGTGCAGATATCCCCTCGGGGAGGTGCAGGCTCTGGTCCGGAAGGTTCCAGTCAAACTCCTTTACCGCAAGTTCGGCATTATAAAGCCACTTGGATGGCTGCGCCACTCCCTTGACGCTGACTACCCCGCGACCAAAACTCATATCCTTTGCAAATCCGAGTTGCTCAAGGTCTATGTCGCGCAGGTTAGCCTGCATGTCGACTGTGTATTTGTCTTTCTCTATCTTACCGCTACCCTTCAATATGAAATCAAGTCCGGCATTGGCCGATATGGCATCCACATCGAGTGTGCCATCGGGTTCCAACATAAGTTTGGCATTCAGATTACTGAATGTGCGGTGGTTGAAAACCACTTTTCGGATTTCGAGATTGGCACGGGTCACGGCGTGTCCGCTTACTGGGTTAAAGCCGGTACCTTCTGCCTGAATCTTACCGTCCACAATACCGATACCAAGCTTAGGCATCACGCGTGCTATGTCAAAGTTGTTGATAGAGGCATCAATGCTATACTTTTCATTATTGAGTCCCACTGCTCCCTGCCCCGCTATGTCGCCGGCTGAAGTAAGCAGCTTAAATTTGGCTCCATACTGTTCATGAAAGGCAGTTGCATCCCCGCTAATACGGAAGGATGGAACCCGGATTCCGCTTTCTCCGGTAAACTTTGATACCAGTCGCGGGTCCTCGAGTGCACCGGCAAAATGCACCTTAGCCTCAAGTCGCTTTATGTCGAGTGGATTGCGGGCATACCCAGTACCCTTTACCTCCCCCACCCCACGGAGTGCCACAAACAGCTTCCCTATAGTGAGCGCTTTTAACGAGCCGTCACCCTTTAGTTGCAAATCCACCGGATTGCGTGCCGGTATGAGGCGTGTAAACTTCTTCATGTCGGGGATGGCAAGCTCTACATCGGGGATACCGATGCGGCAGTTGAGGTCTACCGACATCTCTGCATTCTTATCCATCTGCATCAACGCCATAGGCACATCTGCATTTCCGGCAAGCGTGGAGTAAGGGGTGCGCACATTAAGATTGCGCACTGTTATACCTACTGAGTCAATGTCGATTTCACCGTTCCCCTCCACTATCTGCAACCCGCTCCTTTCCCTTGCGGCAAGTCTGGTGATGGGGAGGCGTACTGTCGACGACTCGTTGTAAAACCCTTTCATCCCTACCGTTACACCGCTCAACTGAAGATACTGAGGGTCTATCCCAGGCTTAGGTTTCACCCCTGCCGAGGTATAAAGCACCGAGAAATTAGTCAACCCTATTGTGTCGCCGGTAATAATCATAGGCGGTCCGGGGTTGGGATTATCTGGTACTGGTGGGAATTTACGGTCGGGAGCGGGTGCCATATACACCGCTTCTCCATCGGAACCCGTCAGCGATTTCCACGACACCCGGTTAGTGCCAAGGTCTATCTTCCCTTTTTCGAGTGCAAGGTTATTAACCTTCATGCTCAGCCGCTCCACGGTGGGGAGCATTCCGAGATTTAACTTAAAGTTCTCAAGCTTAAGGTGATTGGCTGTTACTACAAACGGTTTGGCCGAGGATTGGGCACTGTCGGGGTCTTCATACTTTTTCTTCCACTGATCCATCACCACCGACACATCGCCGTTTTTGAGCACGGCTTCATTGAGCTGGATCCGACTTTGCGCAATATTGGCGCTGCTCTTGCTGTCAACTTCAAGAAAACCCGCTCTCATCTTGAGTGTCATCGATGAGTCGGGAGCAACCATCTTATAATATCCGTCTATAAGCTGGAGTCTATTTAACTTTACGTCGAGGTCAAAGAGCGGAAGGAGTTTAACATCGGCAATAGCCTGCTTGGCGCTCACCATGGTGTCACCTTTCTGGTCAATCACTATTACCTTCTGCAAATCAAGGTTCAAGGGGAATTTGAGACGTATCCCCCCTATCGATACCTTCATGCCGGTCGATTTGGCTACATACCCGCAGGCAATGTCAGTGAGCCACCTCTGCACCGGTGGGGTATAAATCAACACTGGGATTAGAATGACAATGGCGAGTAGAATGCCTGTTACCCATCGCCCCGCTTTAAACCATAATATACCGGCAAGTGCGGCACCGATGCAGTCGGCAATGAAGTCCAGAATATCAAATGAGCGACCCATACCCATCCAACCCTGCAGATATTCAATCAGCAGTCCGAAGAGTGCGGACGCAGCCACAGCACAGAGTATAAACCACTTAGGTACTCGTTCACCCCAATTGCGACGTTTACGGTCCACAAGGAGCATCAACGCCAGTCCACCAAACATAATAGCATGCACCACCTTGTCCGCACCCGGGAACAGCGGCAGCGATGTGTCGCCAATTGGGTTGGGGGCAAGCGTAAGCCAAAGGATTGCAATGGTGGTCGCAATCGAAAGTGTCCATGCTGGGAGTTTGGCAAGCCATTTTTTCATATCGTTCTGCTGCCGGTTTAAAGCGGTGCCCCCTCGTTAACCTTCTTTCCGAATTATATTGGAGAGCACTTATGGGTGGGTATTATATATAGCTATTAGTGGAGAGTGGAATCATCCCCGACCTTTGTCGTGAGCCATTGCCAACCATATCCGTCACCGATGTGCGGACGCTTGGCAATTGATGATGCTAATATAACAAAAAAAAGCGGAGATTTTCATCTCTGCTTTTTCTAATTTGTGGATTTTCTCCATAACTGTCGAAAATCAACCTTCTTCTCAGATTACTTGCGGATACCGAGTTCCTTCTTTGCGATGATCGCACGGTAACGGTTGATGTCCTTGCGAGTAAGGTAGTCGAGAAGTGAACGACGCTGACCTACGAGAGCCTTGAGGGCGCGAGCAGTAGCATAGTCCTTGTGGTTGTTCTTAAGGTGCTCAGTCAGGTGCTTGATACGAACTGAGAAGAGCGCAATCTGGCTTTCGGGGCTACCGGTATCCTCGGGACCCTGGCCGTACTTAGAGAAAATCTCTTTCTTTTCTTCTGCTGAAAGATGCATTTTGAGAGAATTTTAATTTGTTAATATAATAATGAAATACTTTTTTCAAAAAGCATTCCGGCAGGCTCTCTTTCCTGTTGACCCGGACACTTTTCCTGAAAAGCTCTGCAAAATTACTAATTTTTTCCCGGTCTGCCAAAGCATCGACAAAATATTTCGCTTAAAATGAGGTAAAAAACCGAAAAAACCTTTGCAGTTAGACAATTATTTAGTAATTTTGCACCGCAATTTTACCGCCAAGGCTCGCAAAAGAGAGGCGCAGAGTCGTCTCCGCCCAACGGACTCATTCATAATCAAATAGTTACAAATGTACGCTATCGTAGAAATCAAAGGACAGCAGTTCAAGGCCGAAGAAGGCAAGTTCCTGTATGTTCACTATCTCGGCGAAGAGGCTAAGGAAGGTGATGCTATCACTTTCGACAAGGTGCTTCTTCTCGATGCCGACGGCAACGTTACTGTTGGTGCACCTGCCGTTGAAGGTGCTAAGGTTGAGTGCGAAGTTCTCGCCAACCTCGTGAAGGGTGACAAGGTTATCGTTTTCAAGAAGAAACGCCGCAAAGGCTATCGTCGCAAAAACGGTCACCGTCAGTGCTTCTCTAAAGTGTTAATCAAAAAAATCGTAACCGCTTAATTCCGTAGATAAGAAATGGCACATAAAAAAGGTGTCGGTAGTTCTAAGAACGGCCGCGAATCAGAAAGCAAACGACTTGGAGTGAAAATCTTCGGTGGATCTTACTGCAAAGCTGGTAACATCCTCAAGCGCCAGCGTGGCACTGTACACCACCCGGGTCTTAATGTAGGTATCGGTAGAGATCACACACTTTTCGCACTCATCGACGGAATCGTAGTTTTCTCTCAGGGCAAGGAAGGACGCAAGTTCATCAACGTACAGCCCAAGGAAGCTTAATTCCCCTACAACAAAAAAATTCAAGGGAGAGAATCACTCGATTCTCCCCCTTATTTTTTTGCCTGCTCTTTCAAATCGACAACTTGAACTACATGCTATAAAGCTCTAATTTGTTCTTCGCTCAAATTAGTAACCTGACTTATTATTTTTATATCCACCCCAAGTTCACGCATCGATTTGGCATTCTCCAAGTTCTTCTTCCACTCCCCTTTAGCTTCACCTTCGGCTAACCCTTTCGCCATACCTTTAGCTTCACCTTCGGCTAACCCTTCGAGTCGCCCTTCGAGTCGCCCCTTGCGGGTATGGTAGGTCATTACATTCATTTCCTCTCGATAGGCCTCAAGCGATATTTCATAGCGAGCACGCTCCTCATCTGTCATTGATGCCTCATCCATCACCTCTTCAAAATAGTGCAACTCCTCGAGCGCTTCCTTAAGGTGAGCGGGTAACTGTG
>QLIP01068618.1_pt1 | contig 25468 bp, 27 predicted proteins | sample 1769771 | NCBI WGS metagenome assembly QLIP01 (sample SAMN09428762, study PRJNA476227) | Gut metagenome, whole genome shotgun sequencing project. | isolation source: cecum | host: Rhizomys sinensis | place: China: Jinsha town of Minqing, Fujian Province | collected 2013-09-23 | reverse complement strand
GAGCCGATGCAGATTTTTATCCGCGAGGGGTTGTCTGTTACCAACGGCACGTCGGTCATGACAGGCATCTCAATAGTGAATCAGTATTATGCCGACAACCTGCTAAAATATGCCACTCTGGCATCGGCATGGCTCAATGAAGTGGCCGACTCGTTTGACGACTATATGTCGGTCGAAGAGAATGAGTGCCGCCGTCAGCCCGGACAGCAGGTTATAGCCCGCTGGTTGCGCGAGGTAAGCGATGGCAGCCGACGTCTACAGAAGCGTGAGCATGAACTTTATGACCCGTCAAAGAATCAGGAATCGTATTTCGAACACAAGGTGCAGGCATATTACTCTCTGCGTTGCATTCCGCAGATATACGGCCCGGTCTACGACACACTGCAGAACTCAGCTCAGGTACTTGAGAACGAGGTGAACTCTGCCTGCGACAACCCAATTGTAGACTACACATCTGGCAACATCTATCATGGCGGCAACTTTCACGGCGACTACATATCGCTCGAAGCCGACAAGATGAAGATTGCCATGGTACGGGTGGCAATGACTGCCGAGCGACAGCTTAACTACCTCTTTCACGACCGCATCAACGGTATTCTCCCTCCGTTCCTTAATTTAGGGGTGTTAGGGCTCAACTATGGTATGCAGGCCTGTCAGTTTACCGCCACATCGACCACTGCCGAGTGTCAGACGCTGGCAATGCCCAATTATGTGCACAGCATCCCCAACAACAACGACAATCAGGATATAGTGAGCATGGGAACCAACAGTGCGCTTATCTGCAAGCGTGTCATAGACAACGCATACCAGGTGATGTCGATACTTTACATCGCACTTGCCCAGGCCACCGACTGCCTTGCGATTGCCGACAGTCTGTCGCCGCGCACCCGCGAGCAGTATGATGCCATCCGCGCCATCTGCCCCAAGTTTGTGGAGGATACTCCGTTCTATGAGGAGGTGGCAAATACAGAAAAATATCTAAGAACCAACATTATCCAATATCTAAACCGATGAATTACGCATTAGTAACAGGTGGCTCCCGTGGGCTTGGTGCGGCAATATGCCGCAGGCTTGCCGAGCAGGGGTTGGCTATCATAGTGAATTATCACAGCAATGAGGAGGCTGCCGACCAAGTGGTGGCATCGATAAGGGGTAATGGTGGAGTGGCCGAAAAGATGCAGTTTGATGTCAGCAATGAAGCGGACGTAGACACGGCCCTGGAGCGTTGGGAAGAATCGCATCCCGACGACCGCATAACGGTGCTGGTGAACAATGCCGGAATCCGCGAAGATTCTCTTTTGATTTTTATGCAGACCGAACAGTGGCACCGTGTAATCAACACCACTCTCGACGGTTTCTTCTTTGTGACACGACGTGTACTCAAGGGGATGCTCACCAAGCGATTCGGACGCATCATCAACGTTGCATCGCTGTCGGGACTGAAAGGGTTGCCCGGACAGGCCAATTATTCGGCAGCAAAGGCTGCGCTGATAGGTGCTACCAAGGCATTGGCGCAGGAGGTTGCCCCCCGCAAGGTAACGGTAAATGCGGTGGCTCCCGGATTTATAAAATCGGATATGACCAAAGACCTTGACGAGGATACCCTTAAAAAACAGGTACCGCTCGGACGGTTTGGCGAGGCGGAAGAGGTAGCGGCTCTGGTTGCATTCTTAGCATCCAAGGAGTCGGGCTATATCACCGGCGAGACAATCTCTATCAACGGTGGTCTTTATTAAGACCCTGAGGCGAGGTCTTTATTTACTCCATGAGTGGGGGTGTTTATAAAAGAAGAAATAGAAGCAATGCTCAATCGACGTGTAGTTATAACCGGTATGGGGATATGGTCCTGTATCGGACGAAATAAGGAAGAAGTTAAGGAGTCACTCTATGCCGGCAAGTCCGGCATTGGGCTTGAGCCTGAGCGTATCGAGTATGGGTACCGTTCGGCACTTACCGGAATTGTGGAGCGTCCCAAACTCAAAGGGGTGCTCGACCGCCGCTTGCGTGTAGGGCTCTCTGAAGAGGCCGAATATGCCTATATGGCGGCACGCGAGGCTTTTGAAGAAGCCAAGGTAGATGAACAGTATCTACTCGACAACGAGGTGGGTATAATCTTTGGCAACGATTCGTCGGCAAAACCGGTGATAGAGACAGCCAATATCATGGCAGAAAAGCACGATTCGGCTCTAATTGGCTCGGGGTTGATATTCCAGTCGATGAACTCGACGGTAAATATGAACCTGAGCACCATTTTCAAGCTTAAAGGTGTCAACTTTACGGTGAGTGCAGCCTGTGCCAGCGGTTCGCACTCTATCGGGTTGGCATATATGCTCATCAAGCAGGGTCTGCAGGATATGGTGCTTGCCGGGGGTGCTCAGGAAACCAACTACTTCTCCATGGCATCGTTCGATGCACTCGGTGCTTTCTCGGCACGTATGGATGAGCCGCAGAAGGCATCGCGCCCGTTTGACAAGGACCGCGACGGACTAATTCCCAGTGGTGGTGCGGCGGCGCTGGTGCTCGAAGAGTATGAGCATGCAGTGGCACGCGGAGCAAACATCCTTGCCGAAGTGGTGGGGTATGGATTTTCGTCCAACGGTGGTGGTATATCGCAACCCAGTGCCGAGGGTTCGGAACGCGCCATGCTTCGTGCCATGGACGATGCCGGTATCACGCCCGACGAGGTTGACTATATCAATGCGCATGCCACTTCCACCCCGCAGGGTGACGACTATGAGGCTATGGCGCTCGAGAAACTGTTTGGCGGGAAGAAGGCACTTATCAGCTCGACCAAGTCCATGACAGGACATGAGTGCTGGATGGCTGGTGCGAGCGAGGCGGTGTACAGCGTGCTTATGATGCAGCACGGTTTTGTGGCTCCTAATATCAATCTTGACGAGCCAAGCGAATATGCCCGAAACCTAAACCTTGCCCGACACACCACCGAATTACCAATCAACACAGTGCTGTCAAACTCCTTCGGCTTCGGAGGTACCAACAGTGCAATAGTATTCAAGAGCTTATGAAATTATTTCCTGCTTTAGAGAAGAGATATACCAAGGAGGGGTTGAGTGCCCGCGAAGCGCAACGCATGGCGGAGTTTATCGCCTTCGGTCCGGTTGTGTTTCAGACAGCCCGTATCATGCTTAAGCGTGGCATTCTCGACATGATTCGCAACAGCGATGGGGGGATGACCATCAGCGAAGTGGCTGAGAAGGGTAATATCTCGGTCTATGCCGCCAAATGTCTGCTTGAGGCAGCACTGTGTATCGGCATTCTGCTTGTCGACACTGAAACCGACCGCTTCACAATCTCTAAAATCGGGTGGTTTCTTATTAACGATGCGGCAACGCGCGTCAATATAGACTTCAATCACGATGTCAACTATCTCGGCTGGTTTAATCTTGAGGAAGCGCTCCTAGAAAGCCGCCCTGCCGGATTGAAGACATTGGGGGAATGGCCCACAATCTACGAAGGGTTGTCGTCGCTCCCAAAACATATTCAGGACAGCTGGTTCGGTTTTGACCATTTCTATTCGGACGGCTCGTTTGACGAAGCCTTGCAGATTGTGTTTGACGCGCGTCCGCGTACTCTGCTCGATGTGGGTGGAAACACCGGCCGCTGGGCACTGCGCTGTGTGGCGCATGACGAGGATGTGCAGGTTACTATCCTCGATCTCCCGCAGCAGATAGGTTTGATGCGCAGTAATATCGATGGTCATCCCGGTGCCGACAGAATCGACGGAATGGGTGTCAATCTACTCGACGAGTCGGTGGAGATGCCGGCCGACCGCAGGTTTGATGCCGTGTGGATGAGCCAGTTTCTCGACTGTTTTAGCGAGGAGCAGATTGTGAGTATCCTCAAGCGTGCCCGCAAGGTTATGGACCGTGACTCGCGTCTGTATATTATGGAGACGCTGTGGGACCGCCAGCGGTTTGAGCCAGCCGCGCTATGCCTGACACTCACAAGTCTTTATTTCACAGCGCTTGCCAACGGCAACAGTAAGATGTATCATTCCGAGGATATGGAGCGTCTTGTGAATGAGGCAGGGCTCGAGATCGAAACCATGCACGATAACCTGGGGCAGGGGCATACCATAATGGTGTGTCGTGTCAAATATTAGGTATCAATTAAAATTAAACTTAAAAGAACAACGATAATAATTAATATGGAATTAAAAGAAATAGAAGATAAAGTAAAGGGGTTTCTTATTGACGACCTTGAGGTGGATGAGGATTGTATCTATCCCGAGGCACGACTTAAGGAGGATGTGGGTATCGACAGTCTGGACTTTGTGGATATAGTTGTAATTGTAGAAAAGAACTTCGGATTTAAAATCAAACCCGAAGAGATGGCGGGTGTAACTACTCTTGCCGACTTCTATAAGTATATCGACGGCAAGGTAAACGCATAATAATAAAGGGACAATAATAAAGGGACATGGGGGAACAGGAGTTGAATCATGACAAATGGGCTGGCACTACTTATGGCAACGGGTGGATGCACAAGTGGCTGATAAGGTTTGCAAGGGTGATTGACCTGCGCGTGTTCTATGCGTTTATCTACATCTTTGTGGTCCCACCCACAATGGTGGTGAACCGTGTGGCACGCAAAGCCATATATCGGTTTTATCGACAAGGTTTTGGCTACTCAGCGTTTAAGTCTGCCTGGATGACCTATAAGAACCATTGCGCCTTCTCGCAGGTGGTGCTCGACAAGTTTGCGATGTATGCCGGTAAGAGATTCAAGATTTCAATCTCCGGTTATGAGAAATTCCGACTTCTGTCCGAGCAACCCAAGGGGTTTGTGCAGTTGAGTTCGCACACAGGGAATTATGAGATTGCCGGGTATTCGCTGGTGGCGAAGAATAAGCGCCTCAATGCCCTGGTGTTCGGGGGTGAGAAGGAGAGTGTGATGGCAAACAGAAATAAGCTGTTTGAGCATAACAATATCCGGATGATTCCTATGAAAGAGGATATGTCGCACCTCTTTGTCATTGACCAGGCTCTTGCCGACGGGGAGATTTTGAGTATTGCCGGCGACCGTGTTTTTGGTTCGCAAAAAGAGTATTCAATCGATTTTCTTGGCAGAAAAGGGAAATTCCCCCAGGGACCATTTTTGATAGCGGCCATCAGGAGCCTACCGATTCTTTTTGTGACGGTAATGAAGACCGGTGAGTTATCATATCATATCACGGTGCATCGCATAGACTGCCCCGACGGCGGGAACACACGCAGTCGGGCCGAAGCAATGGCACGCAGCTATGTCGCCCTTCTTGAGGGGACGGTGCGGGAGTATCCGGAACAGTGGTATAACTTTTTTGACATTTGGGCAGATTAATGGAACTTGATAAAATTGACATACACACACTGCTCCCGCAGCAGGAACCGTTTGTAATGGTTGGTGCCCTTGTGCATTTTGAGATGGACAGGGTGGTGACCCGTACCCTGGTGCAGGAGGGTAACATTTTTGTCGAAGAGGGGGCGTTTACAAGCTCCGGACTCATCGAGAATATGGCGCAAACCTGTGCCACACGCATAGGATATGTCAACAAGTATATAAACAAGAAAGCCATCCAACTCGGATATATTGGTGCCGTGCGTAAGATGAGCATCCATCGACTCCCCAAAGTCGGAGAGGTGATAGAGACCGAAATAAGAGTTCTCGAAGAGGTGTTTGGGGTTACCTTGATTTCTGCCGTTGTCCGAATGGGTAATGAGGTGCTTGCCGATGCCGAGATGAAGATTGCTCTGAGTGAAGTGGAATCATTAACTGCGAATTGAGATGGGGAAGGTTCTTAAGGCAAGCCGACGGTTTGAGGTGCGTTTTAGCGAGGTGGATTCAATGAATATTGTGTGGCACGGCTCGTACCCGCTATATTTTGAGGATGCGCGCGAAGAGTTTGGCCGCAAATTCGGATTGAGCTATAATGCAATCTTCAATAATGGTTACTATGCTCCGTTGGTGGATTTGTCGTTCAAGTTCAAGAAGCCGTTGCTACACGGGATGACACCGGTAATAGAGATTACATACTGCCCGACCGAGTCGGCCAAGATAGTATTCGATTACCGCATCGTTGACGAAGTCAGCGGTGATGTCTGTGCCACCGGGCATTCCGTGCAGGTGTTTATGGACCGTGATTATCAGCTGGTGTGGGAAAATCCGGAATTTTATAAAAAATGGAAGGAGGAATGGGGGGTGTTATGAAGATTTGCAAGATAGCCGACAATATAGTTTCCCCATTGGGGTTTACTACTGCCGAAAACTATAACAATGTGGCAGCAGGGGTGAGCAGACTCACTACGGTAGAGGGTGTGTTTGATCTGCTCGAGCCGTTTTGTGCCTCTCTTTTCAACCGCGAGGAGGTGACCGCGCTGCTCGACAGGGAGCTTACTGGTGCTGAAGCATTGACCTTATTCGAAAAACTCTGTGTATACTCTGTACGCTTAGCGTTGGAAAACTGCGATGTTAACCCTGCAGACAGGGGGGTGGTTTTCATCCTCTCCACCACTAAGGGTAACGTAGACCTGCTTGAAGAGAATCCTACCGATGCGCGGTGTTATCTATCATATTCGGCACGAAGAATTGCCGAATACTTTGGGAACACAAACACACCGGTGGTGGTGTCCAACGCCTGCATCTCTGGGGTATGCGCCCAGATAGCAGGAGTGCGCGAGCTTTTGTCGGGTGATCGCACTTGTGCCATTGTGGTAGGTTGCGACCTCCTTTCCAAATTCATTGTTTCAGGATTCCAATCGTTCAAAGCATTGAGCCCAGAACCATGTAAACCGTTTGATAGGGACCGGGTGGGTCTTAACTTGGGCGAGGCTGCCGCGACTATTATATTGGGAGTCTCAGCGGGGGTCGATGAGGTGGATAATTGGGAATATGCCGGAAGCTCTATCCACAATGATGCCAACCATATTTCGGGACCGTCACGAACCGGTGAAGGAGCCTATCGGGTACTTTCCGATATACTTGCCGTTGTTGACAGGGATGAGTTGGGATTTGTGAGCGTGCATGGCACTTCAACACCCTACAACGATGAGATGGAGTCAATAGCGATGCACCGTGCCGGGCTCGACGATGTGCCTGTAACCGGACTCAAAGGTTATTATGGTCATACACTTGGCGCCGCGGGGATAGTAGAAACTATCCTGTCGATGCAGGCTGCCGACCATGGCACTGTACTCGCAACAAAGGGGTATGAAAACTGTGGTACCAGTTACGGAGTGTCGGTTTCGCCGGTTGAGAGAGATACCGACAGGAAAGCATTCGTAAAGATATTGTCGGGATTTGGAGGATCAAATGCAGGGATTGCTTACAGGAAAGGGGGTGAGGCATGAAAGAATTAAAGAGAGTGATTATAACTCCGCAGGAAACAGTTCTGAACGGAGAGTGTATTTCTCGTTCCGGACTCACACCATTATATCGGGAGTTTTGCGGTGACTATCCAAAATTTTTCAAGATGGATTCTCTTTGCAAACTTGGGTTCATGGGTGCCGAACTTCTTCTCAATGATATTTCGCTCGAGGAAAAGGGGAATATGGCGATTGTCCTGTTTAACCGCAACGGCTCGCTAATTACCGACCGTAATTATCAGGGAACACTTGGAGCCGATAATTATTTCCCCAGTCCGGCACTGTTTGTATATACACTTGCCAACATTGTGACAGGTGAGATTGCCATACGCCACAAGATTTATGGTGAAACGTCGTTCTATCTTCTCGACACCCCGGATTGGGTTGAGATTGAGCGCACGGTGCGCAACACTTTTTGTACATCGTCAGCATCGCTGATACTTGCCGGGTGGGTGGATTATGAATCCGCCGAAGACTATCTTGCCGATTTGCGACTGATGAGCCGTGATTAGTGCAACAGGAGTTGGATGGTGCCTAAAGTTTTTGGGACGGATTAGGAAAGAGATTAAGAAGCATAACAACTTCAAAAGCAAAAAAAGAAACAACAATGGATAATTTGATCGACCAGCTTAAACAGCAGATTATAGAAGTGCTCAATCTTGAGGATATGACACCCGCCGATATCGAAAACGATGCTCCTCTTTTTGGCGATGGCCTGGGGCTTGACTCAATCGACGCACTGGAACTGATAGTACTCCTTGAACGCGAATACGGTATACGTCTCAAGAACCCTGCCGAGGGGAAGGAAATCTTCAAGTCGGTTGCCACAATTGCCGATTATATAAGCAATAATCGCACAAAGTAATGGCAAAGAGGGTATTCGTGACAGGGGCCGGAATTGTATCGGCTCTCGGCATTGGGAAGGGGGCCACACTGCAGGCACTCCAAAACGGAGTGAGCGGTGTGGGGAAACTGACTCATATCGAGTCGGAATTGAGCTCCTTTCCGGTGGGGGAGGTGCAGATGGATAATGCACAACTGTCGCGGATGCTTGGCGTGGAGTATCCGGTTAGCGAAGTCAGAACCGCTCTGCTTGCAATAGCCGCCGCACGTGAGGCTGTGGCTGAAGCTAATCTCACTGATAAGGATTTCCGCAAGTGCGCCTTTATCAGCGGCACAACCGTCGGAGGGATGGACAAGACCGAGCGTCATTTTAAGAATGTAATTGATGCAGACCTCGCCACCGACGAAACCCGCGAGCTAAAGTATAACGACTGTGGTTACTCCACCGAGATGACTGCGGATGCCATCGGGAATTTCGGGATGGTGACAACTTCATCGACAGCTTGCTCGTCGGCAGCCAATGCCGTTATTTTGGGTGCCAACCTTATCAAAGCGGGTGTTGTGGATATTGCGGTAGTCGGAGGCTCGGAGGCTCTGTCGAAGTTTCATATCAACGGGTTCAATACGCTGATGATACTCGACTCGGAAAGATGCCGCCCGTTTGACCGCGACCGCGCCGGGATAAATCTCGGTGAGGGTGCGGGTTTTCTGGTGATTGAGAGCGAGGAGTCGGCGGCACGACGCAAAGTGTCGCCAATAGGTGAGCTGATAGGGTATGCCAATGCCTGCGATGCGTTTCATCAAACCGCAACTTCCGAAACCGGAGAGGGAGCATTCCGCTCCATGACCTCCGCTCTGGCAATGGCCAATCTTGCTCCCGAAACTGTGGATTATGTCAATGCTCACGGCACCGGCACCCCCAACAACGACGAGACCGAATTGGCAGCCATGAAAAGAGTGTGGGGTAATAAGTTACCCTTCTTTTCGTCGACAAAACCGTTTACCGGGCATACAACCAGTGCTTCGGGAAGCATAGAGTCGGTAATCTCCCTGCTCGCAATAAAACATGGCTTTATCCCCCCGAATCTGGGGTGGAGCAACCCGATTTCGGCTGGCGCAGAACCGGTGACAGGGGGTGGAAGAAATTCCGAGGTCAAGATTGTTGTCAACAATTCATTTGGGTTTGGTGGAAATGATTCTACCTTGATATTTGCCAAGGTTTAAATGCAGAGCGAAGATGTGATGATGGAAAGAAGATGTTTTGTTAGTGCATTGGCGCAAGTATCGTGCCAGCAACCGCTCAGCGATGAGTGGTTTGACTCCCCCTGTCGTTACGAGGAGGGTTATGCGCGAGCTCAGGACCCATCGGTAAAGGGGATAATAAGTCCGATGGAGGCGCGCCGCATGAGCAAAATCCTCAAGCGGGCTGTTTGTACCGCCCACGCGGCATTGGAAACCGCCGGAGTAGAAGTGCCCGACGCTATTATCACCGGTTCCGGAATGGGGTGTATGGACAACACTGAGAAGTTTCTGACTGATTTGAGCCGGTATGGAGAAAGCTGTCTGAAACCGACACTCTTTATGCAGTCCACCCACAACACGGTGAGTTCGCTTGAGGCTATCATGCTTAAGTGTCACGGCTATAATAACACATATTCGCATCTCGGAATCTCGTTTGAGAGTGCACTTCTTGATGCATGGATACAGATTGGAAGCGGTGCGGTGCGGAATGCACTGGTGAGTGCACACGATGAGGTAACACCCCTTATAAGCAGGGTAATGCGGCAGACTCATCCGGAATATTCATTTATTTCGGAGTGTTCTATGTCGGCTCTTCTTACCGACGGAGCGCGTGGATGTGTACTTTGCGAGGTTGAGTCGGTGCGACTGTTTAACCGTCCGGAACCTGAAGAGGTAGCCGAGTTACTTGCTCATGACCACGAGAGCGTGATAATGACGGGTATTAATGGGAACCCTATTAATGACTCATATTATGAGAAGGTTTTGGGTAAATTGGACCATACCCCGTTATTGCTTGGTTACAGACATCTGTTTGGCGACAATTTTTCGTCATCGGCGCTTGGATTTTATGCTGCCTGCCGCATCTTGGAGCGTGGCGTGGTACCGCAGTTTATGAAGCTCTGCATGCAGAATAATAAGGTGGAGGATTTGGAACGGATAACACTTTTGAATCACTCGGAGGGTTCGCAGTGGTCGGTGGTGAAACTTAAACGGTGTGAGCGATGTGGCAGTTGATTGGTCTTTCGGTATTGCAGAGCGTTATGCTCTCGCTGGGGCAGTTGACACTCAAGCTCGCTCTTGAACGGATGCCCGCTTTTGGTTGGACGGCAAAGTTTTGGGGTGACATCCTCACCAACTGGTGGTTTCTGGCTTCGGGGATTCTGTTCGGTGGTGCCTCGGTGCTATGGATGTATATTCTGAAGCACTTCCCGCTAAGCATGGCATACCCCATGGCAAGCATCAGCTATGTGATAGCACTGGTGTTTGCGGTGCTGTTTCTGCACGAGGCAGTGGCATGGAACCGTTGGGTTGGTGTTGCTCTTATTATGGTAGGGTGCATATTTGTAGCCAAATAGGTTTAACGACTTGTTTTAACGACTTTAAGAAATGAAAAAGAGATTAGCAATAATCGCAGTTGCGGTGTTCTGTTTCGTTGCCAGCATGTCGGCGGCTTTGACACAGAAGCAGAAACAGAGTGTGGTGAGTGCCATCAGCAAGAGTGTGGCGGAACTCACCACCATGAACTGTTCGTTTACGCAGACCAAATATCTGTCGCTTCTCAATAACCGGATGGTATCGGAGGGTAAGATGTATTTCAAGCAGCCTCAAAAGCTACGTTGGGAATATACAACACCTTACCAGTACCTGTTCATATTCAATGGGAGGGAGGCTTATATTGCCAACAAGTCGCGCCGCGATGTGATTGACACACAGAGTAACCGCATGTTTAAGGAGATAGCCCGGATTATGATGAGCACCGTCACCGGCACCGCACTGACCAATACTTCCGATTTCGGAGTGGAGGTCGAAGATGGGAACGGAGTGTGGAACGTTACCCTGGTTCCTAAGAAAAAGGAGTTGAAAAAGATGTTTACACGCATTCAGCTGTCGTTTGCCAAGGATGACTATCTCATTTCTGAAATCAATCTTTTTGAGAAAAACAGCGACAGAACAAATATAAAATTAAAGAATATCACCGTTAATCGTCCAGTCAATGAAACCCTTTTTGCTATTCCTAAGTAGTCTGCTTGTTAGCTTTGCTCTCTCCGCTGGGGTAACTGACATGAAGAGTGTGGAGGACGCAACTATGCATCGGTATCAGTTTGAACTGGAAAAACCGGGTGCCGGGATTTCTGGAATTCTGCTCCTTCAGCGCGATGGGGATGAGATAAAGGGGAGTCTGATTAACGAATTTGGTGTTTCGGCGCTCGACTTTATATACAACAAGAGTAATGGGGGACTTAAGTTGATCAACGTTATAAGTTTTCTCGACAAATGGTATATAAAAAGAGTGTTGAAGCGCGATTTAAAAGTATGCCTCGAAATTATTGCAGGCTCCGACAAAAGGGTTAACAGTGCGTATGATGTGGTTTGCGACAATGGCACCACCATTGTCACAAATCGTAGTCGCAAGCTTAAATATTCGTTTTCACCACTACCCAACCAGCAAGATCTCAATGAAACTGAAGAATAATTTATACACAATAACAACGGTCGACAGTGCCGGCAGGTCGGTGGGGATTGAACTCCATCCCGAAAGCCTGATTTATAAGGCGCATTTTCCGGAGCAGCCGGTTACTCCGGGAGTGTGTATAGTCCAGATTGCAGGGGAACTGCTTACTGAACTGCACCCCGTGACAGTGGAGTTGAAATCAGTGGCAAATGCAAAATTTTTGGCATTGATTGACCCGTCGGTTTCACGGGAGTTGCTGTACTCCTTTAAGAAAATCAACTTTAGCGAGGATGGTTGCGAGGTCAAGGTGTCGGTGGAAGTCACCGGCAACGATACGGTGTTTGCCAAACTGTCGCTTGGATACAAAGTAAAATGATTTTGTTGACTGGATACAAAGTAATATGAATTTTGCCGATAGAAATGATCTGATAGCAACGATGCGCAACCTGCGCGTCTGTGTCCTGATTCCCACATATAACAATGCCGGGACTCTTGCTCATGTCATATCGGATGTCCTCAATTATGCGGCAGATGTGATAGTGGTCAATGATGGTGCAACCGATGATACTCCTCAAATTCTCGAGGAGTTTAAGGATAGGGTGTGCATCGTGACCCATAAGCGAAACCGGGGCAAGGGGGGAGCACTCAAGACCGGATTTGCAAAAGCTCTGGAACTCGGGTATGAGTATGCCGTTACCATAGACTCTGACGGTCAGCATTATGCGTCGGACATTCCAGCTTTTGTAAGGGGGATAGCTGAAAATCCAGGTACTTTGATAGTTGGAGAGCGCGACCTGACCAGAGTTGATATCAACGCCAAGAGCAGTTTTGCCAATAAGTTTTCAAATTTTTGGTTTAACCTGCAGACCGGATGTCGCCTCAACGATACCCAAACCGGATATAGAGCCTATCCGTTGAAGCGCCTTTACGGATTGCGCTTTCTCACCAGCCGATATGAGGCTGAACTTGAACTTATGGTGTTTGCCTCCTGGCATGGTGTCCCCATCAAGTCAATTCCTATCGGTGTTTATTATCCGCCGCAGTCGGAGCGTGTGTCACACTTCCGTCCCGGTCTGGATTTTACTCGAATCAGTATTCTGAACACGATTCTCTGTGCCGGAACGGTGCTATACTCCTGGCCTGTGCGCGGGTGGAACCTTCTGTCCGATAAGAAACTGTTTGGCAGGGAGTTTAAGATGTTTACTCATCGTAGCGGGGAACGGCGCGAGGCAGCGCTTACGCTCGACCGCCTTGCTCGTTCATGCTATGGAATCATCTCTTTTGTATTCCTGACCTTGGGTGTGTTTACCCCTCTGGGGTATCTGCTTACGCTGATGGGTAAAAACAGTGAAAAAAAGAGATTGCGACTTCATAGCTCCCTTCAGCAGATGTCTAAATTTCTGATAAAACGGTATCCCGGCTCTAAAACGCGAGTGGAGGCTGACAATGTTGCTGAGAAGTTTGCAAAACCTGTAATGGTAATCTGCAATCACCAGTCGCATCTGGACCTCCCGTTGCTGATGTCCCTGCATCCCAAGCTGGTGTTTCTTACCAATGATTGGGTTTGGAACAATCCGTTCTATGGCAAAATTATCCGTTATGCAGAATATCTACCCGTCTCGGCGGGGTTTGATGAGCTTGTGCCAAAGTTACGCAACCTTACCCAACGCGGGTATTCAATAGTAGTCTTTCCCGAAGGAACACGGTCGGTAGACTGCTCGATTCTTCGTTTCCGTCAGGGTGCATTTCTGTTGGCTCAGGAATTAGGACTCGACATCCTCCCAATGGTGTTGCATGGTGCTGGGCACTACCTTCCAAAAAAAGACTTTATGCTCCGTCGTGCCGATATGTCGCTACATGTGCTGGAGCGTGTTGACCGTGAGCAGTTTGCCGATATGATTCTGCGACAACAGGGGTCATATTTCCGCAAGCTTATCCGTCGTGAATATGATGCCGTTGCTGCCAACAAGGAAAAGACCGATTATTACAAACCACTTGCACTCTATAAATATGCCTACCGTGGCTGGGGGGTAGTGGCACGTTGCAAACGGACCCTTGCCAAGTCGGGCAGTTATGCCGATATTATCGACAATGGTGTCGGACTCCGCTCGGTGCGTATCATCAACAGTGGTATCGGTACTTTTGCTTTTCTCTATGCCATGGTCAACAAGGGGACCGAGGTTTATGCCTTTGAGAGTAGTCGTGCCGATCACGACATAGCGTCGTCAATGGCAGGACTCCCCGAAAACCTGCATTTTATACATGCCGTGTGGCTGAGTGATTTTAACCCGGAGGGTATCAACCCTGACCTCACAATTGTGCTGAACGGAAGAAACTGGGAAGCGGAAGAGGGTAGTGCAACTATATATTTAGATGTCAAGTCATGAGCCAGGGATATGAGGTTATAATAATAGGAGGGGGTATCGGCGGTCTTTTTGCCGGTGCATTCCTGTCCCGCAACGGTCACAAAGTTACTGTACTTGAGAAAAACGGGATTATTGGAGGTGGTCTACAGTGTTTTACCCGCAACGGCAAGCACTATGAAACTGGTATGCATGTAATGGGTGGTCTGGAAAAAGGGGGAGCACTCTACCGCCTTTGTCGATATCTTGGCATCTACGACCAGTTAAACATTCACCATATCGATTCGGACTGCATGGACGAAATCCGCTACGAACGCACCGGTGAACTGTTTCGTATCCCGTCGGGAAGCGATGCGTTTGTGGCAAGAATGTCTGAGTATTTCCCTGATGAAAAGGATGGTATAAAAAACTATGTCGACGCCCTGTATGAGCTTACCGATGAACTCCCACTGTTCAATCTTAAAGAAGAATCTGCCGGGTTTGCGGAACACTCCGAACGTTATTCCTGGCCAGTTGACCGGTTTATTTCACATTTTGTGTCCAATCCAAAACTGCAGGAACTGTTAGCCTATCTCAATCCTCTTTACAGTGGCGTCAAGGGGCAAACTCCGGCTTATGTGCATGCTCTGCTCAATGTACTTTATTTGAACGGTGCATCCCGGTTTGTGGGTGGCAGTCAGCAGCTTGCCGATGCTCTTAAGGTGGTGATAACCAGTGGTGGCGGCGATGTGCTTGCTGCTCATGAAGTGATAGGGATAGATGTCGTGGATGGTGAAGTGAAGGGGGTGAGAACCAGACGTGGGGGCTGTTTTACGGGTGACTGCTATATATCGGCTGTGCATCCTGTAGAGTTGTTGCGGCTGGCAACACCAGGGGCTTTTAGACGCACCTTTGAGAAGCGCCTGCATGAAATTCCCAATTCATACTCGGCATTTTCGCTGTATATCGATTTGAAGCCGGGTGTGTTCCCCTATATAGACCATACTTGCTATTATGCTGAGGATTTCGGAAATATCTGGAATTATCATAGTGTCGAGCCCGAGAATTGGCCTGCCGGATTTATGTATATGACACCTCCCGAAAGTGAGCAGGGGGAATTTGCCGAACGACTGTTGGTGCACTGCGTCATGGACTATGCATGGGTTCGGAAATGGGAAAACAGCTCGGTAGGTAGTCGCGGTCCGGAGTACGAGGATTGGAAGCGGGGGTGCGAAAACCGAATCATCGATAAGCTCGAACGGTTATACCCCGGTTTCAGGGGGATGGTGAATGAGGTTTATTCTTCATCACCGCTGACGATCAGAGATTATTATCATACCCGGGATGGTGCCATGTTCGGATATGTGCACGATTGCGAAAATCTAATTTTCTCTCAGCTTTCGGTACGCACCAAAATCAGGAACCTTTTCCTTACCGGACAGAATGTAAATTTACACGGCATCTGCGGTGTTCCCCTCACCGCAGTCAGTACCGCCGAAGCTATTTTAGGGGCAAACACTATCATTAATGAAGCTGCCAAACTGGACTGACATATTATTGGGTCTTATTTTTATCACCTCATTCTCGGCAAAAGCAGACAGGGTTGACCCTATCGACATATGGAGGGGTACAGAGTGTCACTCGTCGGTGAAGCTCACCCCATTTATGGCTGAGGGGAGCGGAAATACCGCTGTGATTGTCTGCCCAGGGGGTAGCTATTTCTGGCTTGATACAGAAACCGAAGGGAAGGGGGTGGCACGTTGGTTGCAGTCGCAGGGGATATCAGCCTTTGTGCTCGAATATCGGGTGGCAGGTGTGTTTGGGTTTATCACTCACCACCGGTTGCTGATGCGCGGCAACCGCTACCCGGATATGCTGATGGATGTGAAGCGCAGCATACAGTTGCTGAGAGAGAGCCCAGAGCTTTATGGGATTGACCCGCATAAGTTAGGGGTAATGGGTTTTTCGGCAGGCGGTCATCTGTCGGCAATGTCGGGGATATATCATGACACTGATCTTCTTGGTCAGGTGGGTATCAAGACCGATGTGTCGTTGAAGCCTGATTTTATCGCTCCCATCTATCCTGTGGTGTCATTTACTCACCCCACCTCACACTGGCGCTCGATGCGGGGTGCCATCGGCGAGTGCAATGCAACAACGGCACAGATGCGAGATTCACTCTCGCTTGAGCGTCATGTACGTCCCGACATGCCACCCACCTATCTCATGAACTGTAAGGACGACCCTATAGTGCATTATCATAACTCCGAACTGCTCGACTCGGCAATGACGGCAATGAACGTACCGCACCGTTACGTGCAGTTCCGCACCGGTGGTCATGGATTTGGCTCAACGACCTCCAAGACCACTGCGGAGGCTATAACATGGAAAGACGATTTTTTGAAATGGCTACACAACATACTGAAATGAAATATTCACATTCGGACATAGAATTTTGTACCCCCGCAGAAATTGAGGAGTACCAAAACGGCAGATTGCGTGAGGCGCTCCAATATCTTGCCGCAAATTCCCCATTCTATCAGCGGATGTTTAGGGAGCATAATATCGAGGTGGACGACATTAGGTCGGTTCATGACCTGGCGCGCCTTCCATTTACCGAAAAGCGCGACCTGCAGGTTTATAATAATGATTTTCTATGTGTTGAGTCCGCAAAGATCGTGGACTATATTACCACGTCGGGGACGCTGGGGCATCCGGTCACGTTCGGTTGCACCGACAGCGACCTCGAGCGGTTGGCCTATAACGAAAAGAAGTCGTTTGAGTGTGCCGGTGTCAAGCCCGGGGATATAGTGCAACTTATGACTACCCTCGACAAACGATTCATGGCAGGTTTGGCATATTTCCTTGGAATCCGCAAGATGGGTGCGAGTATTATCCGCGTTGGTAACGGTATCCCGGAGCTGCAGTGGGATACAATAAACCGTATCAAGCCCGATACCATAATGTGCGTCCCCTCGTTTATACTGCGACTTGTGGAGTATGCCGAACAGCATAATATCAATTATCGGGATTCGAGCGTGAAGCGCATCATCGGCATCGGCGAGGGGCTCAGGGAGCAGGATTTCTCGCTCAACCTTTTAGGGAAGCGAATTAAGGAGAAATGGGATGTGGAGCTGTTTGCTACATACTCTTCGACCGAGATGGGTGCAACCTTCTCGGAGTGCCCTTATGGGTGCGGAGGACATGTGCATCCCGAACTTATAATTGTCGAAATTATTGGTGAGGATAACCTTCCGGTCAAGGATGGTGAAGTTGGTGAGGTGGTGATAACCACTCTCGGGGTGGAGGGGATGCCCCTGCTCCGTTTCCGCACCGGTGACATGAGTTGCAAGGTTACTGAGCAGTGTCGCTGTGGACGCAATTCGTTCAGACTCACTCCGCTGGTGGGGCGCAAAAACAATATGATTAAACTAAAGGGTACTACCATCTATCCACCGGCAATCAATGATGTGCTTGATAATACACCATATGTGGTTAATTATGTTGTGGTGGTGCAGAATAGTTTTGCCGGAACCGATGAGGTTGTGGTCAAGGTTGGTGTGGCAGATGCCTCAAATATCAACGTTGTCAAAGACCTGAAAGACCGGTTCCGCTCAAAGATACGGGTTGCCCCGATTGTGGAGGTTCTCGACCCGGAAGATGTGACTAAAATCAACTTTCCAGCCATGAGTCGTAAGCCGGTTAAGTTTATCGATAATAGAATCAAGTCATGACAGGTATGGGTAAGTTTGAAGATATGCGCCCTTATCACGACGGTGAGGTGCATGCGGCAATGAATCGTATTGCCGACAGCGAGCTTTTCCCGCTGATTTCATCTTATGTGTTTCCAGGTCGAAACATCGATGAGGTGAGACGCCAGGTTAGGGAAATTAAAACCACTGCGCAGTTTCAGAAAGAGGTGATGTCGGTGGTCCAGGAGCAGATTATGAAGCGGAGCATCTCCCGATTCTCGTTTGGTGGTCTTGAATTGCTGGATTCGGCTAAGCGATACCTGTTTGTTTCCAATCATCGCGACATAATGCTCGATTCCAGTTTGCTGCAATATATATTGTTTGCAAACGGTTATGAAACTTCCGAAATTACCTTCGGAGCCAACCTGATGTCTCACCCGTTGGTAATAGATATCGGCAAAGCCAACAAGATGTTTCGTGTGGAGCGAGGGGGGAATATGCGTGATTTCTACAAAGCTTCGTTACATCACTCGGAATATATCCGCCATGTCATTACTGAAAAGGGGGAGAGTGTATGGATTGCACAGCGCAACGGTCGCACCAAGGATGGTATTGACAATACGGAGCCTGGACTGATACGTATGTTTATGAGTAGTCTACCCGACGACAAGATTACGTCGCTTGCCGAACTCAACATTGTGCCGGTGTCGGTCTCCTATGAGTGGGAAACCTGCGACATACTCAAGGCTCTCGAACTCTATGAGTCGCGCATTACCAACTATGTGAAAAAGCCGGGGGAGGATCTTAACAGTATCCTCACCGGGATTGTGGCATACAAGGGGAATGTGCACATTCAGATATGCGAGCCGGTGAGCCGTGAGGACCTTGAGATGTTTGAGTCGCAGACCAAGCAGGAATATGTCAAGAGTGTGGCAGAGCTGTTGAACCGCCGCATTAATGCCGCTTATCATCTTCACCCCAACAACTATATTGCCCATGACATCAGGCACGCTTCCCAGAGGTATGCCGACCGTTATACTCAGGCTCAGAAGGATGCTTTTCTGCGCAGACTCAACGAACTGTGGGAATATGATGCGTGCGACCTGGACGTGCTTACCGATATATTCCTTGGTATTTATGCCAATCCGCTCGACTCCCGCATCAAAGCAAGAAGCAATTAAGACTGTGTTGCACAGTCAAGGTCTTCCCAATCTCAATATCTATGATCTATGGATCGCCTTATCCTAAAAATATACGATAAATTCAAGGAGTATCCGCGCACTGCGTGGATAATCTTTTTTGTTGTCTCAGCGTTGCTGGCACTGCTGGTTGCCACCCTTAGTTATAAGGAGGATATATCTGACTTCTTACCTCTCGACGAGAAAAATCAGACAGCATTGTCGGTTTATCAGGATGTGTCGGGGGCTAATAAAATTTATGCTATTGTTTCGGTTCGCGATACTGCACATTTCGATACCGAGACCATTATCAGCGGAATTGACGAGTTTGCCGGGAATGTGAGTCGTCTTGATTCGGCGGGTTACATAAGTAGCATGATGACCGAAATCGATATGGACCGGATGTTGGGGTATGCAGATACGGTTTACAAGCACATCCCTTATTTCCTTACCGAAAATGACTATCGGCGCATAGACTCTCTTCTGAATATCCCGGGTTATGTGCAGCGGCAGATTGTCGATGACAAGCAGATGCTTATGCTTCCGTCGGGGCAGATGCTCGCCACGAACATTGCGCGCGACCCGCTTAATCTCTTCACTCCGGTATTGGGGCGGTTGAAGCAGGCGGGGATGTCGATCGATTTTGATACCTCCGATGGGTATATTCTTACCCCCGACGGTAAACGGGGGGTGGTGATAATGGAGTCGTCGTTCGGCGCAAGTGAGTCGGACCATAACGGTGCATTGATGCAGCTGTTGAACCGTGCCAGGGATGATGCCCAGGCTGCTGTCCCAAATCTTGATATTCATATCATTGGCGGTCCGGCTATTGCTGTGGCCAATGCCGACCGTATCAAGAGCGACAGTATGCTGGCTATTGCCATATCGGCAGTGCTTATTATTGCCCTTCTTATATATGTGTTCCGGAATCTCCGCAATATACTCCTTATTGTGGTTTCGGTGAGCTGGGGTGCACTGTTTGCTCTGGGCTCGATTGCGGTCTTTTACGATTCGGTATCGATAATAGTTATTGGGATTGCGTCGGTTATTCTTGGCATTGCCGTAAATTACCCTCTGCATCTCATTGACCATCTCAAGGAGAGCCTGCATCCACGTTCGGCTTTAAAGGAGATTGTGTCGCCGCTGGTGGTGGGTAATGTCACCACGGTTGGTGCATTTTTGTGTCTTGTGCCGCTTGAGTCGCCGGCTCTCCATGACCTGGGACTTTTCAGCTCATTGCTGCTGATAGGAACCATTCTTTTTGTACTTATTTTTCTCCCTCATATAGTACGCACACGCAGAGCCGGGGAGCGGGAGGCTCCAGAACCTAAACTGATATCGGCACTCGCTGGTGTTTCGCTCGAGAATAAGCCATGGGTGGTGTGGGGAGTCATCGCTCTTACGGTGGTGTTCGCATATTTCGGACGCAACACGGAGTTTGACTCTGATATGCGCAATATTAATTACATGACTCCCGAGCAGAAGAGGGATATGGCATATTTCCAGTCGCTGGCAGGAACACCAACCAATACCGAGAATCTGTATGTGGTCAGTTCCGGTAGCAGCTGGGAGGGGGCGCTGAAGCAGAATGAGGCTATCAAGGGTACTCTCGATTCGTTGGTGAACGAAGGCGCGGCTGTTAGAAGCAACGAGTGGGGGGCGTTTGTCGGCTCCTCTGCTGAGCAGAAGAAGCGTCTGGAGCGTTGGAACAGGTTTGTCCGCGATTTCGATGCCCGGTTCCGTGATGAACTGCAAGGTGCCGCTGCGCGCGAGGGGTTTGCCAACAGTGCATTTTCAACTTTCGACGGCATAATGGATGCTGATTATGCGGAACGTGATTTCTCGCAGTTTAGAGAGTTTCTCTCTTCGGTGTTTGTCGGCAGCGTAAGCGAGGACAAGGAGTCGGGACGCAAGTCGCTTGTGCAGATGCTGTCTGTTCCTGTTGACCGACTGGAGGAGGTGAAAGAGCGTATTGATGGGAACCGTGAGTTTGGTGGACTTTGCTTTGATGTGCGCAGCATGAACGGGTCGATTGCTAATACACTATCCAACGACTTCAATTACATAGGTATTGTATGCGGATTTGTAGTGTTTGCATTTCTGTGGCTGTCGCTAGGCAGTATCGAACTGGCTATGGTTTCGTTTCTCCCCATGGCAGTAAGCTGGATTTGGATTTTGGGTATCATGGGGCTGCTCGGATTGAAGTTCAACATTGTCAATATTATCCTTGCAACGTTTATTTTCGGACAGGGGGACGATTACACCATCTTTATTACCGAGGGGCTGTCGTATGAATATGCCTATCGCAAAAAACTGTTGGCATCCTACAAGAGTAGTATAGTGGTGTCTGCTCTGATAATGTTTATTGGTATCGGGACATTGCTCTTTGCCAAGCATCCCGCCATGCGTTCGCTTGGCGAAGTGACGGTTGTGGGTATGATGTCGGTGGTGCTAATGGCTTATCTGTTCCCACCGTTGATGTTTAAGTGGCTTACAACCAAAAACGGCAAAGTCCGTCGCCACCCTGTCACACTCAAAACACTGTTTATGGGGCTTCTTGGCAAGCGCTCCACTAATTGCTATGAGGAAGTTTACGGCCGTTATATATACAAAGGGGTGGAAATCCAGCGAAATGCTCGTCGTGCTCTGAAACGGTATGCTGCGCAGCGCGACAAGTTGGATTCTCTCGTGGCAATCCGAGCCAGCGATGCAATCTATGTTGCCGATAGAGTAGGTCAAGGGGAAATAGCCCTGCTAATTGGTTTGCTTTATCCCGATGCAAAGGTAGTCTGCATGGTTGCCGGCGACGATGCGGAGGCGATATTGCGAGCCAGTGCCGACGGCTTCATCGCCAACCTCGAAATCCTCTCACCCCGCGATTTTGAAACCGTAGCCAAATCCCCCATAATCATCGCAACCGACTATATTATCCAGTAAACTAAGCCCAGCAATAAAAAATCCCCGTCATGGTCACGGGGATTTTTTGTTAGTCGTGTAATTACGCTTCTCTTGGATTTAACGAATAGCGCTTGGTTTACCGAGGTTATTTGTTGAATAGGGTTTTGAGCGAACCTAAGGAGGAGAGAACAGCGGAAGCTTCGTAGGGGATGTAAACAGTTTTGTTGTCTTTGCCGGTAGTCATATCCTTAAGAGTCTCGATATATTTCACTGCAAGCATGTAGGTGGCGGGGTCGGTGTGTGTTGCAGCCACTGCTTCGGCTACCTTGCGGATGGCTTCTGCCTCTGCTTCGGCATTGAGCACTATTGAGCGGGCGTCACCCTCGGCGCGAAGAATTTCGGCCTGCTTTATTGCTTCAGCTTCATTAATCCGCGATGCCTTCTCACCCTCCGAGCGGAGAATACGACTCTGTTTTTCACCCTCGGCATTGAGAATCTCTGCACGACGGTTGCGCTCGGCCTGCATCTGCTTTTCCATCGCTACCCGTACACTCTCGGGGGGTGTGATATCCTGAAGTTCCACTCGGTTTACCTTTACTCCCCATTTATTGGTTGCATCGTCGAGGATGGCTTGCAACTTGGTGTTGATGGTGTCGCGCGAGGTGAGCGTTTCGTCCAGTTCAAGTTCACCGATAACGTTTCTAAGCGATGTCTGTGTCAGCTTCTCGATGGCATTGGGAAGGTTGTCGATTTCATAAACAGCCTTCTTGGGGTCGGTAATTTGGAAGTATAGCAGTGCGTTGATTTCGGTGGTTACATTGTCGCGGGTAATTACCTGCTGCGACGGGAAGTCGTAAACCTGCTCGCGGAGGTCGATGGTGCTTGTGGTGCGCATGCGTACCATCTGACGGCCACCGAGCGATGTTTCGACATAGCGGGTGTAGATAAGCTTGGGGCTGTCCACAAACGGGATAATAAAGTTAAGCCCTGGAGGGAGCACTTCGTGAAAGCGCCCTAACCGCTCTATAACCTGAGTTTCCGACTGGGGAATTACTTTAACCCCCTTGGCAATAATAAAGCATATTGCAATGATGATTAGTCCGACCAGGACCATGCTTAATGTGGACATAATGAAGAAAAGTTAAATAGTTTTTGCTGTCAGAATAATGCTGTCATAACCGGTTATCACCAGTTTCTGGTCACGGTAAACGGTTTGTTCCAGATTAGGGATCCGGATTTGCCAGTAGTCGCCGTCGATGCGGGCGCGGCCGAGTCGCCCGGGGTATATGGGTTCGGTTACGATTGCTGTGCGCCCAATCAGGGCGTCCATCCCGGTTGCGGCATTGGCTCCCATCCGTTTGCGGGTATTCTTTTGCCATTTGTTTAGCCACGGGATTAGAAGTAGGTAGCAAATTATGGATGCTGCCGGTATCAGCGCAATCTGAATTCCGGCCGATGCGCCACACAGTCCGGCAAAGGCTCCTGTCAAACACCCGGCTGCTATGCATAGGGTCCATATCCACTGAGCCACCAGTTCGATGATGATTAATATCACCATTATAATGATAAGAATAGTCCAAAGTGCCATAAGCTGGTAAGTTAAGATAAGTTGGGGGAACAAGGTTTTTTCGCTGTTACAAATATAATTGATTTAATGGAAGTATTCAAATTTTTCAATCTGTTGTGTAACATGTTTTATTGAGCAATTTTTAACGTTCAATCAGGGTTTATTGTTGCATTGACCGAAAATAATAGTTAACTTTACGGCAAATATGTAATTGTACGAAATTATATAAGTGTACGAAATGAAAACAAAAGACGAACTGATAGACGATCTCCTCGAGCTCTCGTTTGCCGAAGATATAGGTGACGGCGATCATACCACACTCTCAACAATCCCTGCCGATGCAATGGGACGTTCACGTCTTATCATCAAAGAAGACGGTATACTCTCTGGCGTGGCAGTTGCCGAGAAGGTATTGCACAAGATTGACCCGTCAATCAAGATGACTGTGATGATTAACGATGGTGCCGAGGTTAAGAAGGGTGATGTAGCTTTTACTGCCGAGGGTCCGGTGCGCGCACTCCTTATTGCCGAGCGTACCATGCTCAATATTATGCAGCGCATGAGTGGCGTGGCAACTATGACTCGCAGGTATCAGGACGAACTCAAGGGGCTTCACACCCGCGTACTCGATACTCGTAAAACCACACCCGGTATGCGAATGCTCGAAAAAGAGGGTGTCAAGACTGGTGGCGGTACCAACCACCGTATCGGTCTCTTTGATATGATTCTTATTAAGGATAATCATATCGACTTTGCCGGTGGTATCGAAAAAGCTATAGAACGTGCCCGCGAATACTGCCGCGAAAACGGCAAGGACCTCAAGATTGAAGTCGAGGTGAGAAGTCTTGACGATATCCGTCGCGTTAAAGCCATTGGTGGAGTCGACCGTATTATGTTCGATAACTTCACACCCGAACTCACCAAGGAGGCCGTGGCTCTTGTCAGTGGCGAAATGGAAACTGAGTCATCGGGTGGTATTACCCTCGAAAATCTGCGTCAGTATGGCGAAGCTGGAGTCGACTTTATTTCGGTCGGTGCCATTACTCACTCAGTAAAAGGTCTCGACATGTCGTTCAAGGCTTATTAATGACTGCAGAGTAAAAAAAGGCTGCTTGATAACTTTTTAATAAAAAAAGGAAGCTGCAAAACGGTATCTTTATGAGCGAGTATAAAAAGAAACTTGGCGCCGAGAACCTCAACTGGGGACGGGACGCGGAAACAATAGCTCAGGAACTCCTAATCAAAGAGGGGTATGCTATCCGTGAAACAAACTGGCGAAAAGGGAATACTATCGAAATCGATATAATTGCTCAGAAGGATACTACTATGGTCTTTGTCGAAGTCAAAGCCCGCAAGGGTGATGTGGCACAGGCCGAAGCTGCTGTGGACTTGAAAAAACGAAAAATGATGGTAAGGGGAGCGGACTGCTATTTGCGGTCGCTCCCTTTCATGTTTGAATACAGATTCGATATTGTTGCCATTTCAGGCAATAATGAGAATTACACCGTAAACCATATTATAGACGCTTTTCTCCCCCCGCTGAAGTAGTTTTTTTAAAAAAAGACATTTTATATTGCTTTGGGAGGAGTGGACAAAATACACTCAAAATCAACGATAATTTAATGGCATAATCACAATTTGCAAATCGCAACATTATGCATTGAATTTTAACAACAAAATAAATCGTTGATTGTCAGGAAATTGTAAATAAATAAACAATTTTCTGCAAAATTTGTTGTGAAAATATTTGCGCAGTCCAAAAATTCGTCGTAACTTTGCAACCGCAAACGGGAAACAACAACGCTTGACACTGACACAACGACGGTTGATAGCTGAATCCCAAAAGCAATAAGAACAATGAAATTTTGCCACAAGACAAGCAGCGACCCTCGA
>QLIP01016964.1_pt1 | contig 25540 bp, 22 predicted proteins | sample 1769771 | NCBI WGS metagenome assembly QLIP01 (sample SAMN09428762, study PRJNA476227) | Gut metagenome, whole genome shotgun sequencing project. | isolation source: cecum | host: Rhizomys sinensis | place: China: Jinsha town of Minqing, Fujian Province | collected 2013-09-23 | reverse complement strand
TTACTTGCGAGCCAGATAGAGCGTGGCCACACCGAAAGTGAGCGGATGAAACGAGGCACAGTCAAATCCAGCCTTGAGGAGCAGCGAAGTCATGGCCTCACGCTGCGGCACGGCCGCGATGCTCTCAAGCAGGTAGGAGTAAGCACGCTGGTCGCGGCTCACCATGCGCCCCAAGCGGGGTATGATGCCCTGAGTGTAGAGAGTGAAAAAAGGTTTGATGAGCGGATTGACCGGGGTGCTCAGTTCCAGGATAGCAAGCACGCCGCCCGGGGCAAGCACACGGTGCATCTCGCGCAATCCAGCAGGGATGTCGGCAAAATTGCGCACCCCAAAAGCGGCAGTAACGGCATTGAACGAGCCAGGAGCGAAGGGGAGGCTGAGGCAGTCGGCCGCCTGGAGCGTAACTCGCTCAGCGAGCTGGGCCTTAGTCACCTTATCGCGACCAATAGCAATCATCCCCTCCGAGAGGTCGACACCAGTCACCTGCGCCTGAGGCATACGCTTGGCCAGAGCCATGGCGAGGTCGGCCGTGCCCGTGGCCACGTCGAGGATTTGCGCCGGACTGCGGCGCGCCACCTCCTTGACTGTGCGGCGGCGCCAGAGACGGTCGATGCCGAGCGTCATGGCGCGGTTCATGAAGTCGTAGGCTGGGGCTATGGAGTCAAACATTTGCTCCACTTGGCTGGTTTTGTTGTCGGCGGTCCCGTAGGGGGTGATTTGCTCTACTTGCATGCTTTATAGAAACGCCCTTAATTAGTGAGAGGCAAGGTAGTTGTTGATGTTATTGAAGAGACGTTCTTCGAGGTTGTCGCTCTGAGCGGGCACGAAGGTGCGACCGGTGATGTGCTCGTAGAGTTCAATGTAGCGCTGGCTTACGGACTCCACAAATTCGGGGGTCATTTCGGGCACCACTTGGCCTTCGCGACCCATGAAACCGTGGTCGATGAGCCATTGACGCACAAACTCCTTGGAGAGTTGACGCTGGGGTTCGCCCTTGAGGAAGCGTTCCTCGTAGCCTTCGGCGTAGAAGTAGCGCGAGGAGTCGGGGGTGTGGATTTCGTCGATGAGGATTACTTCGCCGTCGAGTATACCGAATTCATACTTGGTGTCCACGAGGATAAGACCCTTATCGGCTGCCATCTGTTGGCCGCGAGCAAAGAGGGCGCGAGTGTATTCCTCCACCTTGGCATAGTGTTCGGCCGACACGAGACCTTGCGCAATGATTTCCTCGCGCGAGATGTTTTCGTCGTGGCCAGCTTCGGCCTTGGTGGTGGGGGTGATGATAGGCTCGGGGAAACGTTCGTTTTCGCGCATACCATCGGGGAGCTTCACACCGCAAATTTCACGGCAGCCAGCAGCGTAGTCGCGCCACGCCGAACCAGTGAGGTAGCCGCGGATAATCATCTCCACGCGCAAGCCTTCGGCACGACGGCCCACAGTGGCCATGGGGTCGGGGCAAGCGAGCTTCCAGTTGGGCACGATGTCGGCGGTGGCATCGAGGAAGTATTCAGCGATTTGGTTGAGCACCTGGCCCTTGAAGGGGATACCCTTGGGGAGGATTACGTCGAAGGCCGAGATGCGGTCGGTGGCAACCATCACGAGCAGATCGGGCGCGATGGAATAAACGTCGCGCACCTTGCCGTGATAAAGATTGGTTTGGTTGGGGAATTGAAAATTGGTGGTTTGCATATTGTGAAAATAGTTTGCTTAATTATGCATTGGGATTGCCTCGACTTGCTCAGTCTTGTGGGCGCGTTCGTAGGCCTCGACTATGCGCTGCACCAGACGGGCGCGGACAATGTCCTTCTTGTCAAATTCCACGCGGCCTATGCCCTCCACATTGCGCAGCACGTGCAGTGCCTCAATCAGGCCCGACTGCGTGGAGCGCGGGAGGTCGATTTGGGTAATGTCGCCCGTGATAATCATCTTGGCGTTCATGCCCAAGCGGGTGAGGAACATCTTGATTTGGTGCGTGGTGGTGTTTTGCGCCTCGTCGAGCACAATCACGGCATCGCCCAGCGTGCGACCGCGCATAAAGGCGAGCGGTGCAATTTGAATTACCTTGGTCTCCATGTATTCCTTGAGCTTGGCGGCAGGAATCATATCCTCCAAAGCATCGTAGAGCGGTTGGAGGTATGGGTCGATTTTGTCCTTCATATCACCAGGGAGAAAACCGAGTTTTTCGCCCGCTTCCACGGCCGGACGACTGAGGATAATCTTGCGCACTTCGCGATTTTTGAGGGCGCGGACGGCAAGGGCTATCGCCACGTAGGTCTTACCCGTGCCAGCAGGGCCGAGGGCAAAGGTGAGGTCGTTCTTGGTGAAGGCCTCCACCAACTCCTTTTGGTGGAGTGTGCGCGCCTGAATCGGTTTGCCGTTCAGTCCGTAGATGATAGCGTCGTCGGGACGTATCTCATTGGGTTTCTGGCCGCGCACAATGTCGAGGATATTCTCCTCGGTGAGTTTGTTGAACTGCACGCAATGCTGCTCCAGCTCGCGCACCGTCTGCTCAAAGCGCTCAATCTCCGCCTCCTCGCCAATGGCCTTAAGGACGCAGCCACGGGCGGCAATGCGGAGCTTGGAGTGCAAGTTTTTGAGCAACTGCAAGTTGCAGTTATTCACGCCATAAAAGCTGACGGGGTCAACGCCGTCGATTATAATGATGCGTTCAATCATTCTGCGTCGTCATAGAAAAATTCCTCGTCCTCTTCGTCGTAGAAGTCATCGTCGTCCTCAGCCACAGGCTCGGGGTTGAAGATAAACTCGTCCTCCTCCGACACACGGTGGTGGCCATCGAGCGGGCGGTGGGTGATGTTGACGCTCTGGAGCTGGTTGGCGGGGTCGTTGATTGCCTGCCAGAGCATATCTTTGAGCTCGGTGAGACCCATACCAGTCACGGCGCTGATAAACACGTGGGGAAGGCCTTCGGGGAGCGTCTTGCGGATTTCGTCCATCAATTCCTCATCGAGCATATCGCACTTGGATATGGCCAAGAGTCGAGGCTTGTCGGCCAACTCAGGGTTGAAGCGGCTCACTTCGCCCAGGAGTATCTCGTATTGCTCAAGAATGTCGTCGGCATCGGCCGGCACCATGAATAGGAGCACGGCGTTGCGCTCAATGTGGCGCAGGAAACGGAGGCCGAGGCCCTTGCCTTCGGATGCGCCCTCGATGATGCCGGGGATGTCGGCCATGACAAAGGAGCGGTTGTCGCGATAGGCCACGATGCCGAGCTGCGGCTCCATGGTGGTGAAGGGATAGTCGGCAATCTTCGGTTTGGCAGCGCTCACAGCCGAGAGGAGGGTGGATTTGCCCGCGTTTGGGAAGCCCACGAGACCCACGTCGCCCAGGAGCTTGAGTTCGAGAATTACTGAACGTTCAATGGCGGGTTCGCCTGGCTGCGCATAGCGCGGAGCGCGGTTGGTGGCGGTGGCAAAGTGCCAGTTGCCCAGACCGCCACGGCCGCCGCGGAGGAGGTACACCTCTTGGCCGTCGTCGGTCACTTCGGTGAGGTACTCGCCCGTTTCGGCGTCGAACACCACGGTGCCGCAGGGCACGTCGATGATGCGGTCCTCGCCATCTTTACCGAAACTGCGACCCGCGCCGCCGCTCTGACCGTTAGTGGCAAAGATGTGGCGCTGATAGCGCAGCGGCAGGAGGGTCCACATATTGCGGTTGCCGCGCAGAATTACGTGGCCACCGCGACCGCCGTCGCCGCCGTCGGGGCCACCCTTGGGCACATATTTGGCTCGGTGATAATGGCGCGAGCCAGCGCCACCCTTGCCTGAGCGGCAAAGGATTTTTACGTAGTCTATGAAGTTGGTTTGAGCCATAATTAGCGTATGTTTAAGTTATGTGAGTTTGAGGAGTGATTCGGCTTGGCGATAGTCGGTGGGGGTGCCGATGTCGAGCCAGTAGCCGCGAATGGGGAAGTGTCCCACGCGACCGCCAGCGCGGAGTGTGGCCTCGATAAAGTCGGGCGCGTCGAGGCGTGTGTGAGGCGGAATGGCGGCGAGCAAGTCGCTCTTCATCAGATAGATGCCAGCGTTGGCATAGTGAGTGTAGGTAGGTTTCTCTTCAATGCCAGTGACTTGGTCGCCTTGGGTGGTGAGTATGGCGAATGGTATGCTCACCGTGTGGGGTATGGTGGCAATGGTGATGTCGTTGCCCTGCTCCAGATGGAGAAGATACATATCCTCGAAGGAGATGTTGGTGAGCAGGTCGGAGTTCATCACCAGAGTGGTTGCAAGGGGGGAGGGGGGGAGCTGGGCGCAAGCACCGAGGGTGCCGAGCGGTTCGGTTTCGCGTATGCACTTCACCTCGGTGCCCTCGAAGTGGGACTCCAATTGCTCCGCGAGGTAGCGCACCGACACGTTGATGTCCTTGATGCCACAGCGGCGCAAGGCATTGATATTGCGGTCGATAATCGGAGTGCCGCCCGGAGCCAAGAGCGGCTTGGGGCAGGAGTCGGTGAGCGGACGAAGTCGTTCGCCTCGACCGCCAGCCATGAGCATGGCGCGGATTGGCAGCTCGGTGGTTTGGGTGCGCAGGTCGATGATGCGCAGCGGTTTGCCGTGAGGATCCACCACCGGGAGCAGGCGCAGACCCTTGCGGCGCGCGTCGTGGATGTGGGTGGGGTCAACTGGCTCGGTCAGGGCGGAGAAATGAGCGTTCATCGCCTCGCTCAGGGGCGCAGCGAGGGCCACACCCGCAAGGAGGGCGCGACGCATATCGCCGTCGGTGAGCGTGCCCACGAGGCGACCCTCAGCGTTGATGGCCAAGAGAGTCATGGCCTCGCCGCTGAGTTGGTTGAGGCGTTCAAGCGCCTCATGGAGCGTGGCGTTAACGTTTATGAGATGTTTCTGCATATACTTGTTCGGCAATAAACCAATCGAGGGGGGTGTCGAGATCGAGCGAACGCTCGGCGGGCATTTCCACAGGGCGGCGGCGAGTCATTGCGCCTATGGGCATGGCTCGGAGCGAGGAGGGGGTGATTACGTAGACTGCGCCGTTGAGTTGCCAGGCCTCGGGAGCGTCCTGACGGCGGGTGAGCAGACCAGAGCCTTTGCTCACTCTCAGAAATCCTTCGGCGTTGGTTTCGAGGCAGTCGTAGTAGGGGTTGCAGGGCGCGGGGCGCACACTGACGGCCATATCTATATCCTCCGACCAGGCGTCCAGACAGCGGGCAATGTCGGCCGCTGTGCGCATGGGCGAGGTGGGTTGCAGGAGCACCAGGCAGTCAAAGTCAAGTCTGCGGCGTGCAGCCTCGTCCATGGCATCGAGGAGCACCTCGCGCGTGCCGGCCGTGTCGGTGGCCAGAGCAGCAGGGCGCATATGGGGGTGGTTGATGCCGCAGGCGCGAGCCACGGCAGCAATCTCCTCGGAGTCGGTGGTGACTATCACGCGCTCCTGCGGGGCCAGTTCCAGCGCGGCAGCTATGGACCAAGCTATGAGCGGACGGCCCGCAAACGGCTTGATGTTCTTGCCAGGAATCGACTTAGAGCCGCCCCGCGCTGGGATAATATATAGAGGCTTCATATGTCGTGAAAACGTTTTGGACGGCGGAGTAGTTCAAGCGGGGTTTCCGCGAGTATCCGCGCTATTTTGTCTACTGTGTCGGGTTGATAATATGGGTTGGCTATCGCGGAGCAGTCGAGGGCAAGTGCGGCGGCGATGGCGGCGGCGATAGAGTCCGTGGTGCCAGCGCAGTGGATTACTGACTCGGCAGCGATGCGTCCTTCTTGGCGGCGACCGATGTTGACGGTGGCTATGCCGGCCGATGGCACCTCGATGATGCCCGAGGAACTATTGCCCACCACGGCTTTGACGCATTGCAGGGCGGCGGCATAGCGTGCAGCACCGAGCGAGGGGATTAGTTTCACGCGTCCTTGCGGCTGGCGAGCTTCGTAGGCTTTGAGGGCAGCGATTATCTGGTCGGCGCCCGGGTCGTTGTTGGGGTAGGTGATGAGCAGTTGGCTCTGCGGGAACTGGTCGAGGGCCGCGAGAAGCTCATCGATGGGGGTGTGGTCGGCAAGGGTCTCGGGGTGCATGGTCACCAGGAGTGCTTGGTCGCCAAAGTGCCAGGCGAGGTCGGCCTCGAGCTCTTGGCATGACATGGTGGCTTGCAGGCGGGCGCCCACTGCTCCCACGGCATGGACGCGCTCAGGCTCTTCGCCCAGTTGGATCACGCGGCGCGCGTAGGCCTCAGTGGAGGTGAGGTGGAGAGCGGAGAGGTGGGTGATGGCGTGGCGGAAACCATCGTCGAAGGCACCCACGGTCACTTCGCCTCCGTGCATATGGGCAATGGGCAGGCGGAGCAGGGTGGCGGCAGAGGCCACGGCGAGCATCTCAAAGCGGTCGCCCAACAGGAGCAGGAGGTCGGGCTTGAGTTGCGCCAGACAGTCGGCACACGCGCTGAGGGTCTGCGCCATGATTTGGGGCGCGGAGGCGGTGGGGTCGACGGGGGCTATCAGGGGGTCAAACCCGTCGGCCTGAATGTGGCGCAGGGTGTTGCCGCGCGCTGGGTCGAGGTGCATATTTGTGGCTACGACGGTCACTGTGCAGTCGGGGCGGAGGCGCAAGGCTTTTGCTACGGGAGCGAGCAGGCCCCAGTCGGCGCGAGTGGAAGTGACGATTGCTATATGGCGCGGCATACGTGAATAAAACGAAAGAGAGACCTCGAATGGTCTCTCTCTGTCAGGCGCTCCAGCAGGGACTTGAACCCCGGACCCTCTGATTAACAGTCAGATGCTCTAACCGACTGAGCTACTGAAGCAATGTCTGTTTTGCTTATTTTTATGTTGGCGCTCCAGCAGGGACTTGAACCCCGGACCCTCTGATTAACAGTCAGATGCTCTAACCGACTGAGCTACTGAAGCCTCTTTTCGGGTGCAAAGTTACGGCAAATTTTTGAAACTCCCAAATTTTTTTGCACTTTTTTTCACTTAGCCCCCAATTTTTTCGCTTTCGCCGGGAAAATGAACCGATACACCCCCACCACCTTCAGCACTTTCACCGTCAGCAAACAAGCAACCGCACTAATAATGGCGAAGATAATGTGGAACAATAACAGGAATGGGTCACCTAAGTTTGCGTTTATAAAAGCTTGTATATGTTGGATGGGCACACGTAGAACTTCTTGGAAGAAATAGTGCAGGAGGTAAATCTGCAGCGTGGAGGTGCCGATGATGGCCAAGTAGGAGCAGATGCGCTGCACAATGGTTGATTTTACTTGCAGGAGATAGTGGAACAGATATAGCATCGCAGTAATGCCACAACATCCGCAAATCACTATCAAGAAGTCCTCTAAGTAAGGCGCATAATGGATAAAGTTACTAAGTATGACTGCAATTATACAGTAGAAAATCACCGCAGCCACACCATAATGTTGTTTCTGATAAAAGGATGTAAACACTGGCAAATAGATTTTAGCTATACTCCCCAGTATAAAGTAGATAAAGTATTTTTTGAATAATGTTAAGGAAAGTATATACCCAGCCATTGCCGCCACAAAATGGCTATCACTATGCATAAGCAGGTTTAAAACTATGGTCACACCTACGTAGAACCCCAATAGGGCCACCGTTCTCCATTTATTTGACAATCTGAATCTGTTGAACAAATACAGCGTTGGGGCTACCACAAAAAACATCTCAATCAGGACATATGTAAACCAATATCCACGCTTAAATTGATGCTGTATAGCATCTTTAAATTCTTGTCCCAGAGTATTCACACCAGACAATGAAAAAATAAACACAACGTATAGTGTGAATATTACGATTGTTGGCCAGAGTTGCGAATAGAGACGGTTCTTGCTTCGTTTGACCAGTGTTGTTCGGTCGAAGTTGGCCGAGTACATCAGAAAACCACTGACAAAGAAGAACATCGGCATACGCATAAATTCAAGATACCGCCACCAATAACCATAATACGTATCAATGATTGAGACATGCAAGGCTATCACCAACAGCATGGTGACGCCGCGGATTACGTCGAGGTGCGCCATGCGGGTGGAAGCCTGCTTGGGGGCTATTTCAGTTTGAGGAGATATGGGGGGGGTAATTGGTTGACATTCAGCATTTTATAATGCAGTGGTGATTGGTTGTGTTGTGAAATTCGAGGGCAAAGGTACGGATTTTTTGGCAGATAGCCAAAAAATTGCGGTGGGAGGTGGGGCGGCGGCGCTAACTTTGCGGGTATGAAACATGCTTTGAAATTGCAGGAGTGGTGCGCGATAGCCACCCTCGTCTGCGCCCTCGGTCTGCTCATCGCGGGCTTCGTTGTGAATCCTTCAGGGGAAATTCATCACTCTGTGTTGGTGGGGTTTGGGGAGTGTTCGGCACTGCTCACGGCGCTGCTCCGAGTGCCATTCTCGCGCAAACTTTTGGATAAAAAATAAAAAAATTTTGATATGTGTGGGATTTGTCGTAAATTTGCAATTGTAAATTTACAACCATGCTCCACTTCTTTAAGTTATTGTTTCAGCTTGTACTCGCCCCAACGCAGGGGTGGGACGATATAGCGGCGGCCAAACTTGACCCGCGAAAGGCTGTTATGCACGGTTTGCTGCCCCTCGTGTGCCTCACGGCTTTGAGCGTTGTGGTTGCTGCCGTGTGGGAAATTCATCTCGATCCGCTCAACCTTGCAATTCGCGCCGTGACTACTTTTGCCACGTATATGCTGTCCTACTTTGTGTGCATATGGGTGTCGGCAGCGGTGCTGCCTCATCTTTCGTCAGATGGGCTGATTTCGCGCGAGCGTATTCAGCTCTATTCGGCGTTTGTGGTCAGCCAGATGGCGCTGATTGGTCTGCTGGAGAATTTGGTGCCAGCCAGATTGGTGCTGCTGCAATTCTTGCCGCTGTTCTTGGTGGTGGAGATTGCCAAGGCGCGCGACTTCCTCGGAGCCGATGCTGATCGCACTGGTTTAGTGACTACGATGGGCGTGTGTGGAGCAATCTTGCCCATCTATCTCTTCTCCTACATTTTCCCTTCTTAAAATCCTATGGCTAATAAAGTTAAGCAAAAAGATATAAACATCAAAAATCGACGTGCCTCGTTCGACTATGCCATCACCGACACTTTCACGGCGGGCATAGTGCTCACGGGCACGGAGATTAAGTCTATCCGCCAGGGTAAGGCTTCGCTGGTCGACACCTATTGCTTTGTCAATCGCAATGAGGTGTGGGTGAAGAATATGTACATCGCCGAGTATTTCTATGGATCGTACAATAATCACACCGAGCGCCGCGAACGCAAACTCTTGCTCAATCGCAAGGAAATCCGCACTCTCGACAAGGCTTGCAAGGAGCCGGGCAACACCATCGTGCCGCTGCGTTTGTTTATCAACGAGCGCGGCTTGGCTAAGTTGGTCATCGGCATCGGTCGAGGCAAGAAGGAGTACGATAAACGCCAATCAATCAAGGAACGCGACGACAAACGAGACATGGCTCGCGCTTTCCGCCGCTAAACACACCCCCCACTGTTCACATGTATTACGACCCAAATAACAATAACGACGGCCTACACTCGAAGTTCACTCCCGAACCCGAGTCCGAACCTATCTTCGACCCCGTCGAACCCGAACCAGAGCCTGAACCAGCTCCGCAACCGAAGGCCAACCCGCGGCCTCGCAATACGCAGTCGCAGGCGCGCCCCAAGAGCCGTCCCACCTCTTCGGCTGATCCTAAACACTTAGGACTGATGGAGCGCGTGGTGGCCGAGGGCCATGCGCGTCGGTTCATCAGCATCGTGCTGCTGCTGAGCGTGGCTTATATGCTCGTGGCTATGCTGTCCACTCTGTTTGCCCCCGGCGCCGATCAGGCGTTGGTGGACCATGAGTCAATGTCGGGCATGGTGGAGCGCGGGGCTAAACTCGCCAATGCGGGAGGCCCATTAGGTGCCACGTTGGGCGAGTTCCTGCTCACTGGCTCGTTAGGCGTAGGGTCGTTTGTTATGCTCTTTTGGCTGGCTGCCATTGGTTTGCGCCTGTTTGGCGTGTTCCAGTTCCGCTTTTGGAGTTTTACGCTCAAGTCGCTGGTCACTGCGGTGGCGCTGAGCATCGTGCTGGGGTTGCTCACCTTCGATTCAGCCATAGCCGTGCGCATTGGCGGTCACCATGGTTATTTCGTTAATCAGGTGCTGATAGATTACACGTCCATAATGGGCGCGATTTGCGTGAGTCTGCTGCTGGTAATCCTGATGTGCTACATATTTGGAGCGCAGGCGGTGCGCGCATTCAATCGCCTTCGCGCTCTCCGCTCCAAACTCGCTGTGGCTCAGTCCACTAAGGCTCCCAAAGCCCCCAAGGCGGAGCCTAAACCTACAGTTGAACCCGAACCCGCATTTGAACCCGAACCCGCATTTGACCCCGAACCTGAACCCGCGTTTGAGCCAGAGGTTGAGCCTGGTTTCGAGCCAGTGGTCATGCCCCCGATGCCTGCCGCGCCAGCTGCCCCCGAGGGCGAGCTGGAGATAGAAATTGAGGCCGGTGAAATCGAGGAGGCAGCAAGTATCACTTCGGAGGTATACGACCCCACAGCCGAACTCTCCCACTTCCATTTCCCTTCAATCGATCTGCTTGAGGATCGCCAGAGTTCGCGCGTCACGGTCGATTCGTCGGAGGTGGAGTCAAACAAGCAGCGCATTGTGGAGGCCTTGGCGCAGTTCAACATACAGATTTCGAGCATCAAGGCCACCGTGGGCCCCACTATCACCCTCTTTGAGGTGGTGCCCGCCCCCGGCCAGCGCATCGCCTCCATCAAACGAGTGGAAGAGGATATGGCTCTGGCGCTGAAGGCCTTAGGTATCCGCATCATCGCGCCTATTCCGGGCAAGGGCACCATCGGCATTGAGGTGCCCAACAACGACCCGCAGGTGGTGTCGATGCGCTCAATCATTGCGTCGAAGAAGTTTCAGGAGTGCCGCCACGAGTTACCCATGGCGCTCGGTGCCACCATTTCCAACGATGTGTTCATTGCCGATCTGGCCAAGATGCCTCACCTGCTCGTGGCTGGTGCCACTGGTCAGGGTAAGTCGGTGGGTCTAAACGCTATCATCACTTCGCTGCTCTATAAGAAGCACCCAGCGGAGTTGAAGTTCGTTCTGGTCGATCCCAAGATGGTGGAATTTTCGCTCTATCGCGTGCTGGAGAAGCATTATCTAGCCAAGTTGCCCGACGAGGAGAGCGCCGTAATCACCGACCCCAATAAGGTGGTGGCCACCCTCAATTCGCTCTGCGTACTGATGGATCAGCGCTACGAACTGCTCTCACAGGCTGGTTGCCGCGGCTTGAAGGAGTACAACGCTAAGTTTATCCAGCGCCGACTCAATCCCGAGAAGGGGCATATGTATATGCCTTATATAGTGGTGATTGTCGATGAGTTTGCCGACCTGATTATGACTGCTGGCAAGGAGGTGGAAGCCCCTATTTGCCGTTTGGCTCAGAAGGCGCGCGCCGTGGGTATCCATGTGATTATCGCCACTCAGCGTCCCTCCACCAACGTCATCACGGGCTTAATCAAGGCCAACTTCCCTGGCCGCATAGCCTTCCGCGTGGCGCAGATGGTCGACTCCAAGACTATCCTCGACCGCTCTGGCGCCCATCAGTTGGTGGGTAAGGGCGATATGTTCTTCTCCACTAATGGTAATCTGGAACGCGTGCAGTGCGCCTTTGTCGATACTCCCGAGGTGGAGGCAATCTGCGAGGAAATAGCTTCGCAGCAGGGCTATCCCATGGCTTATGAGCTGCCCGACTTCCAGCCCGAGGCGGGCGGTGACTTCGGCGGCGGCTACGGCGATTCGTCCGACGGCGGCGGTCGCGACCCGCTCTTCGAGGAGGCCGCGCGCTTCTTGGTGAGCGCGGGCAACACGGCCTCCACGTCGGTGCTCCAACGCCGCTATTCTATCGGCTATAACCGCGCTGGCAAAATCATGGATCAATTGGAGAAGGCGGGTATCGTGGGTCCTGTCAACGGCTCCAAACCGCGTCCAATCCTCGTTGATCCTTTCCAATTAGACACTATCCTATCATGAAGAAGTCACTCCTCACTCTCACCTTGCTCTGCATGGGCTTGGTGATGTCGGCCGCGCTGCCGCAACGCTTGTCGGAGCTGGCCAAGCGCATCCAGACGGCCACAGCTCTGTCGGTCAGTTGCTCAGCCAATGGCGCGGCAAGTTCGCTGAAGATGAACCGCGATGGCGCCTATGCCTTAGATATGGGCAAGGTGAAGGTGTTCTATGATGGCACCACGCAGTGGAGCTATTCGGAGGCCGACCATCAGGTGACGGTGTTCAAGCCTTCGCCCGCCGAACTGGAGCAGAGCAATCCAGCCGCTATTTTGCGCGGTTTGGCCACGAATTTCAACGCCACCTCCGAGGCCGACGGCTCGTTGCGCCTCACCCCTCGCGCCAAGCACACTGGAGTGACGGAGGTGCGCCTGCGTTTTGCCAACGCTAAGGCGCAGTGGCCCAGCGAGATGGTCATTGTCAGCGGTAGCGGCCAGTTGCGGCTGACGGCTATGAAATTCTACACTCACAAAACTAAATTCCCCACTTCGGCGTTTCAATTCCAGGCCCCCAAGGGCACCGAAGTAATCAACTTGTAACCCCCCAATTTTTCCCATGATAAATTGCCTCATAATCGGCTCCGGCCCTGCCGGTTACACCGCCGCCACCTACGCTTCACGCGCCAATCTTGCCCCGGTGCTCTACGAGGGCTTCACCCCCGGTGGTCAACTCACCACCACGTCTGAAATCGAAAATTTCCCTGGTTTTCCCGAGGGCATCACTGGCCCCGAACTGATGGCTAAGATGCGCGAGCAGGCCGCTAAGTATGGCACCGACATCCGTTCGGGCCGCATTGCGGAAGTGGATCTGAGCGTGTATCCGTTCACAGCTAAGGACGACCGCGGCGAGTCACTCACTGCCCGCACCGTCATCATTGCCACTGGCGCGTCGGCGCTCTATCTCGGTCTGCCCGACGAGGAGAAGTATAAGGGCTTGGGCGTGAGCGCCTGCGCCACCTGCGATGGCTTTTTCTATCGCAAACGCGTCGTGGCCGTCGTGGGCGGTGGCGACACAGCCTGCGAGGAAGCCCTCTATCTGAGCAATCTGGCCTCGAAGGTATATCTCATCGTGCGCAAGGATTATCTCCGCGCATCCAAAGTGATGCAGAAGCGCGTGGTGGAGAAGGATAACATCGAAATCCTCTTCAATTGCAACACCATAGGCCTCTATGGCGAGGAGTTCCTCGAGGGTGCCCACATCGTGGAACACGTAGGCACCCCAGAGGAACGTAAGTTTGACCTCCCCATTGATGGTTTCTTCCTCGGCATTGGTCATAAGCCCGAAACCGAAATCTTCAAGCCCTACATTGAACTCGATGAGCAGGGCTATGTGCGCACGTTCAACGGCACTTCGGCCACTTCGGTGCCTGGCGTATTCGCCGCTGGCGATGTGGCCGACCCGCGCTATCGTCAGGCCGTGAGCGCCGCCGGCATGGGTTGCCGCGCCGCCTTGGATGCCGAGCAATTTCTTCTCGAGCATGAGGATTGAGCCATGACTGCAATCATCTCTACTATCCTGGTCGCCGCCACGGCGCTGACTCCTGAACCTGGCATCAGCTATGGCGTGAGCGGCTCATTTGGCGGCATGATGGGCAATACGCCCATCTACGCTGGCGGCTGCAATTTCCCCTTTGAGGATCCAATTAGTGTGCCTGCCTCGTCCAAGACGTTCTATCAGGGCATATATAATGCGTTGACCCATGAGCGTCTGGGCGACTTGCCAGTGAAGACGGCCTATGGAGCATCGGCGCAAACGTCGCGCGGTCTGGTGATGGCTGGCGGTAGCACGGCCGATTGTTGGCTGCTCACCGCCAACGGGGAGCTGATCTCCCTGCCTAATCTCCCTGCCGTGGTGGACAATGCCTATGCTTGCGCCGTCAACGACACCGTATATATTGCTGGCGGCAATTATGCCGGTCAGGCGTCCAACCGTCTGCTCGCGCTCGATGTGGCTCACCCTGAGCGCGGTTGGGTCGAACTGACCCCGATGCCTGGTTTGCCGCGCGTGCAGCCCGTCATGGCCGCGTCGAATGGTCGCCTCTACGTGTGGGGTGGCTTCTTCAATTCGGCCGATGTGAAGGAGGTGCACACCGAGGGTTTAAGCTTCGACCCCGCCACTAATGCGTGGTCGCCCCTGCCTGCTCCGGCTCAGGGCGTGACTCTCAGCGGCGGTAGTGCCGCCACGCTCCCCGATGGTCGCATAGCCGCTTGCGGCGGTGTGAACCGTCAGATTTTCTTGGACGCTATCACTTGTCAGGCAGCCGATTATCTGCTCCACCCGGCCGAGTGGTATCAGTTCAACCCTAATTTGTACATTTTCGACCCGGCCACTCTCACGTGGTCTGCTCAGGCGCGCCCCGAGTTGGCTCGCGCTGGCGCTGCCGTTGCCGTTTCGCCTCAGGGCGTGCTGCTCATGGGCGGCGAACTCAAACCCCGCGTGCGCACCCCCCGCACCGTCACCATTCTCTGATCCCCCACCCCCCCCACCATATGAATAAATCGAGTATCGAAGTGCGCGGTGTGCGCGTCAACAACCTCAAAGGTGTCAATCTAACCATTCCTCGCAATGAGTTGATCGTAGTCACCGGATTGAGCGGCAGCGGTAAGTCGTCCCTCGCTTTCGATACTCTCTACGCCGAGGGCCAACGCCGCTATGTGGAGAGCCTGAGCGCCTACGCGCGTCAGTTCTTGGGCAAGATGCACAAGCCTGAGGCGGAGTCCATTAAGGGGCTGCCCCCCGCCATAGCCATCGAGCAGCGGGTGAACACGCGCAATCCGCGCTCCACCGTAGGCACGTCGACCGAAATCTACGACTATCTGCGCATGCTCTTTGCGCGCGTGGGCAAGACCATCTCGCCCGTGTCGGGTCAGGAGGTGAAGAAGCATCAGGCCGCCGACGTGGTGAAGATGGCGCTGAGTCTGCCCGCAGGCACCCGCCTGGCAGTGGTGGCGCCGCTCATAATCCCCGAGGGGCGCACTGCCCGTCAGCACTTGGAGGTGCTGCTCAAGGGCGGCTATACGCGTTTGGAGCGCGAGGGGACTTTTGAGGAAATTGAGCAATTGATTTCGCGCGAGGCCAATCCCGATGTGGACGGATGCAATCTGCTCATCGACCGCTTGAGCGTCAACGCCAACGACCCCGACATGGCGAGCCGTCTGGCCGAGAGTGCCGACGCGGCTCTGTTCGAGGGGCGCGAGCGCATGGCACTGCTCATCTACGAGGCTCCCGGTCAGGCTCCGCGCCGCACGGAGTTTTCCACCCGCTTTGAGGCCGACGGCATCACGTTTGTGGAGCCGAGCGACATGATGTTCAACTTCAACAACCCCGTGGGTGCCTGCCCGCGCTGCGAGGGCTTCGGCAAGGTGATGGGCGTTGATGAGGCACTGGTAATTCCCGACCCCAGCCGCTCGGTCTACGATGACGCCGTCGTGTGCTGGCGCGGCGGGAAGATGGGCGAGTGGAAACATTATTTTATCCGCCATAATCCGTCGTTCCCTATCCATCGTCCTTATTTCGAGTTGTCGGAGGCAGAGAAAGACCTCCTTTGGCATGGACCCAAGGGGCAGAAAAACAACCGCGACGTGGCGTCAATTGATAATTTCTTCCGCATGGTGGAAGAAAATCTCTATAAGATACAATACCGCGTGATGCAGGCCCGCTATCGCGGCCGCACGGTTTGCCCCGATTGTCATGGCTCTCGCCTGCGTCCCGAAGCGGCCTATGTGAAGGTGGGCGGCATGAGTATTTCCGACCTGGTGAAGATGCCCGTGAGCGACCTGCTGCCCTGGTTTCAGCAGTTGCAATTATCGCCCACCGATGCAAAGGTGGCGGAGCGCTTGCTGCGCGAAATCACCAACCGCCTGTCGTTCTTGCAGGAGGTGGGATTGGGCTATCTCACACTCGACCGCTTGAGCAATTCGCTGAGTGGCGGCGAGAGTCAGCGCATCAACCTGGCCACTCAGTTGGGTTCGTCGCTCGTGGGGTCGCTCTATATCCTCGACGAGCCAAGCATCGGACTGCATCCGCGCGACACGGAGCGTCTCATCGGGGTGCTGGAGCGTCTGCGCGACCTCGGCAACACGGTAATCGTGGTGGAGCATGAGGAGGAAATCATGCGCGCAGCCAATCGCATCATCGACGTGGGTCCCGAGGCTGGCAGCAATGGCGGCAAGATTGTGTTTCATGGCTCGGCCGATGAACTGCCGTCGGCTCAAGGTAGCTACACGGCCGATTATCTGCTCGGCCGACGCGAAATCCCAGTGCCCACAAGTCGCCGCGCTCCGTCGGGCTTCATTGAGGTGACGGCAGCACGCGAACATAACCTGAAGGGGATAGATGTGAAGTTCCCCTTGGGAGTGATGACGGTGGTGACGGGCGTGAGCGGCTCGGGCAAGTCCACCTTGGTGCGCGATGTGCTATTTCGCGCGCTCACACGCCATTTGGGCAACCAAGCCGATGCCCCCGGCGCGTTCGGTTCGCTGCGTGGCGACCTGAAACAGATTGAGGACGTGGAGTTTATCGACCAGAACCCCATCGGGCGGTCGTCGCGCTCCAATCCAGCCACTTATCTGAAGGCTTACGACGAAATTCGCGCCCTTTATGCGTCGAAGCAGCTGTCAAAGCAGCTCGGGTTCACTCCCGCTTATTTCTCGTTCAACACCCCCGGCGGACGCTGCGAGGAGTGCAAGGGCGAGGGCACCCAAACCATCGAAATGCAGTTCATGGCCGACATTGTCATTGAGTGCGAGGCGTGTCATGGCCGCCGCTTCCGCCCCGAGGTGTTGGAGGTGACCCACAATGGTCTGAGCATCACCGACGTGCTGGATTTAACTGTGAATGAGGCGATTGAGTTCTTCAGCCAAGGCTCGTCGGCCGTTGAGCAGCGCATAGTCAACCGTCTGATGCCGCTCCGCGAAGTGGGGCTGGGCTACGTCAAACTCGGTCAAAGCTCCTCAACACTCTCTGGCGGCGAAAATCAGCGCGTGAAGTTGGCCTATTATCTGAGCATGGAGTCGCCGCGCCCCACCATGTTCATCTTCGACGAACCCACCACTGGCCTGCACTTCCACGACATCTCCACCCTACTCCACGCCTTCAATCGCCTGATTGAGGCTGGTCACACCATCGTCATCATTGAGCACAACCTCGACGTAATCAAATCGGCCGACCACGTTATCGACATCGGCCCCGAGGGCGGCGCAGCTGGCGGCCACATAGTAGCCACAGGCACCCCCGAACAAATAGCCCAAGGCACCGGCCACACCGCCCGCGCCCTCCGCCCCAAGCTCCCCTAATCCCCGCACCCGCAACGCCTTATATAACTTCTATAATTTATCGGCAAAGAGGGTGACAAGGCGGCTAACAATGTATGCAACAACCTCGTGAAACGGCAACTCCTGATTGCAACGGATTTTCTTAAGGTATGCTCTCCATTGGTTGTTTCGCATTGTGTCGTTGCTAAAATCAGCCGATAACAAGGGGTGAGTACTATCAAACAACGTGCCGCGGTTTTCAAATGTGGCTTTTATGGCATTTTGCAAACAAGCATAATCCACAATGTCCTGTTGGAGAATTGTATATACATCATAGAAATCCTTCATCCGGCTATTCAGCAAGCCAAGTTTTATCATGGCTTCAAATTTCTCAGCCACTACGGTCTCGGCGGAATATGCCAATAGGTTAATGGGCGCGTTGTCAAGCAAAACTGGATAATCAATGTGTTGTGCGCCATTGTAGATTATATCGCCAAAACCTATATCCATCGACACTCGTTCGTGCATGGAGTGAAGCATCGTTTTCACTTGAATGCGAACTCCGTTATATTCATTATTGAGCATGAGTTCCTCAGCGTGCATTGATTGAAGATCAAAAGTCACACCATCTGGTGCGTATGCAATACTGCACACTTCCTTGAATACATCTGTGAGTGCGGCTATATCGCGACTAATTTTCTCTCCGAGGAAATCAATATCAACGGTGGGACGCGCATCCAACCCTCCAAAAGCATATATCAGAGCTCCACCCTTGAGGAAAAAGTGCTCCTTGAAGCGGCTAATAGACAGGCGATAAAGCAAGCGTTCCTGAATGTATCTACTCACTACTGTCTGATAAGACAAATTTCGCGCCTTGGAAATGTTTAGGAGTTTGTCATGGATTGACTTGCCGTGGTTTGTTATTGGCATACTTGAATTTCAAGATATTTGTTTAGAGTTTGTGAAATGCGTAGCTGGCGGCCATAAGCCATCAGTTTTGGGATATTGCTATCTTTCCTTTTCAGATAATTCCGTAGAATTTCACCACACACATGTATTCCTATCTTATTGCGAAAGCGTATGGCATCGCACACGCTCCGTTCAAGGTCGTATATTTTCACCTCGAAACCATTAATATTGGCGGTTTTCACACCCACATTAAGAGTTTTTGCGCTCCAGTAAAATAGGTCGATCGGTGGATAGTCTGGAAGAGTAGCTTTTCGCTTTGAGTCAATGGCGACACAGTAGGCATTAGGTATTTGCGTTGTGAGTTCGTAATAATACCATGCTGAATATAGGCATATTATGCCGTCGGGCACCAGTTTGTCTATATCAGCCATCGTGTTAGCCAAAGCATGAGGCAAAGCATACAGACCACACTTGACCTTCACCACTTCCCCACTCTCACTCATTGAAAGTAGATTGTAATAAAAGCCACGACCAATATGCTTGGCCATTGCTGAGGAGATATAGCCTCCGTTAGCTTGCATGGTTTTAGTAACTTCTTCCATATTTGTGTACAAAGTTACGGATTATTTTTGAATTAACCGCTATTTTGTACATTTTTTTCTATTGGAGTAAGTTGAGGATGGTTTGGGCGGCGGTTTGGGCGGCGGGGTGAGTGCCGAGGCGGCGGCGAATTAGGTCGTAGCCGTCGAGCTGGGCACTGCGGGCGGAGCCGTCGGGTATAATGGCGGCGAGGGCTGCGCGGGCCGCTTGGGGAGTGCATTTGTGCATGAGGAGCTCGGGCACTACTTCGCGCTCGGCCACGAGATTGGGAAGCGACACAAAGGGAATACTGAGGATGCGCGACAGGGCGGCATACATCAGGCGGGAGCCTGAATGGCGGTAGCACACCACTTGCGGCGTGCGTGCCAAGGCTGCCTCAAGCGAGGCGGTGCCAGAGGTGACGAGTGCCGCGCGCGCATGGGCCATGAGGGAGGTGGTTTGGTCGAAGATGACGGGGAGACCCGCAGGATACACGTCGGCATCCACGCCCGGCGCACCAGCCACTATGGGTTGAAACTTACCCAACAGCGGCTTGATAGCCTCCAGCATAATCGGGAGGTTGGAACGGATTTCGCTCAGGCGGCTCCCTGGCACAAGTGCGAGTATTGGTTTGGTGGACAGCGAGTTGCGCTCACAAAATTCTTCCTTGGAGGGGGCGGAGGCAAGGCGCTGGTCAATCTCTTCAACGGAGGGGTTACCCACGTAGATGCACTGGTCGTAGCCCTCGCGGCGGAAAAAGTCGGGTTCGAAAGGGAAGATGCCCAACACGCAGCGGCAGAGACGTTTAATATCTTTCACACGCCATTTTTTCCAGGCCCACACCTTGGGCGAGATGTAGTAGACCACAGGGACGCCAAGGCGCTTGGCCTCTTCGGCCAGGCGGAGGTTGAAGGAGGGGTAGTCCACGAGAATAAGCACTGCGGGACGCACTCGCGCAAGCAACTGCTTGGCGGCCTGCATGTTGCGGCGCACCTGCGGCAGGTGGCGCACCACGTCGGCAAAGCCCATGTAGGCCATGTCGCGATAGTGAATGAGCGGACGGCGTCCCGAGGCTTGAACCATAAGGTCGCCCCCTAAGAAACAGAAGTCGGCATCGGGGCGCAGTGTGCGCAGGGCGGCTATGAGTTGCGAGGCGTGGAGGTCGCCGCTGGCCTCTCCCGCCGAGAGCATGAATGTCATCGGTTGTTGGCGCGATATAGGAGTTGCATGCGGGGCAAATCAAGCACTATATCGTTGGGATAGAAGAAGTTGAAGGGGTTGATGGAGTAGTCGTCGGTGTGCACGGTGTCGCAGTAGGCCACGGGGGCAAACTTCATGCGGTTGCCCACCATCACGCGACATTCCTGCTGGGTCATCAGCCCCGTGATGGAGTCGGGCACCACTGGCGAGGTGGCCTGCTTGGCATTGCTCAGCGGCTGAATGAGTTGCAGCCCCGCCATGCTGGGGCCTGTGTCGAAGAAGTAGTCGGCAGGATTGGCATCGTTGACGGCTAAGGTGATGTATACGCGGCGCTTGATGCCTGAGAGCGACACTATCGGTCGGTCAGTGGCCGAGATGTGCGACACAAACACGTAATCATCTGGCACATTGCGCAGCAGTTTGACGCGATTAGTGGCGGCTTCGTGTTCCAGCACAAAGTAGCGCAGGAGGTCCATGCCGATAATGTTGCCCGCCTCGTTGTCCTCTATGAGCATTTCGCAATTCTCCAGGCGGCAGTCGCCGTCAGGGCCTGGCAGGCGCACTGGCATCGACACTTTTTGGGTGTAGACGTGATAGCGGCCAACATAGTTGTGGGTTAGGAGCAGGGTGGGAAACTTACAAATCGGGTAGCCAATGGATTCGAGGTGCTTGACGGCATCCTTGGTGATGAAGCTATGGCGCGAGCCCATATCAATGGCCACTTCCAGGCCAGAGGGGGAGCGGAAGGTGCCGCGCGAGTTGAGGTCGAGCTGCGCCAGAACGTTATCAGCACCCTCAGGAATAAGCATTTTGTCGTTGAAATGCGAAATCTGATAGACGCCCGCAGCATAAACACCAACAACGAAGGCGAGCAACACCATCACTGATGCAGCATAGCCCAAACGGTGTATTATATTGCGTTTATGTTCCATTCTATAAGCAAAGTTACACTATTGTCACAACATTTGCAAGTCTGCAACTCTTTTGTTACAAAAATTTAACCTCCGCGCCACATCATCCCCTTCAGGCAGCCATTCACGAAAACTTCATTTTTGTGTGATATTCTTGAAATATCTTGGTCGTAACTTTGCCAGTGAATTAAGGGAGTTTCTACAAATTGACCGCCTACGGCTGATGAGCTGCTTTTGGTTAAAAAATGCCATCTTTTCATCCTTTCATCGGTCGTTTAGCTCGCTAAACTCCCTCTTCAAGGAAGCAAATATACCTATTTTTTAACTCAAAATCAACTCATCTCAATTTATAGAGCCTCCCTTTAGACGCAATATGAATATCAAACCAATCGGCATCAGCGGCTTAATCGCCGCAATCAGCGCAGTGGGCGCTCAAGGTGCAATCATCAAAGGCTCCGTCACCGACCGCCTCTCGGGCGAACCGCTCATCGGAGCAACCGTGCAAGTGGGCAAGGCGGCAACCGCCACCGACCTCGACGGGCGTTACCAACTCTCTCTCCCTCGCGGCCGTCACAGCCTGACGGTGAAGTATGTGGGCTACGCCGACACTATTGTGCGCAACATCAGTCTCACCACCGACTCTCTAATCAAGGACATACCCCTCCGCCCCGACAATCAGCTGCTGCGTGAGGTGACCATCACCGTGGCAGCCCGCAAGGACTCGGAAGTGGCTCAGGTGCAGGAGCAGAAGCAAAGCGCAGTGGTGCAGTCGGGCGTGTCGGCCCAGCAAATTGAAAAGACGCAGGACAAGGATGCCTCGGAGGTAATTCGCCGCATACCAGGCATATCAATCATCGATGAAAAGTTTGTGATGGTCCGCGGCCTGTCGCAGCGTTACAATAACGTGTGGCTCAACGGCAGCGCAGTGCCCAGTTCGGAGGCCGATTCGCGAGCGTTCTCGTTCGACATCATTCCCAGTTCGCAGCTCGATAACTTGGTGGTGGTCAAAAGCCCTGCACCCGAATATCCGGCCGACTTCACCGGCGGCTTTGTGCTGGTGAACACTCGCCAGCAACCACTCCGCAATGGGTTCAACGTAGCCTTCAGCGGTGGACTTAACGACCGCACTCACTTCGTTCCATTTCTCGCGGCCAACGGCTATTCGCCCTTTCCAGCGGCGACGCTGAAGCACTACGATGGCAAACCTGGATTTATCAACCCCCTGGGCAATCAGTTCAACAACGATTGGGTCGTGCGCTCTCGCACTCCCCTCCCCGACTTGAAACTAAGCGCGAGTTATTCGGGCAGTTGGGTTGCCGAAAATGGCACCCGTGGCGGCCTGCTTGCCGCCCTCAATTGGGGCCGTTCCCAACGCACGGTGCTCGATATGGAAAACTCGCTCTATGGTCCTTTCGACGTAAGCCATCAGCGCGAAGTGCCCTTGCGTCGCGCCACCGACAATCAATACACGGCCGACACTCGCCTGGGGGCAATGTTCAACTCGTGGTTGCGACCCGCCGACAGCGGTCACTCCTTTGAGTGGAAGTCGGTGTTCAACCTCATCACCAAAAATCGCTATTCCGAGCGCGTCGGCTTCAATGCCCAGGGCGATAATCTCAACGATATGGAGTACTACCATTCCTCTCGCCCCACATTCAATACTCAAATTACAGGCAAACATCAACTCGATGCCAACTATCTGGACTGGAGTGCGGGCTACGCCTTTGCTCAGCGCGACCTGCCCGACCGCCGACTCATTCAGCGCACCGACCGCACCGACCAGACGATGGGCATCTATCGCATAAGCCGCGAATTTACGCGCTTAAATGAGCATATCGGGAGCCTCAACGCCAATTATAGGCGTCAAGTCCAAAAGGCAACTTTCAAAGCCGGACTATATGGCGAACTGCGAACACGCGACTACAACACCCGACAGTTTCAGTATGGTTGGCAGCCCGAAAACACTCTCCCCAATGGGTTTCTGTTCAACCCCAATGTGCAATCGAGCGTATTGACCGCCGAGAACTATGGTCCCGACAAACTCTATCTCTACGAGGAGGTGAATTTCCTCAATAATTATAGCGGCAATCAGCAGCAAGCAGGCAGCTATGCAAGCATCAATATCCCCTGGGGCAACGTGGACATCTACGCTGGTGTGCGCTACGAATTTTGCCGCCAAGTGCTGCTGATGAACACTCGCCAGTATCAGGAAAGTCTCCATTCCACCACCTATAATTATAGCGATTTCTTCCCTTCGGTCAACGCTGTGTATCGCCTCAACAGCAGCAACCAGTTGCGCTTGGCTTATGGCCGCTCAACCAATCGTCCGGAGTTTCGCGAACTCTCCTCCTCCACCTTCTACGACTTCGATCTGGGCAGTTCCGTCATGGGCAACGCCGACCTCAAAGCAGCCTATATCGATAACCTCGACCTGCGCTATGAACTCTACCCCTCTAAGGGCGAACAGGTGACTTTGGCCGCCTTCTATAAGCGCTTCCAGAACCCAATTGAATGGACCTACACCGTGGCGGGCGGCACCGACCTGATATATAGCTTTGTCAACGCTCCCCGCGCCGATAACTTCGGTTTGGAACTCGACGTTCGCAAGAGTCTCGACTTCATTGGCCTGCCCGATTTCTCCGTCTCTTTCAATGGGTCGCTCATTCGCAGCCGAGTGCGCTTTGAGGCCGGTAGCAACAATATTGACCGCCCGATGCAGGGTCAATCGCCCTACTTGGTCAATACGGGCCTCTTCTATGGCAACTCCAAGGGGTGGAGTGCTGCCCTGCTCTACAATTGCATCGGGAAGCGCATCGTGGGCGTGGGCAACCGCTACGGCACTGCCGCCGACGGCTCCGCACGCAACATTCCGAACTCCTACGAAATGCCGCGCCACGCCATCGACCTCTCGGCAGGCAAGAAGTTTGGAAAGTTCAACGTGAAACTGGCACTACGCGACCTCCTGGCTCAGCGCTATGAGTTCCGCCAAATCGAAACCACCACTCTCGGCGGTCAAGAGAAACAAATCCAGGAGGTGACCCGCAGCTATCGTCCCGGTCGCAACTTCAATTTAACTCTATCTTACGACTTTTAACCATAACACATCAACGAAATGAAAAAATCATTCCTGTTCAAGAGCTTCACGCTCTCCGCTGCTTTCGCAGCCTCCCTCCTCGCCGCCTCTTGCTCGGGCGATGAACCGCAAAGCACCACCGCGGCACAAGACCCCACCGTCACCTACAAGGGCAACGTGGCCTACAGCTCTGGCCTCCTCTTCAACGAGGGCAAGGAGTTGGGCAACGGCTCACAGCACTTCCACTTCACGGGCGATGTGACCCTCGCCAAGGGCACCTATCTGATGAAGGGCTGGATCTACGTCGACGCTGGCGCTAAGCTGCGCATCCCAGCCGGCACCGTAATCAAAGGCGACAAGCAAACCATGGCCGCACTCATCGTGGAACCTGGCGGCTACGTGGAAATGAACGGCACGCAAACCGAACCGGTGGTGCTTACCTCGGCGCAAGCCCCTGGCTCACGCCGACCCGGCGACTGGGGCGGCCTAATCATCTGCGGCAAGGCTCGCAACAATCAAAACACCATGCAAATTGAAGGCGGCCCCACCACTATCCACGGCGGCTCCGACGACGCCGACAACTCGGGCATCTACCGCTATATCAGAGTGGAATTTGCTGGCTATCCCTTCGACACCGACAAGGAAATCAACGGCATCACCTTCGGCTCCGTAGGTTCAGGCACCACGGTGGACCACGTGCAGGTGTCTTATTCCAACGACGACTCTTTCGAGTGGTTTGGCGGCTCAGTGAACTGCAAGTATATCGTGGCCTACAAGGGTTGGGACGACGAATTTGACACCGACAATGGTTTCAGTGGCTCCGTGGACTGCGCCCTCTCCATTCGCGACCCACGCCTGGCCGACACTTCCCAGTCCAACGGTTTTGAGAGCGACAACAACGCCAGCGGCGCCGAAACAACCCCCTTCACCTCTGCCACCTTCAAGCACGTCACTTTCATCGGTCCCAAAACCGCCAAAAACGCTGACTTCCAAAACAAGTCCGACTTCATTAACGGCGGCGACGTATACCCCAACAATGGCTCAAAGCTCGGTAAGTTTCAGGCCGCAATGCAAATCCGCCGCGGCAGCAAACTCAACGTTGAAAACTCGCTGGCCGTCGGTTACCCCATCGGCCTGATTATCGATGGCGAAAAGGGCAACACCGTCAGCTACGCCAAGAATGGCGAACTACGCCTCGACAACATCATTTTTGCAGGTATGGACGTGATTGGCTCCGACAAAAATAAACTTTACGAAGATTACCTCTTCGACTTCGCCACTGGCACCAGCGATTTATCGCAACCCTCCTACTCCCACACCTTCTTCCTCTCGCGCCCTGGCAACAAAGTGCTAACCGAAACCGAATTGCGCCTCACCGACCCGATGAACACCGGTCAAAACTACTGCCCCGCCACCCCCCTCAGCGACGGCAAAGGCGGCTACATCGGCGCCTTCCGCAACCCCTCCGACAACTGGCTCCAAGGCTGGACCAACTTCACCCCCCAGCACACCCCCTACTAACTAAAAATTACGAATTAAAAATTATGAATT
>QLIP01005895.1_pt1 | contig 25826 bp, 17 predicted proteins | sample 1769771 | NCBI WGS metagenome assembly QLIP01 (sample SAMN09428762, study PRJNA476227) | Gut metagenome, whole genome shotgun sequencing project. | isolation source: cecum | host: Rhizomys sinensis | place: China: Jinsha town of Minqing, Fujian Province | collected 2013-09-23 | reverse complement strand
CGATAGCCGCCCCTGCATTAACAAAAATTGGGGAACGGAGTCTAATACAGAAATTTACAAGTCATGACATTATATCCCAACCTGATACTGGATGCGCTCAAGAATGTACGCTATCCGGGCAACGGCAAGTCGCTTGCCGAAAACAACATGATAGAAGACGATATCCGCATCGACGGCAACAAAGTATCGTTCTCCATCATTTTTGATAAACCCACCGACCCGTTTATCCGCTCACTCATACGCACTGCCGAAGATGCCATACACCGCGAAATCTCAAAAGATGTCGAGGTGACAATCAACGTCGCTTCGCGCCAACCGGCTCCCGCCCCCAAGCCTAAACTGCTACCGGGGGTCAAGAACATTGTCGGCATCAGCTCAGGCAAGGGTGGAGTAGGGAAGAGCACCGTTTCTGCCAACCTTGCCGTGGCATTGGCCAAGCAGGGATACAAGGTAGGTTTGCTCGATGCCGATATTTTCGGTCCCTCGGTTCCCAAAATGTTTGGCGTTGAGGACGAACAGCTTTATATGGTCAACAAGGAGGGTCGCGACTGGATAGAACCCATGGAACGCTACGGCGTCAAAATCCTGTCCATCGGCTTCCTGGTGGACAAAGAGAAGCCGGTGCTGTGGCGCGGCGGGATGGCCAGCAACGCCCTCAAGCAGCTCATCGGCGACGCCTGGTGGGGCGATCTGGACTACTTCCTTATTGATATGCCTCCGGGTACCAGCGACATCCACCTCACACTCGTTCAGACACTCCCCATCACCGGGATTGTGGTGGTAAGCACCCCGCAGGAGGTGGCACTTGCCGACGCCCGCAAGGGTCTTGCCATGTTTACCGGTGAGGCGGTAAATGTACCCATCCTGGGTATCGTCGAGAACATGGCATGGTTCACACCCTTGCAGCACCCCGACGAGAAGTACTATATCTTTGGAGAAGGTGGCGCGGTGAAACTTGCCGAAACCGCCGGAGTACCCCTGTTGGCGCAGATTCCGCTTGTGATGGATATCCGCAGCCGTGCCGACGGAGGGAAACCACTTGCCGACGACATCTCGGCCGACGGTACCCCCGAAAATCCAGCCGCCGAAGCATTTGCTCAGCTTGCTCGCAACGTGGTCGAAGCTGTGGACCGTCGCAACGAACAGCTACCCCCCAGCCGTAAAGTTGAAATGAAAAGCTAAGACGCAAGGAACAAAATCTAACTATCTATAGTAATTATATACAGGCTCCCCTATACCACTATGGTAATAGGGAGGGTCTGATTATCAATAATATATAATGGGTAAAAACAAACTCAAAAAATTTGCCGAAATGCGCACTTTTGCGTGCGCCCTACAATACCCCCGCGAAGAATTGCTGAAAAACGGATTCCCCTTCAAGGGGATTTGGAACTCTGACTTCTTTAAGCGCGAAGCACCCATCGTGGTGGAACTTGGTTGCGGCAAAGGTGAATATACCGTAGGTCTGGCCAAGAGCAACCCTGACTGCAACTATATCGGAGTCGACATCAAGGGTGCTCGCATGTGGAGCGGAGCAAAGACCGTAGAAGAAGAGGGTATCAATAACGCAGCCTTCCTGCGTGCCGAAATTGAAAACATATCTCACTTCTTTACCCCCGGTGAAGTGTCCGAAATCTGGATTACCTTCCCCGACCCGCAGATGCAGAAGGTTCGTAAGCGCCTAACCTCGACCCGCTTCCTCAACCTGTACCGCACACTGCTCAAACCAGACGGCATCATCAACCTCAAAACCGACTCCCCGTTTCTGTATGAGTACACCCGTCGGCTCGTAGAACTCAACAACCTGGAAGTGATTACCAACACCGACGACCTGTATGGGAGCGGCATGGCCGACCCCGTATCGTCAATCAAGACCTTCTACGAACAGCAGTGGCTCTCGCGCGGCAAGAAAATCAAACTCCTGTCGTTCCGTCTCCCAGCCGCAGGCGAGTTGCTTGAACCCGAAGCCGACGACATCGAAAAAGACGACTACCACGCCGCCGCCCGTCACAACAACTTCAACCCCCTCACCTAACCGTTCGTTGTTCAACCCCCAAGACCACCTAACCGGTAAACAGCATCATTATGCCGCAGAAATACCGGTCGATGTCTGTACCATACTCTAATTTTTATCCTGCACAATTGCAAGACCCACACCGCAGCACAGGTCCCGAGACCTCGCCGCCGTGTGGGGCTTAGCTATAATGAGAGTTACCGAGAGCGCGGCTTACCGGGCGGGCACTCAGTCCTCAGCGAATTTAAAGTATACTTAAGAATGTCGACATTTCGGCATTAATGAAGTCGGCAAATATCACCCCATATTTCATCTCGAGCTCCAGTTTCGCTATCACTCACCACCGCTATTTGCTGTGAAATAGCTGTTCAATTATGCTAATTTTTTCAAGAAGATTTTCAAATGTAGGGATGTTTTCTTCATAAATCATATTCGCAACCATTGTGTCATAATCATTCTTCCATTCAACCGCTGTGTTCTCAGGCGGTAATAATTGTATTCGTTTTCTAACGTCGGGGGTATAATCAACATTGCGAACAGAGGTGAAAATCTCGCGATGATGACGAATGCTTTCCCATAATTCATCGTTTGTTATTGCCGTTTTTGATATACTGTGCTCATGCATTTTATACAAATCGTACAGATGTCTGGACTTGCGTTTGGCATTGTTGCACCCTTCGGTTGTGAATAATTCATGCAGTAGGAAGGCTTTCTCAAGGAATGTTTTTTCTGCAACCGCTGTTATTATGTCAATATCTCCAGTTTGAGATGTTAGTTGAGGGAAGATATTGGTAATAAATGAATTGACTTTAGATATAGCCGTCGGTTCATATAAAGATCTCGCACCTACCTCCAACAATATTTCATCACGCAAATATTGATTGGAATAGGGTGTCAGGACAGATTTATAGATGATATGAATTTGCCGAGGTTCGGGATAAGTATTATCTCCAACTCCATCTGGAGCTGCCTCAATAAATAAGAATTCACTTAATCCAGTTTTTCCAACAGCAGCTTTAAGGTCTTGAGAAAGAGTGTCACGTACGAAAATAGACGATTCCTTTCTCAATTTTTTTAATTGCTTTTTGGTAATATCACCTTCCAGCCCAAACATACGTCTGTCAATCGTGATATCAATGTCTTCGGAAAATCTATTTATAAGACTCCATACTTTGCTTAGTGAAGTACCACCTTTAAATACCATCATATTAGCGTATGGCAGCGAAAATAAGATATGAAGTATCTCAGTTACCCAAAAATCTTTTTCAATGGCAACGACGGGAAGGTTCATACGAACAGCTACTTGCTCAAATGCAGTTCGACGTTGCATTTCGGTTAAGGAAAGAAATTTATTCATACGAAATAGTTATGATTTTTCGAATCCATGCTGGTATTAGCGACCAGTCACGCATAAAAATTTCTTTAGGATATGATTTAATTAGTTCGTGAATCCGTGCTAATTCATCGCTGGTAATATTGTTTTGTCCAATTTCTCTTAATGCAAAGGTCAGAAGCATTACAAATTCATTCGTATATGCCAAATTCTTTTTTGCTGTGTGCTTGAATTGTACGCCTCGGTTTCCTTGTAATTTGATTTTACGGGGAGACCCATCAGTAAGGTATACTACATTCATTGGCAACTGAGTTGACAGTCCAAGTTTATTAAGAGCGAACACACCGGTGGGAACAATTTTTGCATTGTCTCTTCGTGCTATAGCAGCAGCAATCTCTTCAAAAGTTGGGTATAACACATCAAGCCCTAAAACTTTATCAGTTTTTGGATAACAGTAAATTCCATGAGATATGCGGATAATTTTTTTAGATGCCGCGAGTCGGCTAAGAGCTTGTCGCACAGCTTCTGGTGTACCATAAGAAGCAAAATCCTGAGGGAATATAATCTTTCCCCTTCCGCGTTTTGTGACATTTGTTAATATTTTATGCTCAATAGATTGCATATAAATATGGCGTTAATTTTGTCACAAATTTACGTTATATTTGTTACAGTTCAAAATAATTGTAATAAATTTTTGTTTTCTTCCACTGAAAAAAGTTGTCCCACTTGTCACGTTTGTCCCAGACCGGGACAGGTGGGACAAGTGGGACAAACGGGACAACTCTGGGGGGGAGCGGCCGGATTAGAGGCGGTTGCAGCGGTCGAAGAAGCCGATGGCCTCGAGCTCCTGCTTCATGGCGGCTTCTTCCTCGTTGGTCATGTTGCGGAACGGGGTGCGGTTGGGTCCCAGGTCGAGACCGATGAGCTTCATGATGCGCTTGCCACCCACGATGTTGCCGCGGTAGTTGCAGATAACGTTGATAACGGCCTGCGAGAAGTTCTGCTTTTCGCGTGCGGTTTCAATGTCGCCGGCGTTCCAGGCATCGATGATACCCACGAGTTCACGGCCGTTGTAGTTGGTGGTGCCACCGATACCACCCTGAGCGCCACCCTGTGCCAGCGAGGGGAGGATGGTTTCGTCCTGTCCGTGTAGCATGTCGTACTTTCCGTCCTTGTAGAGTCGGCACTGGTTGTATTCATAGAGCGACTCAAAGGTGTATTTGATACCTGCAAAGTTGGGGATGCGTCCGTCGACGGCCTTGAGGAGGTCGAGCATCGGGAGGAAGGCATTGTTGAACGCCGGGATGTGATAGTAGTAGAAGGGGAGTTCGGGGGCTGCGGCTGCGATTTCCTCGCAATATTTAACGAGTTCTTCAATGCGCCCGATGCGGGGGAACGGGGGTGCCATAGAGCCGATGCCCCATGCGCCGATTTTCTGAGCGTGGGCGGCGAGGGCTACGCTTTCGCGCAGGCAGCAGCTACCCACGTGCACAATTACCTTAAACCCTTCGGGAACGGAAGCAACCCATTTTTCGGCCACTGCCATACGTTCGGCGGGGGTGAGCATATACCCTTCGCCCGACGAACCGTTGATAAACACACCTTTAAGGCCGTTCTTAACGAGCATGTCGGCATATGCGGGGATAATGTCAAGGTTAATGTCTCCGTTGGGATGCATCGGGGTGAACGGTGCATCGATTAATCCTTTTATCTTTTCCATTTTATAATGTTTTTTTGATATTTTCGATGATTATGCAGTAACGCGATCCTGCTCTTTGTTAAGGGTTGTGGGGCGGAGCACGGTGAGCTGGAGCAGTACGGCGATGACAAGGGCGGCAGCCATCATGGCAAACCCGAGACCCATTTTCCCTTCGGCTGCGAGTCCCCCCAGGAAGTCGGTGGCGAGGGCGCCGATAAAGAGTCCGCTCATGTTCATCATGCCGTAGGCGGTGCCACGGTTGCGCGATGAAACAAACTGACAGAGGATAGGCATGTTGTTGGCGTCAAAGAGTCCGTAACCAAACCCGAAGAGGACGCCGGCGCCGATGGCAGCGGCAAGCGAAGCCCCGTAACCCATCATTACCAATGCGGGTATCATGATTGTCAAACCGATTGCCGAGGTATAGATGCGCCCTTTAAGGTTCTTGCGCGACCAGTTGTCGGCCATCGGACCGCCAATCATAACGCCGATAAAGGAGCTGACGGCGATGGTGATGGTTGCGATGGGACCTGCCTGCACCATAGAGATGCCGAGCGATGAGGCAAACAGTTCGGGGAGCCAGTTTTTGGTGCTCCAGCCGGGGATGGAGCATGAGGCGAAGAAGAAGAGGATGGTCCAGAATGCGATGTTACCCAGGAGTATGCCGAGCGAACTGCGGATACCAGCCAGACCCTGACGTAGTGTTTCGCCAAGCGGCAGACGCTCTTTGATGAGGGTTTCGGCGGTTTCGGCGCTGCGCTTTTCGTATAGGAATGCCACCAGGACAAAGGCATATACGATGCCGATGATACCGAAGCAGTGGAAGGTCTGCTGCCATGAGAGCTGCTCGGCGACGAATGCGCCGAAGCCACCCACTGCCTGACCCATATAGAGACCGGTCATGTGGATACCGATGGCGAGACTCAGCTGCTTGCCGGTGAAGTAGTCGGCAATCAGCGAGAGGGCTGCGGGGATATAGAGAGCTTCGCTCACACCCATTACAGCACGTAGCCAGTAAACTTGCTCAAAGGTTGTGGCGTAGCCGAGTAGCAGGGTAACGGTCGACCATACAATCAGCGAACCGACAATGAGCCACTTGCGATTGGTGCGGTCGGCGATAATACCGGAAATCGGGGAGCAGAGTCCATAGATCCACATGAATGCGGCCATCACCTTGCCAAACATGATTTTGGATTCAAGGTCGGTGATATCCACGGCCATTGATTCGCGCATTGTGGAGAGCATCTGGCGGTCCATATAGTTAAGGAGTGCCACCACCCATAGCAGCGATACCACCATCCAGGGGTACCAGCTTTTAGATTTTAAGGAGTTCATAGACGGTTTTATATTGCAATTTAGTTAGACTTGTCTTGCTTAAAATAGGTGAGCAGAATCATGAGCAGAATCATAAGTCACAAAATTAGCATTGAATTTTATCATTTGCAAGCATTAAATAAAAACTTTTAGAAAGACGCCCAAAATAAATTAAAAAAATAAATTATCAAACAGTCGCTGCATCGATCCAACCGGCCGGAGTCCGGCTGACAATGTCAGAGCTAACGCCTTGTCACCGCACCGTGTCAGATGCGATTACTATATTGACTATCTCAAGACCATCATTTAATGATAGCATCAACGGGGGAGGGCCCGGGGGAGGGCGCAGTGGCTTCGTAATGATTTTTTGAAAAAATCTTGGCGATTCACAGGTTTTTTATTAACTTGCGTGGAATCTAACTGAACAACATGAAACATCGATTTATACCCCTCGCTTTCCGACTTTTGGTGTGCGGAACAGCGACTATGACCGCTTTCGGCACATACGCTGCCGACAAAAACTCTGAAAACAATAAACTGCGTTATGTAGACCCGAATATCGGTTCTGGAGGGCACGGACATGTATTTGTCGGGGCCAACGTACCGTCGGGGTTTGTGCAGCTCGGCCCGAGCCAGATGGTGCAGGGTTGGGACTGGTGCTCGGGGTATCATGATTCGGATTCTACACTGGTAGGTTTCAGCCATACCCACCTCAGTGGCACCGGCATCGGCGACCTTGGTGACGTGCTGATGATGCCGTCGGCAGGAAAACGTCCAACAACGCAAGCCACATTCGCCAAGAGTCGGACAACCGCTACCCCAGGCTACTACGCCACTACCGTTCCTGCCAATAATATCGACGTGCAGCTCACCGCCACCGAGCGTACCGGGATGCACCTCTATACAGCACAATCGCCCGCCGACACAATCTTTGTGCGGGTCAACCTCCGTTATGGTATAGGTTGGGACTCGCGTCGAAAGTCGGAATTGAAGCAGACCGGCCCCGCCACGCTGAGCGGCTACCGCCTGTCGCGCGGCTGGGCACCCGACCACCGCACGTTCTTTGTGGCTCAATTCTCACGACCCATATCGGGTATCTCCTATGAAGGAGACACCATTGCAGTGTGCTCATTCGCTCCCAATCTGAAAGCTGACAAAAACCAGCTTACAGTCAAGGTGGGGCTCTCTGCTGTGAGCGAAAACGGAGCAGCCGCCAACCTTGCCGCCGAAAATCCATACTGGGATTTTGAGAGTGTAAAACAGGCTGCTCAGCAGAAGTGGAACACTGCACTGAACCGTATCGACTTCAGCAGCAGCGACCCGGCGACCATGCGTAAATTCTATACCGCACTCTACCACTCGATGTTTGCACCGGTGCTGTTTAGCGATGTCAACGGCGACTATCGCGGTGCTGACGGCAAAATATACAGCAACCCGTCAACCCCCACCTACTCGATATTCTCGTTGTGGGATACCTACCGCGCCGCCCACCCGCTCTACTCACTGATACTCCCCGAATTGCAGCCCGCATTTGCACAGACATTCATCAATATCCACGGTCAGCAGGGTAAGTTGCCGGTGTGGCATCTTCACGGCAACGAAACCAACTGCATGGTTGGTAACCCCGGCGTTATAGTGCTTGCCGACCTGCTACTCAAAGGTTTTGTAGCCGACACCGTGGGTGCCTACCGGGCCATGCGCGAAACCATGATGCTCCCCGAGCGCTCCATGGGTGAACTTCGCCAGTACGGGTATATCCCCTATGACGGCAAGGACAGCACCGAGAGTGTGGCTAAAGGTATGGAATATGCCATAGCCTACGACGCGCTGGCCAAGGTAGCTGCCAAACTCGGCAAAGCCGAAGATGCAGAATATTTTGGTCGTTTCGGAAAATCATACCGCGAATACTACGACCCCTCGACCGGCTTCATGCGTGGCAAATCGAAAGAGGGTAAGTTCCGCGACGAGGTCTACAACCCGTTCCGCGCAACACACCGTGTCGACGACTACTGCGAGGGTAACGGGTGGCAATACCTGTGGCTCGTGCCGCAGGACCCCAAGGGGCTTATTGCTCTGTTAGGGGGAGAGAAGAAGTTTGTAAAGAAACTGGATGCGCTCTTCAATGCGCAGGGTGAAATGGGTGACGACGCATCTCCCGACATCAGCGGACTCATCGGTCAGTATGCCCATGGCAATGAACCGAGCCACCATATCCTGTATCTGTACAATTATGCAGGGGAGTCGGCAAAAGCAGCTCCCTACCTGCGTTATGTCATGAAAAATCTTTATCACGACCAGCCCGACGGATTGTGTGGCAATGAGGATGTGGGGCAGATGTCCTCGTGGTATATCCTGTCGTCCATCGGACTGTATCAGGTGGAACCCGCATCGGGTAAGTATGTTATCGGTACACCGGTCTGCGACCGCGCCACCCTCAACGTTGGGAACGGCAAAACATTTACCGTCGAAGCCCGCAACAACTCGGACAAAAACATATATGTGCAGAGCGCCACACTCAACGGCAAACCGCTGAAGCGCGGCTACCTCACCTTTGACGAACTCTCCGCCGGTGGAACTCTCGTTCTCAATATGGGCTCAAAAGCTAAAAATCTATGAAAAAGTTAGTTATACTCATATTAGCGCTTGTAAGCGTGAGCGCTGTCAGAGCCAAGGAACCTGCCGAGTGGGTAAACCCGTTTATCGGCACATCTAACTATGGCACCTGCAATCCGGGAGCCCTGGTCCCCAACGGGCTGATGTCCGTGTCACCATTTAACGTGATGGGGTCCGACCAGAACCGTTATGACAAGGACAAGACATGGTGGTCAACCCCCTATGATAACCGCAATACCATACTGACCGGGTTTTCGCACGTGAATCTCAGCGGTGTGGGTTGCCCGGAACTCGGCTCGCTACTGGTGATGGGAACCACCGGCAAGCTCGATGTGGACTACCACAACTACGGCACCCGCTACAGCAACGAGCAGGCCACCCCCGGCTACTACGGCGTTACGCTGGACCGATATGCCACCCGCGCCGAAGCCACTGCTACCACCCGCTCGGGGCGCATTCGCTTCTCATTTCCCAAAGGGGAGGCAAATATCCTGCTTAATCTCGGTGAGGGTCTCACCAACGAATCGGGAGCCACCGTGCGCCGCATCAGCGACACCGAGGTGGTGGGGAGCAAGGTGATGGGTACATTCTGCTACAACTCGCACGCCGTGTTTACCATCTACTTTGCCATGAGGGTAAACAAGGTGCCGGGTAAGGAGGGGTTCTGGAAGTTTCAGCGCCACAAACAGGTTGAAGCTCAGTGGGATGCCGACGACGGTAAGTATAAGCTGTACCCCGGCTTTAAAGGGTCGCTGTCGGGCGATGACATCGGGGTATGGTACAGCTACAACCTGGAGCGTCCCGAAGAGATTGAGGTGTCGGTCGGAGTCTCGTTTGTAAGCGAGGCTAACGCACTCGAAAACCTCAACACCGAGCAGCCGGCATCTGTCACCTTCGACCAGCTCCGCGCCCAGGCCTACAACCAGTGGAACCAGAACCTGGGTCGCATACAGATTGAAGGTGGTAGCGACGACCAGCGCACCGTATTCTATACTGCACTCTATCATGCACTTATACACCCCAATATCCTGAATGACGTCAATGGTGAGTACCCCGGCATGGAGGGTATGGGTGTGATGCGCGTCGCCAAGGGTGAAAACCGTTATACCGTATTCTCGCTCTGGGATACATATCGCAACCTCCACCAGCTCATGACACTCCTCTACCCCGAAAAGCAGCTTGATATGGTGCGCTCCATGGTGGGTATCGCCAAGGAGTGGGGATGGTTGCCCAAATGGGAACTATACGGTCGTGAGACCTTTACCATGGAGGGTGACCCGGCAATACCAGTAATTGTGGACACCTGGCGCAAGGGGCTTCGCGACTTTGATATGGACGCAGCCTACAAGGCGATGGTGAAATCGGCAACTACACCGGGTGCCGACAACCCGATGCGCCCCGATATTGACCCGTACATTAAATCGGGGTATATACCGTTGGGGTACTACAGCGCCGACATGTCAGGCGACAACTCGGTGAGCCACGCCCTTGAATATTATGTTGCCGACAACGCGCTGGCATGGCTTGCCGAACAGCGTGGCGACAAAGAGCTGGCAGCCACGCTGCGCCACCGCGCTTCGGGGTGGAAAAACTACTACTCGAAAGAGAGCAACACCCTGCGTCCACTTACAGTCGAGGGTAAGTTTCTGACTCCGTTCAATCCCCGTCAGGGTGAGAACTTTGAGCAGGTGCCCGGCTTCCACGAGGGTTCGGCATGGAACTACACATTCTTTGTCCCCCACGACATCCCGGGGCTGGTCAAGGCCATGGGTGGGAAAAAGAAGTTTATCAACACCCTGCAGCGGGTGTTTGACGACGGTCTTTATGATGCCTCCAACGAACCGGATATCGCATACCCTTACCTGTTTGCCCGCTTCCCGGGTGAGGAATGGCGCACCGACACTGTGGTGCGCAAGCTGCTTGCAAAGTCGTTCAGCAACAAGCCGAGCGGAATCCCCGGCAACGACGACACCGGCACCATGTCGGCATGGGCGGTATTCTCGATGTTAGGCTTCTACCCCGACATCCCCGGTGTGCCTGAATACACCCTCACGATCCCTACCTTTGACAAAGCCACCCTACAGCTCGGCAACGGTAAGACGTTGACCATAACCCGTGCCGAAAACCCCAAAGGTGAAGCAACAATCGACGGCAGGAAAGTCAGCCGCCGCATCACCCACGACCAACTAAACAACGCCTCATCCATCCACTTCCGATAAGCCATTGCTGTATTATAAAATCCCAATTTGGGGGAAATAAAGGGTATTACATCTTCTGGTCGAGGTGTTTCCCCTTTTCTTCGTGTTCGAAGTTGGGGAGGAACTGCTTGAGTGCCGCCACAACCTCCTCTTTGGTGAAGTTGTCGTCGGCAAATATTGCTTCGAGCTGGTCGAGGAATGCGTCTACCTCGACCGGATCGCGACGGGGAGAGTCGGTGATGACCCCCAGCGATGAGAAGCGCTCCATGTCAAGTGCCTCACCCTCTACAAAGAATTCTTCGTAATCCTTCTCCCCGGTTGTGTCGCTGGCAAAGTAAACCACCGGCCACTCGCGGCTGTCGGCAGGCATCGTAGCAGCATACTGTTTGGCTTCGTCGTCGCTGCTGCAGTGGTGGGGTGCATACCCTAATTGGGCAAGGAAGCGGTCGGCGATGGTCGAAAAGCGCATCATGCGGCTCTCTTCGAGCTTGGGGAAAAACACCTCGCCGGTGCGTCCAAGGATACATGCCAGCAGACATATCTGCCCACTCTCCTGTGGCGACACAAAGTAACGGCGCACATCCTTGGGAGCCACGATGGGTTGGCGCTTCATGATGCGCTCAATAAAGCCGGCAGGGAGCGACCCGTTGGAAAATGCCACGTTGGCAAAGCGTGCGGTGGTAACCTTGAAGTAGTCGGCATATGCCATAATCAGGTCCTCCATAACACGCTTGCTTGCCCCCATCACATTGACCGGATTGGCGGCCTTGTCGGTGCTGACACAGAAGAAGTGTTGCGGTGGGTACTGCTTTAGCAACTCAAGGAAACGTTTGGCTTTAAGTACATTATTCTCAAGAAGAGCTTCGACCGAATTGCGGTCCTTTTCCGAGCGCACATGCTTGTGGGCCGAGAAGTTGGCAACAATGTCAAATCCACCCTGCTGACGGAAGAAGCGTCGGAACACGCGGCTGTCAAAGTCCAGGGTGTAGGTAAGGTACTCGTCGGGGATAAACATCCCCTGAGTGGAACGGAGGTCGCGGGTGAGCTCGGCAAGTCCGTTTTCGTTAAGGTCCACCACCACCAGCTGCGATGGTTCAAACGGCAGGAGCGCCTTGATAAATGACGACCCTATGGAGCCAGCGCCTCCGATAACCAGAACCCTCTTCCCCTTTATGGCGTGGCTCAGCTGTGCCGAATACGCATCTATGTCGGGTTTAAACATAGACTCGTCGCGCTCTATGACCTGGCGCGATATAAATTTATCTAATTCTATCATTACTCTTCTTGGATAAGGTCAAATCCACGGTTCGAAACGCGGATGGGATTAGTAATTCGCAAAAATAATGAAAATTCTCGATATTTTGTTGTAAATTTGCACTAATAACTTGTTCATATAAAAAGATACTCATATCCCTAAGGTGATTAACCTGTTTATGACCCGCTATAATTTATACCCTAATTTATACCCGGTTCCCCAATTACTATTAAAATAAGAGAATTATGAGCTCTGCTACAATATCATCCGACGAAAGGCTAAAAGAACTCGGTACCGCTCCGATATGGAGAATTCTGATTAAATATTCACTCCCGGCTGTAATAGGTACTGTTGTCAGCGCCCTCTACAACATCATCGACTCGGTGGTGATAGGTCATGCCATCGACGACCCCAATGTGGTGAGCGGCATCGCGGTGACTTTCCCGGTTATGAACCTGGTGGCAGCGCTTGGTATGCTTATCGGTGCCGGTGCCGCGACTCGCATCAGCATCGTGCTGGGGCAGAAGGACCACCGGTCGGCCGAAATAATATTGGGAAACTGTATCCAGCTCACACTAATCATCGGGTTGGTTTATGCCTCGCTTTTTGCAATATTTATCGACCCGATTCTTACCACCTTCGGAGCCAGCGAAAAATCGCTCCCTTATGCCCGCGAGTTTATGCTGTGGGTTATGCCCGGATGTGTGCTGCAGAATATTACCTTCTCCTACAACAATGTGATGCGTGCCTCGGGATATCCAGGCAAGGCGATGTACACAAACATTATAGGTGCGGTAATGAACTCCATTCTGGCGCCACTCTTCCTGTTCGGATTCAACATGGGGATACGAGGTGCGGCAATTGCCACCGATATCTCCATGGCCATTACTGGGGTATGGGTAATGAGCCACTTCTTCAATAAGAACAATACCCTGCATTTCACCAAGGGTACATATAAATTCAACTGGCCAATCGTAAAAAGTGTGCTTTATATCGGTATGGCTCCGTTTCTGATTAACGTAGCCGGTTCGGCCATCAATGCTATCGTCAACAATACGCTGTTTGAGTATGGTGGCGACAATGCCATCGCTGCGGTGGTGGTATTCAACCGTTTTGCCACAATTTTTATATTCATCATCATCGGTGTCTGCCAGGGTATGCAACCTATTGTAGGTTACAACTATGGCTCGGGGAGAATACCCCGCCTCTTCAAGACCCTGCTCATGGCAGCATCGGCAGGGGTGATAATCACCACTGTCGGCAGTCTGATAGGACGCTTCCTGGCTCCGCAGATTGCAGCTATGTTCATGCAGGATGCCGCACAGAAAGAGGCAGCTGTCAACTGCCTCCATATTACTACCACTATGTTCTGGATAGTTGGTTTCCAGGTTGTTGCCACCAACTTCTTTCAGGCTCTCGGCATGGCGGGGAAGGCGATTTTCCTTTCGCTGACACGTCAGATTATCTTCATGGTTCCGCTACTGTTTATCCTCCCTCCACTTCTGGGGCTCAATGGTGTGTGGACTGCGTTCCCCCTCAGTGACTCGGCGTCTACCATAGTCACCGCCATCCTGTTGGCTGTCGAAGTGCGTAAGATTCGTGCTGCGGCGGCTAATTGCGGAGATGCTTGATAAGGTCTTGTGCCTTATGGTACTCCTCGGGAGTACCTATGTCAATCCATAAACCGGACAGGGGATAGCGTACCACGCGCTCCCCGGCGCGGGCAAGCGCATCGATTAGGTCGGTGGCATTAAACATCTCTCCGTCTGGGATAAAGGAGAGTGCCTCTTTGCGGATAAGGTAGATACCGGCATTGGCAAAGTAATTATATACCGGTTTTTCCGACACCCCCTTGATTTCGCGACCCTCAAGCTCAAAAATGCCGTAGGGGACTGAGATTGTATAGGGTATAGCCGCGGCTGCCATCATGGCACCGTGCTCGCGGAAATGGAGATAGAAATCCTCAAAGTCGATGTCGGTGAGCAGGTCGGAATTCATAACAAGAATGGTATCATTCTTGAATTCCTTGACCAGAGTCAGGGCTCCTATAGTGCCGAGGAACCTTTCCTCCTCCACACAATCCACCTTCACCCCCGACCGTGGCTCTTGGTAATGCTCCTTAAGCTGCTCCTTGAGATAGTTGACTGTAACGCTTATATTCTTAACGCCGTAGTCGATAAGAGAATCAACATTGCGGTCGATGATGCAGCGGTCGCCGATTTTAAGCAGCGGTTTGGGGGTAGTGAGAGTCAACGGGCGCAGACGCTCCCCCTTGCCGCCTGCCATCAGCACAGCATCCACCGGCAACGCCGAGCGCCGCTTGGACAGGTCTATAATCTCGATAATGCGTTTGTCTCCATCCAGGCGGGGTACGAGTTCAATACCACGGTCGCGCAGCTGTTTTAACCTTGCAATATCTTCTTTCGCGCCCAGATAGGAGAAATCACGCTTCATCGCCTCAGCCACCGGAGCGGATAGAGCCCCCCCATCAATAAGATGGCGTCGTATATCGCCGTCGGTAAGTGTACCCACCATGCGATGCTGTTCATCGACAACAAAAAGCGTCATCGAATGGCTAAACACCTCATTAAGGCGGCGCAGCGCCTCAATAACCTCTGCCTTATCGGCTATGCAGTAACTTTGTGTCATATCGTTTCACCGTTCAAAAATCATCTCCCTCCCAATTCATCTCATTACCCTATGCAAAGTTAACCGTTTTTCTCTTCATTTCAAAAAACATCCTATATTTGACTTTTTATAATGGAAAAAATTGGGATTATTTTGTTAGATATCAATAGTTTTTGTATTTTTGTGCAAAAGATATCTGACTATGGCAAAGTTCATTAATCCATTTACCGACGAAGGATTCAAACGTCTCTTCGGTCAGGAAGAGCATAAATCGTTGTTGCGCTCGTTCCTCAACCGTCTTTTTGATGGAGAAATGGTTATCACCGATCTGACTTATCTGGATAAAGAGTCAATCTCTGCTCATGAACAAGGGAAAAACTATGGTTATGATATATACTGTACTCTTGACACTGGTGAACACATTATCATTGAGATGCAGAATAAAGAGCAGGATTATTACTTGCAACGCACTGCAGTGTATTCAGCTCGCTGTCTTGATAGGCAGACACGGAAGGGAAAAACTTGGAACTATAGTGATCTGAAGGCAGTATATTCAATATCATTTTTGAATTATACGCAGGAGGGTCTACCGGAAACGTTGATTGTCGATGGTCAGATTCTGGATAAAAATACGGGAGGGCTTGTAAATCCGTATTTGCGTCTAATCTATATTCAAATTCCGAAAATGGATAAGACTTGGGAAGAGTGCGAAACCTCTGCAGAACAATGGATTTATGTTTTAAAAAATATAACTTCGATGACACAGATGCCATCGCATCTTAAGGATGCGCTCGAGGAGCTGCAGTATTTTGAGGAGGTGATGGATGAGGCGTCAATGACCGATGAGGAACGCGCTCGCTATGAAGTATCGCTCGATGCCTACCGTCAAGAGATGAACGTAATGTCGTTTTACACTCGGAAGGGGCGTGCTGAGGGGCGTGCTGAGGGGCGTGCTGAGGGTGAAATTAAGAAGAATTTGGAAAATGCCAAGTCAATGCGCAATCTTGGCGTCGACATAAATATAATATGTCAAGTAACTGGTCTTTCGGAAGCTGAAATCAAAAATCTTTAGTACATAAACTTAGCCGTATCGTGACAAAATTTAACCATTCTCGCTGTAAACGGGAGTGGAATAAGAAAAAACGGGAGTGGAATATAAAAAGAAAAATCCCCTTTAAATCGATGATTTAAAGGGGATTTTCGTACCCAGAGCCGGGATCGAACCGGCACGGATTGCTCCACTGGTGTTTGAGACCAGCGCGTCTACCGATTCCGCCATCTGGGCTTGCGAGTGCAAAGGTAGTAATTATTTTTTGAAATTCGCGCTTTCGTGCCATAAAAAAATTATTTTATGCACAAAAAAATATTGCGTTTTGAAATTTTTGTTAAATTTGCACTATATATAACTATATCATGAAACAAAGATTCATAACTGCACTGATAGTGCTGTCAACAATAACTCTTTGTGGCACGAATGCTTTGGCACGACGGGTTACAGGTGTGGTGATAGGTGAGAAGAACGAACCTCTTGCCGGCGCTACGATACGTGTGCTTGCCAAAGGGAACGGAACTTCTACTCCCAGCGCTGGAGTCTCTGATGTTGACGGTCGTTTCACGGTAGATGTTGAGACGGGGGACCGTCTGCAAGTGAGCTATATCGGCTATAAGACAAATACAATCTCTGTTACAAATTCCGATAAATTTACTGTGTTGCTTGCCCCACAGGCGTCCGACATGGATGAGGTGGTAGTGGTAGGGTACGGTACCCAGAAAAAGAGTGATATCGCCACCGCCATCGGTTCGGTAAAAACCGACGAGTTGAAAAGATCCGGCTCTGCGCAGACTCTCGAGGCGTTGCAGGGTAAGGTGAGCGGTCTGCAGATACTCACCAGCGACGGCTCTTTGGCAGGGGGAGTCAAGTTCCGAATGCGTGGTGTCAACTCCATAACCGGTGGAACGCAACCTCTGTTTGTAATCGACGGAGTGCCCATGCCTGTGTCCGAAACGTCAATGCAGGCAGGAGACGGCATCCCCAACAATCCGCTGATGGGATTGAATATCAATGATATTGCATCGATGGAGGTTCTCAAGGATGCCGCCGCAGCCGCCATCTATGGAGCCAAAGGGTCCAACGGAGTTGTGCTGATAACCACACGTCGCGGAGCCGCGTCCGCCAAGCCCAAGTTCAAGATGTCGGCATCCTACGGTGTTGAATTCAAACCTGAAATTCCGCTCACAGTGCTCTCCCCGGAGGAGTATGCATACAAGATGCTTGCCAAAGGTACGTATGGGAATCAGAACCTTATTGACTTCTGGAGCAAGGTAGTGGACACCCAGGGGTGGAACGACCCATCGGTACACACCTGGCTTAACGATGTGTTGCAGCCTGGCAACAAGTGGGAGCTTAACGGCTCGATGTCGGGTGGTACGGAATACTCAAACTATATAGCTTCGGTGGGTTACAGTAACAACACCGGGGTGATACGCCGTTCGCGCTTTGACCGCCTTACATCGCGTCTGAATCTGAATCAGCGTGTCGGCAACCGTGTCAGTGTGGGTATGAATCTTAGCTTTGCCTCATCTACTGACCGGAATCCGGGAACCGACTGGTCGCAGAGCAGCGTAATCCTCAACGCACTTCAGCGTTCACCATTTCTGTATTATCCCGGTTTTGCTGAGGTAAACAACTATAACAATATCAACATTATGAGTCCGAAGGTGGCGGTAGAGCAGATGAATATCAACAATCGCTACGACGAGCTTAACGGTAACCTGTGGGTGGGGGTGAACATCATGCCCGGTTGGAACGCCACCACCGGCGGCTCCTATCGCCGCTATGGAATCAAGTCGACCCGCGAATATGGTCCCGACACATGGGCAGGGCAGTCGGAACAGGGTCGCATGGAGATTTCGCAACATGAAGAAAACAGCTGGGTGTGGGAGGCCCGCACACAGTATGACAAAAAATTCAGCAACAGTACGGTGCAGTTGACGGGGGCGTTTGAAGCCAGCAAGTGGTGGATGTCGCGCCTGTATACCAAAGCCACCAACTTTGAAGATACCTATAACGGAATCTGGGGAATCGACAAGGGGCTTGTAACCTATGCTCCCCGCTATGACTATGACAGCTTTATGATGCTGTCGTGGATAGGGCGTGCATCGTGGAGCTATGCCGGGCGGTATGTGCTTAACGCATCGATACGTGCCGATGGTTCTTCGAAATTTGGTCGCAATAACAAATGGGGCACCTTCCCGTCGGTGTCGGCAGCATGGCGCATCTCCGAGGAGGGTTTCATGCAGGATGTGACTCAGGTGAGCAACCTCCGTGTGCGTGCCAGCTTCGGTATGACCGGCAACAACCAGATACCCTCTTACCAGTCTTTGTCGCAACTTGCCGCCAACAAGGTGGTGCTCGACGGGAATGTGGTCGAGTTGGGGCGGTATCCGATAAACGTAGCCAACGACGATCTGAAATGGGAGAGTCAGAAGCAGTATAATGTAGGTCTCGACCTCGGGTTACTCTCCAACCGGTTCCAGCTTACAATGGACGCCTATTATAAGCGTATCGACGACATGCTGCTCAATGTCAATATCCCCTCCTCGTCAGGTTATCAGAGCGCTTGGAAAAACGCCGGTTCTATGGAGAACCGCGGTGTGGAGCTGTCGCTGACCGCACACTGGCTCCGCGGCGAAATTGGGTGGAGCACCGACTTCAATATCTCGGCATACCGCAATAAGATACTTAAGCTTGACGGGGGTGTATATCAGCAGTTTTACGACCGAGGGCTTAATGCCAAAATCACATCGGACGTAGTGCTCCGCACCGGTAGTCCGGTCGGAATTTACTATGGGTATATATCGCAGGGGGTATATAACAACGCCAACGAGGTTGCCAACGGATACCCTGGTTCAAACCTTAAGGAGGGTGAGCTGAAGGTGGTGGATATAAACCGCGACGGGGTGATAGATTCACACGACCGCGTGGCTATAGCCGATGTCAACCCTGTGCATACCGGCGGGTTGGGTAATACACTCTCATGGCGAGGGTTTGACCTGTATGCTTTTATGCGGTGGAGTTGGGGTAACGATGTCATAAACGGTAATGCCTACTATCTGCAGGGTACGACTAACACAAACAATGTACTCAAAACGGTAAACAACACCGTGTGGAATGTGGTGACCCCCGACAATAACTTCCCGCTCAGCGGCTCGGGGACATGGAGCGAGGGTGTGATGCGCTCGGACCTGGTTGAGGACGGTTCCTTCCTGCGACTGCAGACCCTTTCATTAGGTTATACCGTGCCGGGGAGTGTGGCACGCCGACTCGGACTCGGCAAGATCCGTGTGGCAGTGACCGGTAGCAACCTCTGGCTGCTGACACGCTATTCGGGTTTCGACCCCGAGGCAAACACCGGTTGGGGGACGGTGGTGCGCATCGCCCCCGGAATGGATATGGCGCCATATCCGCGTGCCAAGTCGGTGGCATGTTCACTTGATATTGACTTCTAAACGGCAGCAATCATGACGAAAAATAAGATATACAAGATATTGGTAGCTATGGTGCTAGTGCTTGGTGGAACGGCCATTAGCTCCTGTTCCGGATTTCTTGACGAGGAGCCACGCGGTGTGGTGACCGTCACCAACTTCTATCGCAATGCCGCCGAGGCGCGTCAGGGTGTCAACGGTATATACCGCAATCTCAGCTCTACGGCAGTGACCGGTTCGGAGATAAAGCAGATACCCAACGACCTTATAAAGCGTGCTACCTGGGATGAAGGGGGTGGGCTTAACAACTTTACCTATGGGGCCGAGAACTCGTCGATAGCCACCATGTGGCGCGGACACTACTCTGTGATAAAAGATTGCAACTCGCTGATAGACAACGTTACATCCAATAGCGGTAATATAGACGACTGGGAGCTGTATGTGGCGCAGGCACGCGGGGTGAGAGGGTTTCTATATTTTGACCTGGTAAGATGGTTTGGCGATGTACCGCTGGTGATAACTGAAACCAAAACACTTGCCGACTTGCAGCAACCGCGTGCACCGCGAGCCGAAGTGTTTGGGCAGATTATCGCCGACCTTGAGTATTGCGTGGCACACTCCATGGAGAAGGGAGACACGCGTCGCGGCTACCAGTACGGACGGTTTACCTGCGACGCGGCCCGCGGCATGTTGGCAAAGGTTTATCTGTGGCTTGGCTCGGTGGCAAACCGCGACGGTAAGGAGTTGCTCGGCTCGGCAGATGCCAACTACCGTAAGGCATTGGAGATGGCAACCGCCGTCATTGCCGGTCACCGCTATTCGCTGGTGCCATATTATCCTGATGTTTTCAACGCCAAGACTCGCGCAGATGCGCAGATGGAGGTTCTGTTCTGCACCCAGGGGTTGACGGGCGACAATACAGGGACTTGGACCGGTATGACATTTGGTATCCGCGGCGCCGTGGAGTATGGTGGAGCGTGGGACGGTGTCTCAAGTTCTGATTATCACCGCATGGTCTATGAACCCAGCGACTCGGTGCGTCGACTGTGGAACTGCCCCCGCGTTCAGATCCTGGAGGATGGTAAGCTGTGGGGGTGGGACTACCCCTGCTATTGGGATACCCGTGCCGACCAGAAATTGAGCGCTGCCAGCGAGAATACGAGTTGGATACAGTGGAGTGTCGGGAAGTTCCGTCGCTATCCACTTGCCGACCCGGGGTCGTACAACTATACAAATTTCGGGATGGACGAGCCGCTGTTGCGCTATGCCGACATCCTGCTAATATATGCCGAAGCATACAACGAGGTACACAAGGGTGGGGGACCATATACCCGTGCTCAGGGTATGGATCTGTCTGGAGCCGGCATCGCATCGGGATGGGATGCGGTGAATCTGGTGCGGCGTCGTGCCCGTACCGCCAATGTGGGTGTAATACATGAAGATCCGTTGCCACGTCGACTCAAAGTTGAACTAGCCAATATGACCGAAGCGTGCGTTCCCGACTGGCGCCCCGGATTCTTTGGGTATATCTATGACGGGGTGCGCGAGGTGAAGCAGTATCGCGGTTATGATTCGGATTATGAGGCATTTCGCGAGGAGATTCTGACCGAGCGTGCCCGAGAACTGGTGGCGGAGGGTACCGACCGCTGGTGCGACCTGGTGCGTCGCGGACGCCTGGAGCGAGCCATGCAGAGCTGGCGCGAACATAACCCTTATATCAGCGGTACCGAGCGGAGCATCCTTATCCCCGGTGCCCCCGAAAATGTAGGTAAGAAGCATTATCTGCTCCCCATCCCGCTTGGTGAGATGGATGTGAATAAGAAACTGACCCAGAACCCCGGGTATTAATATGATTATTACGATGAAGATATTCAGATATATTTGCGGTGTCTGCGCTACTGTTGCCGTGGCGGTTACCGCTGGGTGCTCGGAGGAGGTGGCTCAGCCCGACCTCACCGTTACTGCCGACCGTAACGAGGTGGGTGTCGGTGAGCCGGTTACGCTCACCATAACTCACAATGTCGACGGGTTGTCGGTCTATAGCGGGGATGCTGGACATGACTGGTACAAGAGCGCGGCATATCTGCTTGCCGGTAAGAGTGAGGGGCAGTTGCGCGACTCTCTTTACCGTCCGCTCAACCCCGATGTTCGTCCTGTGGAGTATGACTTTTCCGATGCTGTACCTGGTGAGGCTTCGATAGGTAAGGGTGTGGTGCAGCTGTTGCACTCGTCGATGGGTACCAACCTTCTCCCCTCCGAAGGGGAGGTAGTGTTCGACCAGTCAATAGGTAAGAATGTGCTGCGTGTCAATTCGGTACACCCCGAGTGGTGGTATCAGGCGCTGCGCATCAATCTTAATACGGCACTCGGCAGCAACAAGACTCTGACCCTCAAGATGCGGTTTGCCAAGGAACATCTGTCGGAGATTGCCAGCGGCGCTCCGCGTCCCGATGTGCCGACATTTGGTGTTGTGGTTCGCCTCGGTGGTATACCGGTGGGCGAGGAAAAGGTTATCTTCTCGGAGGCTTCGGTGTGGGATGTGTACTGGGCTCCGTCGTTATGGACAAAGAGTTATTCGGTCGACCTTGGGCGCATCGTATCGGTGTGGCAAGGTGCCACCGGCAAGCAGATGGGACGCTTGGCTTACGCTCAGATACTGTTTACCGCCGTTGGCTCCGTGGGGTATGTCGGTGAGTACTATATAGAGGGTGTTAAGTATGGTGACTATGACTATGCCCCGTGGGATACCGGCGATGGTCTCAGCGTAGGTCTGGGCCCCGGAACGGTGACCTATACCCATACCTTTACAGCTCCCGGAGAGTATGAGATGGTTGTGGCTGGTACCAAAACATCGCTTAAGCAGTATTCTGGCTCGGGTTATAAGGAGAACCTGGGTGATAAAATCGGCGCTGATGAATATAGCTATAAGCAAGTGACTAAAAGCATAAAAATCAGGGTGAAATGATAGGTGAGGTGAATATAGGGAGACTGCTGAGGTTCTCGGTTCGATGCATGGTGGCGTGGTGTGTGTGTTGCTGTGCGTCCCAGTGCGCCTCGGCCTCCGAGTCTGCGCCAGCTCTCACAAAAGGTGAGATGATAAAGGTCTCTTTCACCCCAACGGATTCGATTTTTCCGAATCCGGAACGTGGGTTGTTCCATCACCTGCAGTTTCGCGCAAGTACCAACAATTTTCTCACCGATGAGTATATAGCCGGTTGCCGCAATAATGGTATAACCCTTCTGTACACCGCATATATCCTTGATTCTCATCGAGACGGAAGTCCGATTTCTCCAGCGTTTCTGACCCGCATTCGTGGCAATATGGAGGCGCTGAGACGTGGGGGGATGAAAGGTGTGGTGCGGTTCTGCTATTCGATGGCAGAAACCGAAAAGCCGTGGGATATTCCGTTAGATGCTACCTTGGCACATATTGCGCAGATAAAACCGCTGTTGCAGGAGTATGCCGATGTTGTTGCGGTGCTCGAGGCTGGGTTTATAGGTGCCTGGGGGGAATGGTATTATACCGATAATTATACCTTTCAACCAAGGTTGAGCGATTATGCCAACCGTCGCAAGGTGGTCGAGGCTCTGCTCGATGCTCTCCCCTCGACGCGCTGTGTGTCGCTCCGTTACCCCGAGGCTAAACTCGGTGTGCTGCAGGTGGCGGTTAAGGATTCTCTGACGGGTAAGGATGCCCACAGCGGTAGTGCCCGCAGCCGACTTGGGTTTCATAACGACTGCTTCCTTGCCAACAGCGACGATATGGGCACCTATGGTGGTAATCAGGAATACCGCAAGTATGTGCGCAATGAGTCCCGGTTCACTCCAATGGGTGGAGAGACCTGCGCGGATTACAACAGCTATTCGGAGGAGGAGAATGCTCGCCAGGCGTTTGCCGACTACCATTGGAGCTATCTGAACGAGGATTATCACCCAGGGACCATCTCAGAGTGGCGCGACAGCGGCTTTTTTGCCGAGGTGGCGCGTAGGCTTGGTTACCGGTTTGTGCTTGTCGACGGTGAGTTGCCGGTGTCGGCAACGCGCGGTGGTGAGATGATGGTGACGCTGCGCATACGTAATGAGGGGTGGAGTGCTCCGTTCAATCCGCGGGGTGCGGAGTTGGTGGCGGTCAGCGCCAAGAGTCCAAAGGACAGATATACGTTCCCGCTAAAGACGGACCCTCGCTCGTGGGCTCCCGGTGCGGTGACGGAGATTGCTGAGTCGGTGTCGCTACCCAAGGGGATGCCGACGGGGGAATATACTCTATACCTGAACCTGCCGGACCCCTCACTGACTCTGAAGGCGCGCCCAGAGTTTAGCATCCGGCTGGCCAATGCCGACGTGTGGACCCCGACGCTCGGCTACAACCGACTCGGGACGCTGACCGTCAACTGACTGAGGAGACGGGAGAACGGTAGGACTGGAGGCGCTTCGCACATTTTAGACGGGAGAACGGTGGGACGGGAGGCGCTTCGCTCATTTTAGACGGGAGAACGGTGGGACGGGAGGCACTTCGCTCATTTTAGACGGGAGAACGGAGGGACGGGAGGCGCTTCGCTTATTTTAGGCGGGAGAACGGTGGGACGGGAGGCCCTTCGCTCATTTTAGGCGGGAGAACGGTGGGACGGGAGGCCCTTCGCTCATTTTAGACGGGAGAACGGTGGGACGGGAGGCGCTTCGCTTATTTTAGACGGGAGAACGGGGAAACGGGAGGCGCTAATGCGTAGAGCTTTTAGTCCTGTGTGAGCCCAACGGGCGAATGCTGGGTACTTCGCTTGTTTAAGACGGGAGGGGATGACTTAGCCACGGTGTGTGTTGTCGGAATGACTTCAGTCTTCCAGACCACGCTAAATTATTAGTTGCGCAAGCAACTAATAAGCTTAATAAAAAATTGATAACTAAAAGAATAAGAATAACAAACACAATAACCTTTTAAAACAAATGAGTATGAAAAGAATCTTTACGCTTATGCTTGCCGTGGTGGCAATAGCAACATCCGCAAGCGCAGTTAACCTCTGGAAGGGTAGCTATACCCCCAATGTATCTCCTGCCTCTGAATGTCCCAAGATTGAGGCTAAAACTTTTGCTGATACAAAGGTCGGGGCCGCTTTGGTATTCACTTTGACTCCAGCAGAAGGAGATGGCTGGAAAGCCTTGGAGCTTTGGTCTGACGGTGTCGGTTGCGTACTAAACTATGGCAAAATTGTGTCAACTCAAACAAAAATCGAAATTCCGATCAATGAAGAATTCCTAGGAAAACTAAAAACTTATGGCTTTTTCCCTGGTGGAACAGACTATACATTGACTTCAATCGATTTGAATGATTCATACGACGGTGTTCTGTGGACTGGTGTTGGGGAGCTAAAGGATTGGAACTCGTCTGTTTCAATAGCTGCATCTTATTTTTCTCTAATTAAAGATGGTTATACGCTTTGTGTTGAGGTTGCTCCTATAGATGTAAACCCTTGGTGTGGTATCTGGGTATCATTAGGGAATGGTAAAGGAAATATATCTCCAAATTTGGAAGAAGAATTGGCTTCTCGTCCTATTCTTAAATATCAGTTAACTAATGAGCAAGTTAATTTAATTAAGACAAATGGATTGTATTTTACCGGTGCTAACGTTAAATTAACGAAAGTATATGTAGAGGGTGAGGGAATCACTACCGGCGTATTTATGCCTGGTGTTGATGCTCGCGTTAATGCGGCTGTTTACACAATGACTGGTGTTAAGGTTGCGGCGTCGCTCGATGAGGCTGGCAAGCTTGCTCCCGGCATCTATGTTAGCGGTGGCAAGAAGTTCGTGGTTCGCTAATAATATCTTAACTAAACTGGAACCGCTGAAATATAAGCTGAAACCGATGTAATATAAGTTGATATAGCTTAAAGATAGGCTGATATAGCTAAAAAATAAGCTGATAGAGTTTTAAGTATTATGAGCATGAAACATATTGTTTTGATGCTTACCCTGCTTTGGATTACAGCTACCCCCGTTGCAGCTCGCGAGCTGTGGAAGGGTAGCTGTTCCCTTAGCGGGTATGCAGTGAAGGAGGGTAAGCAACCCTCCGCGTTGGCCACGGAGTTTAAGGATGCCAAGGCTGGTCATAAGTTGGTGGTGGATGTCGCCAGCTATGGCGACGACGCCTGGCATGCTGTCGAACTGTGGTGCAACGATGTGTCGATAGGTTCAGTACAGGTCACCCCCGACACCAAGAAGGTGTCGTTTAACCTCTCGGAACGGATGCTTAAGAAGTTGCGCAAGAACGGCTTCTTCCTTGCCGGTACCGG
>QLIP01018657.1_pt1 | contig 25837 bp, 28 predicted proteins | sample 1769771 | NCBI WGS metagenome assembly QLIP01 (sample SAMN09428762, study PRJNA476227) | Gut metagenome, whole genome shotgun sequencing project. | isolation source: cecum | host: Rhizomys sinensis | place: China: Jinsha town of Minqing, Fujian Province | collected 2013-09-23 | reverse complement strand
ACAAACGGGCAAAGGTAAAAGGTTGCAAAGTAAAAAGTAAGCCAACAGAAAGCCACATCCACAGTTTTTGTGGCACGCGAAAATAAATGCACAATAAGACCGCAGCAAAAGAAAGTGCGGCAAAACCGATGAAATTATTGAGTAAAGGAAGAACGCTTTCTCCTTGTAAGCCCAAGCTAACAAAAAGTTCCGTATAGCGCCCCAAAAAGGAATCGCCCAAAACGCCATAGCGCTGATAAACGGCACTCCAATCGTGGTTGCCCCATAAAAAAGACACAGTGTGAAAGCCAAACACCAAGTTGGTGGCGACAAACACCGTCCAAAAGGTTTGGCGGTATAAACGGGGAATGTTTTGGTAAGTTTCCACAATTAAAGTGGCAAGGCTTTGGGTGTTGGACTGTTCTAAGCGTTGAAGTGTGGAAAAAGCAAAAAGAAGAAGAAAGCCAAGGCCAAAATAGTGTGCAATCGTTTGGTTCAAAGGGGAAAAATCAATTTGGTAATCCACTTCCCCCAAACGCTGATTTTCTTTTAATTTTTGTGGGGTGGAAAAATCAATGTAGCGGTTGCGGTGGGTGAGGTTTTCAATTTGCTTTGAAAGGATGGCTTCATCCCAGCGGATGTTTTGGGAGGTGATGTTGGCAAGTGCCTTGGAGCGCAACAAAAAACCCAATTGGGGAAAATGCACTTTCGCGCCGTAATTCAATTTGGGCGTTCCCGCTTGCGTTTCAATTCTATGCACCGTGAAGGTGGCCGTTTGGGTGTTTTGGTGCGCCTAAGTTTGTAAGAAAAAAGAGAGGGTAAACCCAAGGAGCGCAACGAACCTCATCACCACCAAAGCCCCTTTTGCCCAGTGTGGCCAAGTAAAAAGAAATAGATAAAACTTGTTGTTTTGTAGCGTTTTTAGAAAGTGCATTGTGTTCTCCTTTTTAAAATTCATTTGAACGAGGCTTTTTTCCGCGGTAGACGCCTGATTTTTTTGAAAAAAATCTGCGTTCACCGTGGAATTATTCTTCCCTGCGGAATTCGCCCTCAATGATGGTGGAAGAGGGGGCGTTTTCGTCATTCAAATATTTTTCCGCCTCTTGCCATTGGGCTTTTTCTGCTTCCTTTTGCATTTTGTGGATTTTGTAGCGCCAATAGATGGAAAAAATCAAGACGAGCACTGCGCCAATGCCTAAAAAAATCAAGGAAAAAAACGCGCCCACCGCAATTGCGCCCATTGAAAAAATAAACCAAAAAATCTTTTTCATTCTGCGCTTTCAATGATTCCGCCGCCCAAACACACGCGACTTTCATACAAAACCACCGACTGCCCGGGGGTAATCGCCCACTGTTTTTGGGGAAAGCGCACCACGCAAGAGGTCTCATCAATGCTTTCCAAAACGCAAGGCTGGTCTGCCACGCGATAGCGAGGTTTGGCGGTGTAAACCCAATGGGTTTTGGGCGTTTCCCCCACCCAAGAGCAATTTTGCAGAAAGATTTTTTCTTTCAACAACGCCGGATGATGATGTCCCTGCACCACGTAAAGAATATTTTGATTGAGATTTTTTTCTGCCACAAACCACGCCGCGTTTTCGTTTTCCGCCGTGCCGCCGATTCCTAAACCTTTTCGTTGCCCCAAGGTGTAAAAAGCCGCGCCTTCGTGTTCGCCCAACAAAGCGTTGTTTTCTAAGGCGCGAATTTCGCCTTTTTGGGCTGGCAAATAACGCGACAAAAATTCCCTAAACGGGCGCTCCCCAATAAAACAAATGCCGGTGGAATCTTTTTTATCATAAACCGGCAAATTCAATTGCCACGCCAATTGGCGCAATTCTTTTTTGTAATATTTTTCCAAAGGGAAAAGACTTTTAGAAAGTTGATATTGATTTAAACGGTGAAGAAAATAGGTTTGGTCTTTGTTGGAATCTTGGGATTTTAATAATTGATATTGCTGATTTAAAAAACGCACGCCAGCATAATGCCCAGTGGCGATATAATCCGCGCCCAAATTTAAAGCGTGATTTAAAAAAGAATGAAATTTAATTTCAGAATTACAGAGAATATCCGGGTTGGGGGTTCTGCCACTTTGATATTCATTTAAAAAATATTGAAAAACCCTTTCTTTGTATTCCTTTGCAAAATTCACCACTTCTATATCTATATTTAAAATATCCGCCACGCTCAAAGCGTCAATTAAATCGGTGCGCGAAGAACAAAATTCGGAATCATCATCGTCTTCCCAATTTTTCATAAAAAGCGCTTGAACGCTATGCCCTTCTTCTTTCAATAACCACGCGGCAACGGCGGAATCCACCCCGCCGGAAAGTCCTATCACCACCTTAGACATCGGGTCCTCCTCCTTTTTTCCACAATTGAAGCGGCAAAATCACGGCATTTTTGCCGTTATCCACAAACCAAGAATCTACAACAAAAACCTGATGGTTTCCCATTTCCACCACCGCTGCGGAATGGTGCGAGGGAATAAACAACCAATAGCGCGTTTGAATGGGAAAAACCGCGTGCCACTTTAAAAATCCTTTTTTTTCAAAGAGTTGCAAAAGGCGGTGGGTGCTTTGGGAATGGTCAATGCAGTCCATTTTGCCAGAAGGCGGATCATTAAAATTCCCCGCCAAATCTTGGTGAATGGGGCTTTGTTCCCCCGCAATTTTTAAAGCAAAACCAATGGCTTCTCCAATTTTTTCCCGCTCTTCTTCGGCTGTTTGGGCAGATTGCAAAATCTCTTCTATTTCATTTAAATGTTTTTGTGAATAAATAATCTGGGTTTGAAAATAACAACCATACCCATAACAAATTAAAACGGATTCTTCTGCAAAAACAAAACGGGAAAAAGAAAATATTAAAAATAAGGATAAAAGTAAAAGCTTTTTCATTTTGAAATAAAATCATTGAAAAGGGTTAAAGGAAAACGTTTTTTATTTTGGTAATCTTCAATCGCAGATAAAACCATTTTGGAGCGCAACGGCAAGGTTTTTAAACGTTGAAAATTCACCCAATGTGTTTGAATAATATTTTCATCTAATTTTTTATTTTCATAAAATTTTCCTAATATTCCGCCAAAACAAAATCTTAAAAAATGCAATTGGGTTTGGGGATTCATAAATTGATAAATACCGATTAAAAAAGTGGGCGTAAAATCAAATGCCGTTTCTTCTAAAACTTCACGTGAAACGGCGGCAATTAAACTTTCATTTTTTTCTAAATGTCCGGCGGGTTGATTAAAAAAAATGCCACCCTCCACCTTTTCTTCCACCAATAAAAATTGCTGGTTTTGTTCAATCACGGCGGCAACGGTCACGTGCGGGAAAAAGCGCTCTTTCATTTTTAAAAATCCACGGTAAAGGCAAAATTTTTTTGAAAAAAATTGCAGTCTACCGTGGAAAGGGCGCGCGTGTTTTAAAATATGGTGATTTTGTTTTGTAAAAGGAAGAGGGATGCTGAAAAAAATTGCGCCGGAATCGGCGGGAAGCTGCCTTTTTTTATCCGGTAACGAAGCCGTTGCGCGCGGCGTGTGGGAATCGGGCGCAAAGGTTGCGGCGGCTTACCCGGGCACGCCCGCCACCGAAATGTTGGAAGTGCTTTCCACTTACCCGGATATTTACGCCGAGTGGTCGGTGAATGAAAAAGTCTCTTTGGAAGTGGCGATTGGCGCATCTTACGCCGGCTCGCGCGCTTTTTGCGCGATGAAGCACGTGGGCTTGAATGTGGCATCGGATGCTTTAATGACTTTAACCTTAACCGGCGCAATTGGGGGCTTGGTGATTGCTGTTGCGGATGATGTGGGGCTTTCTTCTTCGCAAAATGAGCAAGATTCCCGCTTTTGGGGGCGTTTTGCGCATTTACCCATTTTAGAGCCGGCGGACAGCCAAGAGGCTTACCAGATGGCAAAAGAGGCTTTTAAAATCGCGGAAAGCTTTGAATGCCCCGTGATTTTAAGAATGACCACGCGTGTGAATCACGTGAAGGGTAAAGTCTGGGTGGGGGAAAGGGAAATGCACCACGCCAAAGGCTTTGAAAAAAATCCCAATCGGTTTGTGATGGCGCCCAACGCCGCCGGAAAACGCTTGCCCTTGATTTTTGAGCGCGAAGAAAAATTGCGCGCTTTTGCCGAAACCACGCCCTTTAATTTTATAGAAAACGGGGAAAATCAAAGCTTAGGCTTTATTTGCACGGGCACAACTTATATGCACGTGAAAGAGAGTTTTCCAAAATCCCCCGTGTTGAAATTGGGTTTTTCTTACCCCGCGCCGATGAAGTTGATAGAGCAATTTGCGCAATCCGTTCACAAAGTGGTGGTGACAGAAGAAGTAGAGCCCCTTTTGGAAAATGAAATCAAAGCGGCGGGTATTAAAGTTACGGGTAAAGCCATTTTGCCGCGCATTGGGGAGCTTTCCCCGGATGTGTTAAAACCAGCCATCGCGCAGTTTTTGGGCGAAAAAAATACTGGGTTGACCGTGGAAAAAACAGAAATGTTTCCGCGCCCGCCCACAATGTGCGTGGCGTGCCCGCATTTGGGTGTGTATTACACCTTGTCGCAGGTGAAAAATTTAAACATCGCGGGCGACATCGGCTGTTACACCTTGGGGGCGGGTCACCCGTGGCAAGCTTTGGATACCACCATTTCAATGGGCGCTTCAATGGGCATTGCCTTGGGAATGGACAAAGGCAGGGGCGAGGCAGACGCCCATAAACGAATCGTGGCAGTGATTGGCGATTCCACCTTTATGCATATGGGAATGCAGGGCTTGTTGGATATGGTTTACAACCGCGGCAACGTCACGGTGTTGTTGTTGGATAACCGCGCGGTGGGGATGACCGGCGGGCAAGACAACCCGGGCAGCGGTCGCGATGTGTATGGCAATGACGCCCCTCGCGTGGATTTTGCTCAGTTGGTTAAAGCCTTGGGCGTGAAGCCTGAACGCACGCACGTGGTCAATCCTTACCAACTTCCCGTTTTATTCAAAACCATCCGCGAAGAAGTGAAGGTGAATGAGGTTTCCGTCATCATCACCAATCAGCCTTGCGTGTTGATTAAGGATTACCATCCCTTGCAACCCTACGCGGTGGAAGCGGATAAATGCACCGGTTGCGCCAATTGTTTGGATGTGGGCTGCCCTGCCATCCACGTCACCCGCCGAGAAAAGGTCACCAAACCCAATGGGCGAGAAGTGGAATTGGCTTTTGTGCGCATTGAATCTGCCGTGTGCACGGGGTGCGGTTTATGCTTACAACCCTGCGCGCCCAAGGCGATTGTGCCGTGGGAATCCCCCGTGCAATTTGTTCCCAAAAATTAAAGGAAAAAACAATGGAAACAACGAATATTTTGGTGGTGGGCATTGGCGGGCAAGGCGTGATGAGCGCAACGGAAATTTTGGCAAAGGCTGCGCTAAGCTTGGGGTTTGACGCCAAAAAAACAGAAGTGGCAGGAATGGCGCAGCGCGGTGGCGTGGTGTCTTCGCATTTGCGCTTTGGGAAAAAGGTTTATTCCCCGCAAATTGCAACGGGAACGGCGGATATCGTGTTGAGTTTTGAAGCGGCGGAAGGCTTACGCTGGCAGTTTATGTTGAAAAAAGAAGGGATTCTTTTAATCAACACCGCGCAATTAAAACCCCCGGTGGTGGAATTGGGACTTTTCCCTTACCCTTCCAACCCCGTTGAAATGATGAAAGGGAGTCGCGTTGTGGCGTTTGATGCTTCTTCCATTGCCTTGACTATTGGAGATTCGCGCTTAGGCAATTCCGTGATGTTGGGGGCGGTGGCGGATTATTTGCCATTTCCTGCGGAAAATTTATTGGAAGGCATTGTGCAGCGCTTTGCTCCCAAAGGCGAAAAAGTTTTGAATCAAAATCGTTTGGCGTTTGAAAAGGGCAGAGCTGCCGCGCGCCAAAATGGGTAAAAAATCCACGGTCAAGGGGAAAAATTTTTCAAAAAATTTTCAAGCTTGACCGTGGAAGAAAAAAAACCTACTTTTTCAAGCAGGTTTTTGGGTTTTGCAACAGTACACAGAAATTATTTTTTGCGCCAAATGCCCATTTTTGCGGCTTCTTGGATGAGCTCTTCGCGCAAATCCGGGTGCGCAATGCCAATTAAGGCTTCCGCGCGTTGCCACGTGGTCATCCCTTTTAAATTCACGCTACCGTGTTCGGTGACCACAATATGGGTGGCGGTGCGGGGGTCGGTGGCAATGGTGGCGGGCGGCAAGGTGGGCACAATGCGCGATTTCAAATTGCCCGCTTTGTCTTTAAAGGTGGAGGAAAGACAAATAAAGCTGCGCCCGCCTTTGGAAGCGTAAGCCGCTTGCACAAAATCCAACTGTCCGCCCGTGCCACTGATTTGCTTGGGACCGGAAGATTCCGCGCCCACTTGCCCGAATAAATCAATTTCCACGGCGTTGTTGATGGAAACCAAATTGTCCAATTTTTCGGCAATGGCAGGGTGATTGGTGTAATCTACGGGCGCGCCCGCCATCATCGGGTTGTTGTCCAAAAAGTCATAGGTTTTGTTGGTGCCGCCCGCAAAGGCAAACACCATCCGACCGCGGTCAAAATTCTTCTTTAAACCGGTAATGCGACCGGCGTTGTACATATCCACGTAGGCATCCACGAACATTTCCGTGTGCACGCCCAAGTCTTTTAAATCGGATTCCGCAATCAACGAACCAATGGCGTTGGGCATTCCGCCGATGCCCAATTGAATGCAGTCGCCATCGCGCAATTGTTCCACCACCAATTTGGCAACGGCTTTGTCCACATCCGTGGCTTCAATAGAAGGAATTTGTGTCAAAGGCGTGTTTTCCCCTTCCACAATCAAATCCACCATAGAAATGTGGATGGATTCTTCATAGCCCCCGTAAACGCGCGGCATTTTTTCATTGACTTCCACAATCACCTTGCCGCCGGCTTTTTTAACCGATTCGACCACCGCAAAATGGTGCGAAATGGAAGCGCCAAAATTGAAAAATCCGTGTTTGTCAATGGGACCCACCTGCACCATAAACACGTTGGTGGTGTTGTTTTCGCGCAAGAAACGCGGCAATTCGCTGTATTTCATTGGCAAAAACCAGCCCACGCCGTTGCCGGAAAGTTTTCTATCTACCCCGGAGAAGTGAACGCTGTTCCAGCAAAACACCTCACCTTTGGGGTCGACTTTCATAATTTCCGGAGCGTAAGCCGTCACGCCCGCGCGAACGTAAACCTCTTTTAATTCATCTTTGCGTTTTGCCAAGGCTTTGTCCAAGGCAACCGGTCCGCACACGCAAAAGCCGTATTCCACCCAATCGCCATTTTTAACGCATTTCACAGCTTCATCGGCACTGACCAACTTTTTCTTGTATTCGTCCATCACACCCATTCGCTTCTCCTCGGTTGAAAAGAATTAAAAAAACGCGCATTGCGCACATTGACCTGCTTATTCTTCACCACTATGCAACATTTCGCAAGAATTTTGCAAAATTTTTTCAACGATTAGAGCCCAAAACCATTGGAAAGAGAAACAAGCGGCAATCTATCGCGCCATTAAAAAGCGGGATTTTGCGCGCCGGTTTTAAGCGCAATCGTTTGGGAAACTCTAAATCCGCACTCAAAAAAGCGCAACGCCAACCATTCCAAGAGTTTTTTAAAGTGTGGGAAAGTTGCTGATGAAATGCTTCATCCCATTCGTTTAAACGCTCACCATAAGGGGGATTCGCAATCATCAAGCCGTTTTCTGCGCTTTTTTGGGAATCCAAAATATTTTGTTGGGTGAGGGGAATAAAAAATCCGGCGTTTTTGAAATTGGTTTTGGCAGCAAACAAGGCTTTTGGATCATTGTCGCTTCCTAAAATGCGCAAATTTTCTATTGGTTTTTGATTTTTTTGGGCGCTTTCTTTTAAAGAAAGCCACAAATCCTTTTTAAAATCCCGCCATTTTTCAAAGGAAAATTGCCGATTTTGCCCGGGCGCGATGTGGTGGGCGATTAAAAAAGCCTCCATCAAAAACGTGCCGCTTCCGCACAAGGGGTCAAACAAGGCTTCATCGGCTTGCCAATTGAGTAACTTTAAAATGCCGGCTGCCAAATTTTCTTTCACCGGCGCCAAAACGGATTCTTTGCGAAAGCCGCGGGCAAAAAGCGGTGTGCCGGAAGAATCTAAATAAAGCGTGGCGCGATTGGAGGTTAAAAAAGCCACAATGTGAATATCCGGCGCAACGCTTTCCACATTGGGGCGCTCGCCTTTTTTGTGCCGAAAGCGGTCGGCAAGGGCATCTTTTATTTTTAAGGTGATGAAATTCAACGATTTCAACGGGCAATGCACCGCGTTGGTGGTGATTTTGAAGGTGTAGCGGGGTTCAAAAAAATGTTCCCACGGAATGGATTTTGCCAAGTGGTAAAGGTCATTTTCGGTTTTGTAAAAACCACTTTTGATTTCCTTTAAAACGCGTGTGGCTACGCGGGATTCCAAATTCGCGCGGTAAAGGGTTTTGTCACTTCCTGAAAAAAAAACGCCGCCGACCGTGGAAGAGAGCGTCTCTGCCCCCAAATGGTGCAATTCTTCCTCTAAAACGGCTTCTAAACCTTTGGGGCAAGTGGCAAAAAAACGGCTTTTCATTCTTTTGCCTCTGCTTTTTCAAAAACCCACACGCCGTTGCGGGTTAAAAAACGTCCGCGGTAAGTGCCTAAACCGCCAATGGGTTCGTTTTGGGCGTTCAATTCGGTGATGGGTGCAAAGCCTTCGCAGGTTTGGGTTTCCGCCGCGAAATAATTGTTCCCCAAGTTCAAAATAAACGCGCCGGAAGGCACTTCAAACACATCCACTACGCTCTGGGGGTTGCCTTCTCCCAAATTGTGGCGGCGCGTGCAGTGGGGTAGTCGGGACAAAATCAGCGCAAAGCGCACGGTGTTTTTCCAAAAAAAAGGCTGTTCGCGCAAAACGGAAATGGAATGTTGGCGGTCGCCGGAAATATCAAAAGCCGTGCCGTCATTGACGCACGCAGCCAAAAGCGGCAAAAAAATAAAGGGAAGAAGACGCATAACAATCCTTTTAAAGAAGTTGCCAGTGTAGAGTGTTTTGGGGGGAAAGGGCGATTAAGCGCTCGTTTTCAAAAGGAAAACTCATCGCGCCATCCCCTTCTTTTTTAATCAAGGTGATTTTCTCTTCGTTCAAGGGAAGACCATAAAATCTTGCGCCGAATGTGGAAGCAAAATCTTCAAAACGGAAAAGCGCATTTTCTTTTTCAAACACTTCCAAATAAAGAGATAAAGCATAAAAAGCGGTGTAACAGCCGGCTGCGCCACAAGCATTTTCTTTTTTGCTTTGCGTGTGCGGGGCGGAATCTGTGCCCAAGAAAAATTTGGGATTGCCCGAGGTGGCGGCTTTCACCAAGGCTTTGCGGTCATTTTCGCTTTTTAAAATGGGTAAACAATAAAAATGCGGTTTTAATCCGCCAGAGAGCAACTGATTGCGGTTAAACATCAAGTGGTGTGCGGTGAGGGTGGCGGCAAGGTTTGGGGGCGCGCTTTTTATAAAATCCACGGCAATTTGGGTGGAAATGTGTTCCAACACCATTTTTAATTCCGGGAAATCCTTTAAAAGCGGGGTGAGGATTTTTTCTATAAACACCGCCTCACGCGAAAAAATATCCACCGATTCATCATTACTTTCCCCGTGAATCAAAAGGGGCAATTGGTGTTTTTGCATGGTTTCCAACACTTTGTAAATCTGTTGGATCTTTTTTACGCCACTTTGCGCATTTGTGGTCACGCCCGCAGGGTAGAGTTTTGCCGCAAAAACAACGCCACTTTCTTTTGATTTTTTAATTTCTTCCGGCGGGGTGTGTTCGGTTAAATAAAGTGTCATCAAGGGTTGGAAAGAATTGCCTTTTGGAAGCTGTTCAAAAATGCGCTTTTGGTAATGTTGGGCATCTTTTACATTCAAAATGGGCGGCTTCAAATTAGGCATAATGATGGCGCGGGCAAATTGTTTGGCTGCGTGCGGGACGGTGGTTTTTAAGGCGACGCCGTCTCGCAAATGCAGGTGAAAATCATCCACGGCGCGAAGGGTGAGGCTTGGAAGCATATTTTTTTCCTTTTTCCACGGTCAAGCTTTAAAAATTTTGAAATTTTTTGAAGGTTCACCGCGGATTTTTTGAAGGGACAACACATTATAAACGCGCAAAGTGTGGTAGTATCCCCCCCCCCCACATAGACTTCATTTTTAAGAAAGGACACAAAATGCGTTTATTGTTGGCTATATTCCTGCCGTGGGTTGCGTTTTTTACGATTTACCGTCCTTTTGCGGGGATTATTTGTTTGTTGTTGCAAATCACCGTGATTGGCTGGATTCCAGCTGCCATATGGGCAGTTTACGCTTTAAGCCAGTTTAAAACCGACCAAAAAATTAAAGCTGTTTTAAATCAACAAAATGCAAATCAGCAAAACGAAAACAAAGCTTAGATCCTGAGCCGTAGTTTCACGCGCGAAGCAATCCTTCGCGCTTTTTTGCGCCCGCAAGCTTTAAAAAAAACTTAAATTTATTTATCTTAAACACCCTTTTATTTTTAATTTTAAATTTTCGTGTTGGCGCGTTTTTCTTCTTTTTCTTTTTACGGTGCGATTTTCCTTTTTGCCCTCTTTTGGTTTTTGTTGGGCGCGGATTTGCCCACTGGTTTAACCGGAAAAGATGAATTTTTTTTGAGTTTACGCACGCCTTTGGCGATGATGGAAAAAGACGTTTGGCTCATCCCCGTCTTGGATGAAGTGCCACGCATTAGAAAACCGCCCCTTCTTTATTGGGTCGGGCGGGTGTTTTACGAAACTTTTGGCGTTTCTTTACTTTCCATTCGGGCAATGGCGGTTTTATTTTCTGCTTTTTTTGTGGTGGGCGCGGTGGCGTTGGCGCGGCTTTTGGGGGTGGATAAAACGCACAGCGCTTTATTGGCGTTTTTAATAATGAGCTCCTTGGGCTTAGCAACAGAATCTTCCCGTGTGATGTTGGATGTGCCCGTGGCAATGTTTTCGTTGTGGGCGTTGTGGGCGTTTTTGAAAGGGAAAGAAAATCGCCTTTTTTTAATGCTTTCTTCCCTTTTTTTGGCATTGGGCTTTTTAACCAAAGGACCGGTGGTGTTTGTGTTGTGGGGCGCAGGCGTTGTGTCGCTTTTTTTAAGCGGCACGCTTTCCTTTTCCCTTCTTTTCAAAAAAGAAAATGGGCGTTGGATTTTCATTTCAAGTTTACTTTGGGGCATCTTGGCGCTGCCGTGGTTTTTGGTTGTGCGCTTTTTTTACCCGGAATTGTCCGCAGAAATTTTGAATAATGAATTGGCGCAACGCGAATTTTTGAAAATGAATTTCACGGCCTTTACGGCGCTTTTTGTACTTTCTATGCCGTGGTTTTTTGTGGGCTTAACGGCGATTTACCGCGCAATTTGCCATTCCACGGTCAACGCCAATATTTTTTCAAAAAAAGAAGGTGTTGACCGTGGAAAACTCCCTCTTTTTTTGTTGTGGTGGCTTTTTTTAAGCCTCTTGCCCTTTTGTTTTATCCGCAGTTTTGAGCGCTATTTAATCGGCTCGTTGATTCCTTTTTTTTTCCTCATTTTAATTTTTACAGAAAAGCTTTTAGAAAACGCTTGGGCGCGCCAAATGGGGGTTGGGTTGTCTTTTCTATCGGGCTTTTTGTTGTTTTTATTCGTGCTTTATTTTCAAAATGGCGCGCGACTGTTCCCCATTTTTTTGTGCGCTGCCATTTTGTTTTTTTTGGCGTGGTGGAAAAAAAGCAACTTGTGGGCAATGGCGGTAAGCGCCTTAGTTTTTTGGGAAGTGGTGTTGAGCGTGATTTTTCCGGCAATTGGTGTCAATGCCGTTCCCAAAGAGGTGGTGGATTTTGCGCGGCAAAATGAAGTTGCGTTTTTTTCCGGACCACAGCCTGCAATGCTCTCCATTTTAAGTGGCAAAGCCCATCGGCATTTTGGGGCGTTTTTGGAAAAAGATTTAAAAACTTTAAAAACTCAAAACACCGTGATTTTTTTGCCCGAGGGGAGTTTCCCCGCTTTTTTAAGGGAAATGGAAAAACACCACACACGCTTTCGGGTAATCAATCGCTTTGAAACCTTGGCAAGTAGTGGCTCAGGCTTACGTTTTGCAAAAGAAGGCGCAACTTGGGAAGATTGGCAAAACGCTATTTTGTTGCGCACACTTACCCCGCTTTTCACATCCATTTACGCTGTGCAATTAGAAAACGATGATGAAAAACCTTAACCCGGCGCACCTTTTGTTGAGCTTTTTTTTGGCAACGCTTTTTGGTTTGTTGTGGGAAATCAAGCCTTTAAACGCGCCCGCTTTCGTTTCCCAAGCTGCCATCCCCACCAATTTGCCTTCTTTTGCGGCGAATCATTTTTTACCCCGTGCCGCAGAAAGTGCGCACGCTTCCACCTTAACCTTGTTGCCAAACAATCAATTGATGGCGGCGTGGTTTGCGGGCTCAAAAGAAGGCGCAAAAGACGTGGCGATTTTTACCAGCATTTTGGAAAAAGAAGGATGGAGCGCCCCTCAAAAAGTAGCAGACCGAGCCGTTTTGGCGGGGTCGGTATTTGCCCACATTCGCAAAATCGGCAATCCGGTATTGTTTACGCTCAATCACCGTGTTTATTTGTTTTTTGTCAGCGTTGGCGTGGGGGGTTGGGCGGGCAGCCAATTAAACTTGATGATGAGTGAAGACAACGGCGTTTCTTGGACTAAGCCCAAACGTCTGGTGACTTCCCCCTTGATGAACATCAGCACCTTGGTGAGGGCTTCCCCCGTATTGTTGGAAAACGATGAAATCGGTTTACCCATTTACCACGAATTCTTGGCAAAGTTTGGCGAATTTTTAAGGTTAGATGAAAACGGCAAGATTTTAATGAAAAGCCGAATGCCACTTCCCGAAACCTTGCAGCCCTCTTTGATTGTGCAAAACGCGCACCACGCCCGCGCCTTTTTAAGAGACAAAAGCCCCTTAAAACGCGTGCGCCAAGCCCAAACAGAAGATGGCGGAAAAACTTGGGAGACTTTGCCCCCAACCGATTTACCCAACCCCAATGCCTCAGTTGCCACTTTAAAATTGCCCAACGGCAAATGGTTGTTGGTGGGCAACGCCAACAATCGCCACGTGTTGAACGCTTGGGTTTCCCAAGATGAAGGCAAAACGTGGCAGTTGGCGCGCCAAATTGAAGCGGGCGATTTAGAATATTCTTACCCTTTTTTATTACTCAATTTAGATGGGCGCATTCATTTGAGTTACACGTGGGGGCGCAAAACCATCCGTCACTGGGTGTTTAGCCAAGCGTGGTTGGAGGAAAAAAATGAATCTTGATTCCGCCTACGCTTTAATCGCCCACGCCTTGATTTTCGCCGCCGTATGCGCTTCCTTTCCCCTTGGCGTTTTAAAAGACCGAATGGGTTTAATTGCAACGGTGTTTGCACTTTTTGCGGGCATTGCGCCCGCAATGCACGGCGTTTTGGGCGCGCCTTCCTTCACCCTTTTTATGCTTGCCGTGCGCAGTTTAACGCCCTTTCCCTCCGTTTTGTGGAATCGCCTTTATTTGGCTTTGTTTTTGTGTTTTGTTGCCCCTTTTTATTATTTTTCTTTAAGCCCTTTCCCCTTTGACCCTTATGCTTTGGGCTTTTCCCCCTCTTTAATTTTGTTGGCGTTGTTGCCTTTGGGCTTATTTTTTTATTTTTACCGCTTTTATTTTGCCCTTTTGGTTTTAACCTTGGATTTGCTCGTGTGGCGCTTGGGGTTTTTCCAAAATCTTTGGGATTCTTTATTCTGCTTTCCCTTGGTGTTGTTTTGTTTTTTTAAATTGCTCTTCCCCAAAACTTAAATTTCCACGGTGAACCCTTAAAAATTTTGAAAAAAATTCACGTTTACCGTGGAAAAACCACAAAAAACGCACCAATTTGCAATATTCTTGTTACATTAAAGAAAAGTTTATGATAAATTTATGAAAAATTCTGACAGGAGTGTTGCAAATGCAATCTATACAAACCGTTGAAACGCGCGCCGTTTTGGCTGATTCCACCGCTTTGGGGGTGTTTGGCTTGGCGGTGGTCACCTTTGTGGCAAGCACTGCCAAATTGGGATGGGTGCCGGGCAGCGCTTATGTGATTCCGTGGGCAATTTTTTTGGGTTCATTGGCGCAGTTGATGGCGAGCGCGGTGGATTTTTTTAAGAATAATTATTTCGGCGCCATTGTGTTGGGCGCGTTTGGCTTTTTTTGGATGGCGGTTGCCTTGCACTGGGCAATTGCCTTGGGCTGGTTTGGTAGTGTAGGCAATTCTGACCCGCGGCATTTTGGTGTGGCGTGTTTGGCGTATTTTATCTTTTGTATTTTCATCACCATTGCTGCAATGGAAGCCAACAAAGTGTTTTTCGCCATTATGGTATTGGTGGAAGTTTTGTTGATTTCCTTGGTGCTTTCCACCTTCAAAATTGCCCCGGGATTTTTTGGTTTGTTGGGCGCTTGGGCGGAATTGTTCATTGGTTTATTGGGTTTTTACGCCGCGGGCAGCGTGTTCCTCAACAATTTCTTTGGTCGCCCCATTTTGTCTTTGGGTAAGCCTTTGGGAATCATTAAACGGTAAAAAAGTTTAAAACGCATTCCCCTTTTTTCCACGGTAAACAATCTAGATTTTTTCAAGTTTGCTGGATTGCCTTCTGTTTACCGTGGATTTTTTTATTTTAAGCCTTTTTTCCAGCCTTCTTCTTCGTTTAAAAAATTTTCTTCTTTTGCACAATAGGCTTTTGTGTTTTGCGATTCAAAATAAATGCGGGTGAGTAATTCCGCCAAAATGCCGGTAGCGATGAAATGTAACCCGGCAATTAAGCCGCCAATGCCCACAATCAAAAGCGGGCGCGAGCCGATATCTTCCCCCAAAATAAATTTCACCCCCAATAACCACGCCAAAACCAAACCGGAAAGGGTAGAAAGCGCCAAACCGATGCCCCCAAAAAAATGCCCGGGACGGTCTTTAAATTTCATAAAAAAATACACCGCGAACAAATCCAAAATCACGCGGAAGGTGCGCGAAATGCCATATTTGGAAACGCCTGCGGTGCGGGCGTGGTGCGTGGTGGGCTCTTCTTTGATGCGGGAAGGTTTGGTGACCGTTGCCAACCACGCTGGAATAAAGCGGTGCATTTCGCCATACAAGCGAATTTGGCGTAAAACGGATGCGCGAAACGCCTTCAAACTGCACCCGTAATCGCGCAAATGCACGCCCGTCATTTTGGCAATCAATCGGTTGGCGATTTTGGAAGGAATTTTGCGCAGCAGCAAAGCGTCCTGCCGATTTTCGCGAAAGCCCGCCACCAAATCCAAATCTTCGTTGATGAGCCGCTCCACCATTTTGGGGATGTCTTTGGGGTCGTTTTGTAAGTCTCCATCCAAAGTAACGATGATTTCCCCGCGCGCAAAATCAATGCCGGCTTGCATTGCCGCCGTTTGTTTGAAATTTCTTGTTAAAGAAACCAAGCGCACGTGCGCGCCATATTGGCTAAGCGCCTCCCGTGCGCGCGCTGGGGTGGAATCCGTTGAGCCATCATCCACCAACAACAATTCCCATTCCCACGTCACGTTTTGTAAAGCTTTGTGCACCGCCTCCACCAAGGGCAGGACGTTTTCTTCTTCGTTATAAAAAGGCACAACAACGGAAATGCGCGTCATTTTTTCCCCTTTTTTTTAAATTTCCCACGGTGAACTTAAATTTTTTTAAGTTCACCGTGGATTTTTTAATTTAAGCCTTCATCCACGCGCGCGCGGTATCCAACATTCGGCAGGAATAACCCCATTCGTTGTCATACCACGCCAAAACCTTCACCAAACTGCCTTTTTCCGTTTGAATGACGCGGGTTTGGGTTAAATCAAAGGTGGAAGAAACGGATGTGTGGTTAAAATCGCTGGACACCAAGGGTAAGTCATTCACTGCCAACACGCCTTTTAAATCGCCTTGGGCGGCTTCTTTCATCCACTGGTTGATTTCTTCTTTTGAAGTGGGTTTTAAACTCGTAAAGGTTAAATCCACCAAGGAAACGTTCAAGGTGGGCACGCGCAGGGCAAAGCCGTCAAATTTCCCTTTTAATTCGGGTAAGACCAACCCCACCGCTTTGGCAGCGCCCGTTTTGGTGGGGATGATGTTGGCGGCGGCGGCGCGCGCACGGCGCAAATCTTTGTGGCGCACATCCACGGTGACTTGGTCGTTGGTGTAGGCGTGGATGGTGGTCATCAAGCCAGAAAGAATGCCACAATTCTGCGATAAAACCTTGGCAACCGGCGCTAAGCAATTGGTGGTGCAAGAAGCATTGGAAACCACTTCCATATTTTGATTCAAAATGGAGTGATTGACGCCATAAACAATGGTGGCGTCCACGTCATCGCCCCCGGGCGCGGAAATTAAGACGCGCTTTGCGCCTTGTTTTAACAAAGCTTGGGCTTTTTCTTTGGAGGTGTAAGCGCCCGTGCATTCCAAAAGAATGTCCACGCCGTGGTTTTGCCAGTTGATGTCTGCGGGGTTTTTGGTGGAATAAAAAGGGATTTTTTTGCCGTTGATGATGAGGGTTTTATCCCCTTCTGTTGCCACCGGCGTTTGAAAGCGTCCGTGCGTGGTATCAAACTGCAACAAGTGCGCGTTGGTGGGCAAATCTCCCGCGCCGTTAATCGCCACCACTTCCAATTCGTTTTCCAAGCCCAATTCATAAATTGCGCGCACTGAGCAGCGCCCAATTCTGCCAAAGCCGTTGACCCCAATTTTAATGCTCATTTTTTTCCTCCACGGTTAACCCAAAATTTTTTTGACTTTTTGCACCACGTTTTGGGCGGTGAACCCAAAATCGCGGAACAATTCTTCCGCCTTGGCGGATTCCCCAAAGTGGTTAATCCCCAACACATCCCCTTTTTTATTTTTCAAATATTTACACCACCCATCCGGCTGCCCCGCTTCTATAAATAGACGCGGCACATTGCCCAAAATGTGGTTTTGAAAATCTTCCTTTTGTTCATCAAACACAGTAGAAGAAGGCATCGAGACCACGCGTGCGGGGATGTTTTCTTTTTCTAAAAGCAAAGCGCTTTCTAATGCCAAAGCCACTTCCGAGCCCGTTGCAATTAAGGTGATTTGGGCGTTTTCATTTTCCTTTAAAACATAAGCGCCCAAGAGGATGTTTTCTTTTGAAATGCCTTTTGCCACCACGGGTAAATTTTGGCGAGAAAGCGCCAAAACGGTGGGCTTCTTGTTGGTTAAAGCTTTAAACCACGCCGCTGCCGTTTCAAAATAATCCGCTGGACGCCACACTTCCAAGTTGGGGACTAAGCGCAATTGCGCCAAATGTTCAATGGGCTGGTGGGTGGGACCATCTTCCCCCACGCCGATGGAATCGTGCGTGTAAATCATCACGTGGGGCAATTGCATCAGGGCTGCCATACGGATGGCGTTTTTGGCGTAATCTGAAAAAATTAAAAAGCTTGCCGTGGCGGGCAAAAAATGGGAAAGCGCCAAGCCGTTGGCAATGGCGGTCATCGCAAATTCGCGCACGCCGTAATGGATGTAATTGCCCGCCGTGTTTTTTCCAATGGCTTGGGAAGCGGGCGTTTGGGTTAAATTGGAAGGCGCTAAATCTGCCGAGCCCACAATCAAATGGGAAAGGGCGGGCACTAATTTTTCCAAGACCTTTTGTCCGGCAGAACGGGTAGACAAATTATTTTCCGGCGCGCTTTCCCAGATTTTGTTTTTTAAATCTTCCCAATCCAAAGGAAGTTGGTTGTTTAAACGCGCTTCAAAAGCTTTTGCCAAATCTGGGTGCGCTTTTTGGTATTGTTCCCACAAGTTTTGCCATTTTGCTTCTAAAACTTTGCCTTTTTCTTTTTTGTCCCATTCTTTATAAACGGTTTCGGGGATAGTAAAAGGCGGGTGTGCCCAATTTAAATTACTTCTTAAAAAGGCAATGCCTTCTTTTCCCAAAGGCGCGCCGTGCACGCCGGATGTCCCTTCTTTTTTGCCACAACCTGCGCCAATTGTGGTTTTGCACTGAATCAACACCGGATGATGATTTTCTTGTTGCGCTTCTTTTAAGGCAGAAGCAATTGCTGCTTCATCGTGCCCATCCACTTTTTCAATTACCTTCCAGCCGTAGGCGCGAAAGCGCTCTGGCACGTTTTCAGAAAACCAGCCTTCCACCTTCCCGTCAATAGAAATGCCGTTGTCATCCCACAGTGCGATGAGTTTATTCAAGCCCCACGTGCCCGCCAAACTTGCAGCTTCACCGGATACGCCTTCCATCAAACAGCCATCGCCCACAAAAACGTAGGTGCGGTAATCAATTATGGAGAAGGATTCTCGGTTAAATTCTGCCGCCAACAAGCGCTCTCCTAAGGCAATTCCCACCGCGTTGGCAAAGCCTTGTCCCAAAGGTCCGGTGGTGGTTTCCACCCCGGGCGTGAGGGCATATTCCGGGTGCCCCGGCGTTTTACTCCCCTTTTGGCGAAAGCGTTTTAAATCGTCAAGGGACAAATCAAATCCGCTCAAATGCAACAGAGAATAAAGGAGGGCGCTTGCGTGCCCGTTAGACAAAACAAAGCGGTCGCGGTTTATCCACTTGGGATTTTGGGGATTAAAGCGCAAAAAATCGCGCCACAACACGCTTGCCATTTCCGCCATTCCCAAGGGTGCGCCCGGGTGACCGGATTGCGCGTTTTCTATGGTGTCGGCTGCCAAGACGCGCAGGGCGTTGGCGTGGTTTGAAAATTTCATAAAAAAAGGGATAAAGAAAAAACCGCATTATAAAGTTTCCACGGTGAACGAAAAATTTTTTCAAAATTTTTAAAGCTTGACCGTGGAAAATTTTATAATGCGCGGAGTTTTCGAAACCTTAAAAACAGAATGCCCCCAAAAAACAGCGTGGAAATTGAAGGCTTATGCTTTCATTATCCGCAAAATCCCCAACGCGCCATTTTAAAAGAAATCAGCCTGAACCTTCCCCAAGGGGAGGTCATCGCCATTATGGGCGGTTCCGGTTGCGGGAAAACCACCTTATTGCGTGCCATTGCCGGGCAATTGAAACCGCAACGTGGCAGCGTTCGGGTGGATGGCGAAAACGTGGAAAAAATGAACCGCGCGGCGCTTTACCGTTACCGCAAAAAATTGGGAATGCTTTTTCAATTCGGCGCTTTGTTTACCGATTTAACGGTGATGGAAAACGTGGCGTTCCCTTTGCGCGAACACACGCAATTACCCGAGCGGATGATCAAAGATTTGGTGCTTTTGAAATTGGAAGCGGTGGGCTTGCGCGGCACAGCGCCCCTTTACCCGCGCGAACTCTCGGGTGGAATGGCAAGGCGTGTGGCTTTGGCGCGCGCCATTGCCTTAGACCCGGCGCTGATTTTGTATGATGAACCTTTCACGGGCTTAGACCCCATTAGTGTTGCGGTGGTGGGAAAACTCATTCGCCAGTTTAACGATGCCTTGGGTGCAAGCAGCATTATGGTGACGCACGATGTAGAAGAATCGCTTTCCTTGGTGGACCGGGTGTTTGTGTTGGATCAGGGCAAAGTCGTGGAAAGTGGCACACCAGAAGAAATTAAAAATTCCCAAAATCCCTTTGTGCAACAATTCATCCACGCCAAAACGGAAGGTCCTGCCACCTTTGATTACCCCGCCGAACCCTTGGAAGAAGTGCTTTTGGGGGCAAATTGAAAATGGAACAACGCAATTTTTTGGAACAGATTGGTCACCAAGCCATTGAATATTTGTGGCAATTGGGTTTTGCGGCGCGTTTTTTGGCGCAGGTGTTTGTGGAATCGCTCACCACTTTTTTGCGCCCCAACCTCATTTTAAGAGAGCTTTATTTTGGGGGAGTGTTGTCCCTTGGGCTGATTTTAATCGCTGGGCTTTTTGTGGGCTTGGTCTTAGGCTTACAAGGTTATGAAACCTTGCAGCGCTTTGGTTCAAGTGAGGCTTTGGGCATTTTGGTTGCGCTTTCTTTAACAAGGGAATTGGGGCCCGTGATTGCCGCCTTGTTGTTTGCTTCCCGCGCGGGTTCTTCCATCACCGCAGAAATTGGCTTGATGAAAACCACAGAACAACTGAGCGCAATGGATATGATGGCGGTGAGTCCCATTGCCCGCATTGTGGCGCCGCGTTTTTGGGGCGGGGTGCTTTCTATGCCCTTGTTGGCGGCGCTTTTTTCAATGATGGGCGTTTTGGGCGGCTGGCTGATTGGCGTAGTGTTCATTGGTGTAGATGACGGCGCGTTTTGGTCGCAAATGCAAGCCGGCGTGGATTTTCGTTTTGATATTGTCAATGGCGTCATCAAAAGCTTGGTGTTTGGCGTAGCGGTGGCGTGGATTGCCGTTTTCCAAGGGTATGATTGCACGCCCACGGCAGAAGGCGTTTCCGCCGCCATCACGCGCACGGTGGTGACTTCTGCCTTTGCCATTTTGGCGTTGGATTTCATCTTAACTTCTTTTATGTTTCGCGGAGCGTAGCGTGAATAGAAAAATTTTGGATTTGTGGGTGGGTGTTTTTTTGTGTTTGGGCGCAGGGGCGCTTTTGTTTTTGGCGTTGAAGGTGGGGAATTTATCCAGCAACCAACTGGGGGAAACCTACCCCTTAGAAGCGCGTTTTACCAACGTGGGTGGCTTAAAACCGAGAGGACCGGTGAAGACTTCCGGTGTGGTGGTGGGCAGAATTGCTGATATTCATTACGATGTGAAAAATTATGAAGCCATCGTTTCTATGAACATTGATAAACGCTATCTTTTCCCCAAAGATACCTTCGCTTCCATTTACACCGCGGGTTTGTTGGGCGAGCAATACATTGGCTTGGATGTGGGGGGGGATGAAGAAAACTTTAAAGCGGGGGACACCATCACCAACACGCAATCTGCCGTGGTGTTGGAAAAATTGGTGAGCCAATTTTTGTTCAGCAAAGCCGCAGAAGGAAAAGGCGAATGAGGTTCTTTTTTTGTTTGTTGGGTTTTCTTTCTTGCTGTGCTTGGGCAGAAGAAAATTTAGAAAATATTGAAAAAAACAGTGAGTCCACCGTGGAAAACCGCGATTCGTGGGAAGCCTTTAACCGCAAAATGTTTAAAGTGCACACGGTGGTCTATAAGAGTGTGGTGAAACCCGTTGCCCAAACTTATGGAAAAATCGTGCCTTTGCCCGTGCACGTGAGTTTAAACAACGCTTTTTCTAATCCCACCGATTTATGGGTGGGCGCAAACAATCTTTTACAAGGCAAACCCAAAAGTGCAGGCAGTGACGTTTTGCGCTTTTTAATCAATTCTACCTTGGGCATTTTTGGCGTGTTTGATGTGGCAAGCGAAATGGGGATTGCCAAAAATGATGAAGATTTTGGGCAAACCTTGGCGGTGTGGGGCGTGCCTCCTGGGAAATATCTGTTTATTCCGGGGATTGGCCCAAAATACACGCGGGATGCCATAGGATGGTTGGTGGATAGCAACCCTTTGTGGTGGGTGATTTCTCCCATTCGCGCGCGCAACATCGCTTTGGGGGTGAATGCCTTGGAAACCACCGTGCAAATCTTGCCGCTTTACCAAATGGTGGAAGAATCAGGCATAGACCCTTACGTGATGATTCGTGAAAGTTACTTTCAAAGAAGAAACAACCAAATTTGGGATGGCGAAGCGCCCATAACGGAGGAAGAGGACGACTATTCCAAAGAGTAAAAAGCCGTTGACCGTGGAAAATCCGCGGTGAACGCTTAAAATTTTTTTGAAATTTTTTTTAAATAAGGAATCACTATGCAACGTTTTTTAAGTTTTTTAACCGTTTTGGGCTTCTTGTTTTTTCAAGTGGCTTGGGCTGAGGAAAAACAACCCGACCAAGTGTTAAAAGAAATGATGGGGGAAGTCTTAACCACGTTAAGTTCTGATGAGAGCTACCGCACCGATACCGCGAAGTTAAACCAATTGGTGGAAAAAAATATTTTCCCGCACATCAATTTTAGAAGAATGACCGCTTTGGCGGTGGGGCGAGATTGGCGAAAAGCCACGGAAGAAGAAAAAACGCGTTTGACGAACGCCTTTACCGCTCTTTTGGTGCGCACCTATTCCAACGCCTTAGCGAATTACGGCAACGAAAAAGTGGTGTATAAACCCGTGAAAATGAGTGAAGGCGTCACGGAAGTTTTAGCCAAAATTGAAATTCAACAGCCCGGCTCTAAGCCCGTGAATTTTGACACGCGCTTAGAAAAAAAAGAGGGCACGTGGAAGGTGTATGACGTTGCCGTAGAAGGCATCAGTTTGGTGACCAATTACCGCGACCAATTCGCCCAAACCTTGAAAAAAGGCGGCTTTCCGGCTTTGATTGATTTATTAGAAAACCAAAGCCAAAGTTTAATCAACAAAAAATAAACCCAATGCCAAGCTTTTCGTTAAAAGGCGAAGTCACGGCAAAAACCGTCCCGCTTTTGGAAAAAGAAATTGAAAATTTTTTAGCCTCCACCGTGGAAAAAGAGGTGCATTTGGATTTTTCCGCGGTGGAAAAAGCGGATTCTGCTGCGGTTGCGCTGCTTTTATCCCTTTTTCGCCGTGCGCGCCAAAACCAAAAAATTTTACATTTTTGGGGTGCGCCCCAAATGCTCGTGGATTTAATCGCGCTTTATGGTGTGGGTGAGCTTTTAAAGAATGAAAGCCGTTGAAGTTTTAAACGCGGTTAAAAACTATGGTTTTCTCTGCGCTTTAAACAACGTGAGTTTCACGGTTGAAGAAGGGGAAGTCTTTGGCTTGTTGGGTCCCAACGGTGCGGGCAAAACCACCTTGATTTCCTCTTTGGCGGGTTTGACGCAACTTTCCTCCGGCATTTTAAAAGTCAAAGGCTGGGATACCGTTAAAGATTACAAAAAAACCCGCCAAATGTTGGGCGTTGTGCCGCAAGAATTGGTGTTTGACCCGTTTTTCACGGTGGTGGACACGTTAAGGTTGCAATCCGGTTTTTATGGAATGAGAAAAAATGAAGATTGGATTGAAGCCATTTTAAACGGCTTAGGCTTAACAGAAAAAAGAAACGATTCCATTCGGCGTTTGTCTGGTGGAATGAAACGCAGAGTGTTGGTTGCGCAAGCCTTGGTGCATCGCCCCAGCGTGGTGGTGTTGGATGAACCCACCGCTGGGGTGGACGTGGAACTGCGCCAAAGTTTGTGGCAGTTTATTGAAGATTACAAACAACAAGGCAACACCATCATTTTGACCACGCATTATTTGGAAGAAGCCGAGCAAATGTGCGACCGTTTGGCGCTCTTAAAAAACGGGAATTTAATTGCTTTGACCCAAACAAAAGATTTGTTGGCGCAACACCAAGGCAAAAGTTTGGAAGAAATTTTTATTCACTTGATTAGAAAATGATCGCCTGTTACACCCTTTTTCAAAAAGAATGTATGCGGTTTTGGAAAATCAAACTGCAAACGATTTTTGCGCCAATGGTCACGGCGCTTTTGTATTTGACGGTGTTTACCCAAGTGATGCAGGAAAGAACGGTGGAAGGCTTTGGTATTCCTTACACCTCTTTTTTGTTGCCCGGCTTAATGATGATGCAAATTTTGCAAAATGCCTTTTCCAACCCTTCTTCCAGCTTGGTGCAGTCCAAAATCACGGGCTCTATTATTTTTGTGTTGCTGCCCCCCATTGGTTATTTTGGTTTTTTCTTGGCTTACGCTTTGGCGGCAACGTTAAGGGGCTTGTTGGTGGGCGTTTCAGTTTTAATCGTGGCGATTTTTTTTGTGCCGCTCCCCCTTTTACACCCCTTGTGGGTGTTGGCGTTTGCCCTTTCAGGCGGAATGCTTTTTGCCATTTTGGGTATTTTGGCGGGGCTGTGGTCAGAAAATTTTGAACAAATCGCCACTTTGCAAAATTTTGGCATCGTGCCTTTGACAATGCTTTCCGGCGTTTTTTATTCCATCACGGTGTTGCCCCTTTTTTGGCAAAAACTTTCTTTTTTCAACCCCGTTTTTTATTTGATAGACGGCTTTCGTTTTGGCTTTTTTGCCGCATCCGATTCTTCCCCTTATTTGAGTTTAAGCGTCACCCTCATTGCCGTTTTGGTTTTGAGCGCTTTGACGGTTTTTTTAATCCAAAAAGGCTGGCATTTGCGCAATTAAACGCTCCCTTTTCCAATTTTTTTTCGCCCAATCCCAAATTTCCACGGTGGACGCCTTTTTTATTTCAAGAGGCGGACCTTGTTTTAAAAAATCCAAGGCTTCCCATAAAAGAGCGCTGGCGTTGTGAAGGGTAATTGCAGGCGCGTGGGTTTGTTTGGACAACTTTTCGCCTTTTTCATTTTTCACCAAGGGGATGTGCCCGTAAAAGGGAATGGGGAAATTCAAGGCTTTTTGCAACGCCATTTGGCGAAAAGAAGATTCCAACAAATCTTCCCCGCGCACAATGTGGGTGATGTGGTGGAGATAATCATCCACCACGCTGGCAAGGTGATAGGCAAAAACATTGTCCTTTCTTTTTAAAACAAAATCTCCGCATTCTTTAAACAAGTTTTCCGTTTGCTCGCCCAAAAATAAATCATTTAAAACCAAATCTTCATCGGGCACGGTAAAGCGCAAGGCGTGGGCAAAATCAAAGGGGAAGTTTTTATTTCGGCATAATCCTTCATAAAACAAACTCCCATCTCGGGTTTTGGGGGCGTCTTGTAAATCTTTTCTACTGCAACGGCAGGCGTAAAGAAAAGGAGAGAGTTTTTTTAAAAAATCTTCATATAAAACAAAGTTTTGGCTTTGCCAAATGATGGCTTCATCCCATTCAAAACCAAAACCTTCCAAGGTGCGGATGATTTTTTCCGCTTGGTTTTTTTTGTTTCTTAAAGAATCCACGTCATCAATGCGCAGCAACCACTTGCCGTTTTGCGTTTTGCTTTCTAAAAATGAGGCAATAGCGCATACCAATGAGCCCAAATGCAAATCTCCGGAAGGAGTGGGGGCAAAACGCCCGCGGTAAATTTTAATGGTCATAATTAAAAAATTTAATTAGAAAAGTGCCTAAAAATTGATAATGATAATAAAAAATTTTTCCTTAAAGGAGTAAGAGATGGATATCGGAATCAAAGAAGAAGACCGCAAAGCCATTGCCGATGGCTTATGTTGTTTGTTGGCGGATTCTTACACGCTTTATATGAAAACGCACAATTACCACTGGAACGTCACGGGACCAATGTTCAACACCTTGCACGCGATGTTTATGGACCAATACACCGAAATTTGGAACGCTTTGGACGAAATTGCCGAACGCATTCGCGCTTTGGGTTTTTACGCCCCGGGCACGTATAAAGAATTTGTGAAATTGGCAAGCATTGAAGAAACAGAAGGTGTGCCGAGCGCAACGGAAATGATCAAAGACTTGATGAAAGGGCAAGAAGCCGTCTCCAAAACCGCGCGCAAAATCTTCCCCTTGGTGGAAAAAGCAGCGGATGAACCCACGGCGGATTTATTAACCCAAAGAATGCAAATCCACGAAAAAAATGCGTGGATGTTGAGAAGCCTTTTAGAAAAATAAAAAGGGTTAAAATCTTTTTCCACGGTCAACTTCTTATTTTTTTTGAAGTTGACCGTGGATTTTTTTTGTTTTTAAAAAGGGGGAAATTGTGGCGACCTACGCCGTGGGCGATTTGCAAGGGTGTTTTTTAAGTTTTACCGCGCTCTTAGAAAAAATAAAGTTTTCCCCCCAAAACGATTGCATCTGGTTGGTGGGGGATATTGTCAATCGCGGGGCGCATTCTTTGGAATGCTTAGAATGGGTGATGACCCACCCCGCGCAAATGGTTTTGGGCAACCACGACCTTTTTTTGCTCGCCTGCGCCTATGGTTTCAAAACGC